>Ga0210003_1001910_pt1 | contig 17977 bp, 29 predicted proteins | sample LantaG_FD_182804 | JGI IMG/M metagenome (GOLD analysis project Ga0210003, IMG submission 182804) | Deep subsurface microbial communities from Baltic Sea to uncover new lineages of life (NeLLi) - Landsort_02402 metaG (SPAdes) (version 2) | ecosystem: Environmental > Aquatic > Marine > Oceanic >...
TTCAAAAATAGAAACTGCAATTGATACTACACTTAAACTTAAAGGTATGGGTTCTTGGTTAACTATAAAAGAATTTAAAATGAATAATGTCTATATCAAGCCAGAACTTCTTGTTCCTGATAAAAGAAAACAATTGGCTAATAAAATGACTGAAACATATAAACAAGAAAAACTTGCATATGATGAAAAAGTTAGAACTGAAAAAGCTCGTGAAGAAGCTTCACAACAAGGAACACTTGTTAAAGCTAAAATCGCCGACCAAGCAGCTGACTTATACGCATCTGCTGAACGTAAGAAAGGTATTGGTACAAGAGACAGAATGCTTGAAGAAGCTAAAGGACAAAGTGCTCTACGTGATGTATTTGGAAACGAAAAATCATTCGCACTCGAAATGATGAACAAGATTCAAACATTACCAGCATCAGCATTCCAAGTACCATTCTCATATAGTGTAAATGGTGGAAGTGGTTCAGGGGGTTCAGACCCATTCGCATTCATCAACCTAAATCATATGATTAGGTCAGCAAAAGAAATGGGTGTTGATCCATCAACATACGCACTACCAGCAGTGGAAGAAGAAATTAACAGTTACAACGATATAAAAGTTAAAACTACACCACCAATCGAACCAATCGAACCTACTAATTAATATATAATAACAATTGTAAAAAAGGGAATGAAATTCATTCCCTTTTTTTTATATATACATTTATGATTAAAACATTTGAACACTTCGTAGGATTTAGAAACATTGCATACTCTGGAATTATTTTAGATAAAGAATCAAGATATGAATTGTTAAATAAATTTTCTGATATAATACCTGATGATTGGGAAATACATGCACATCATATGACTATATGTATGGGAGAATTACCAACAATATACAGGGACTATAGGGAAGAAGAAATTGAATTAACTGTTACACACTTAGGCATTAGTGATGATGCAATTGCAGTCAAAGTTAAAGGATTCTTTGCTTTAAGTAGAGGTAAAAATGAAGTAGATGAAAGAGTTCAACATATAACAATCGCAACCAACCCACCAAACTCACCAAAAATTTCTAATGATATAACAGATTGGGAAGAAATAAACCCATTTAAAATTTCAGGAATTGTAAAAGAAATTGAAGGAGTATAAAATTACATCCCCATTGGGGTGATATTAATTTTTTTTCTTTCATTTAAAAAATAATGCAAATGTTCAGTTACAGTATTTCCGAAATCACCTTTTGAATTTTTAGATTGGAAATCACCAAAATGATATATCAACACTTCAAGAGCTTCAGCAACTACTTGATAATTGTGATTTTTTTTATTATCATCATAATATTTTCTTACTTCATTCATCATATTTATTGCATCATCAAATTTAGTTCTTATAAATAACCTACCTATTATCATATCCATTTGATTTACACTATTTATAAATACGTGATCTTTTTCTTCTACCATAATTTTTTATTTTTTTACCATTCATCATCAATATCCCCATCTTCATTATATGCAAATAATACTTTCTTGTTTATTTTGTCACCTTCCCATCTAAAATAAAGACATTCACCTTCATCATAATTATCAGCATATGATTCTAAACTATTATAAAATTTTAATCTGTAATCTATTTCATTTTTACATCTTGATATTTTCAATAAAATAAAATTTCTATCCTGAATATTTTTATCATCATATTCAGGAATTCTTTTACATACCCATTTCATATTATGATTTATTAAAAAATCACAACACTTTTCCCAATCTTTTGATACTACTTTAAAAACGATAAAATCATCTTCATTAATGATTTTATTTACAAATTTCATACTTTCGGTATCATCATTATAAGGTTCTTCTTCAAAATCAAAATCGTCATCATTGAAATCAAAATCTTCATATAATTTTAAATTTTTCATATATATCTACATATTCTATTTTTATATCCTTTCTTTGGTAAATTTCCACCTTTTGTTAATTTTCTCCATATTATATTCATTTCAGGGGTACGCCATTTTTTAAACAGATGAGGAAAACGATCAGATGATAAAAGATAATGTTCTAATTCCCATTTAGAAACACGATATAAAATTTCTCCATTATGTATATCGGTAATAATATAAATGTCTTTATTCTCTTCCATTTCCACTTTAACTAACTCCACTACATCTAAATCATGTTTATATGTATAATGAAGTAAATAATATTCCCCTGTAATTTCTTCTTCATCCCAATCTTCTTCATCAAAAGGATCTAATTCATTGTTTTCATTAATTAAATCTCTACGAAAGTATTCACTGAAATTATCACCATCAGGATAAAAATATTCACGAAGAGGCCAATAACGTCTACCATCAGCTTCATCCAATACATAAGTTGTTGGATCTGTCGTGATATCAATAAGTTCGTATTTTTCACCCTTATAAAAACCACTTTCACCATTCCTCCATGTTTTTATACATATAAAAACTTCACCAATACCATCTTCTTCTTCATCCCAATCAAAATCTTTATCATTGAAATCAAAGTTTTCGTACAATTTAACATATTTCATACAAAAATTCTACCATTTATTTTTTCTTCAGCTATATCAACATATATTTTGGTTCATATTCTTCATCTTCTATATCCCAATCTTCATCATTGAAGTCAAAATCTTCAAATAGTTTTATATGTTTCATAGTATTATATATATATTTTCTGAAATCGAAATAATTTTTAATTGGAAAAAAACGATATTTTTTATTTACTATATATAATTATATAAAATATAATTTAATAAGTTGATAACAATAAAATTACCATATATTACAAATTCAAATGATATTGAAAATTTAAGAAAACAATATTCAAATATTGTTAGATATTCATATAATAGATTTAAGGAAGGTAAAAATCAAAAAGATATTAGATTATTAATAAAATCTTTAAATAATATTGATATAAATTCGTGGTTAATTCAATGTGGAATTAAAGATGCGGAATCAATATATGAAAAAAATAAAGATAATAAAATAATTTTTGGATCAAAAAAACATTTTTATAGAAGAATTAAAGGATTGATCAACAATAAACAAATTAAAAACTATAGATTATTACCAATTAATATTCAAGGAGAAGAAACAAAAATGGGTAATCGATCATTTAGATTGGATATAATAAATAATAATCAGATTGTTTTTAAAGTGAACAGAAATCAACATATTATATTAGAATTACCTAAATTAAGAAACAATTATAAAAAGAAATTATATCAATTAGAACAATTAAATGATATAGGACAAGGTAAAAAAGGATTAACATACTCTGTTAAATTGGATGAAAATTATATTTATATTACATATCAAGAACCACAAATTAAATATAATCCAGTAAATACCAGATATATAGGTATAGACTTGAATCCAAATGAAATAGGATTATCAATTAAAGATGGTGATAAAATATTAGAAGTAAGAAGATACATATTGAGTATCGATGAAAATAATCACCATAAAATTGAATATGAACTTTATGAAATTTCCAAGAAGATTAGTCATTTGTTTAAATCTTATAATTGTAAATTTATTTTTGTTGAAGATTTAACAATAAAAACGAAAAATCACAATAAAGGAAAAAAGTTTAACAAAATGATTAATAATCAATGGATTAGAAATAAATTTATTAACAATTTGGAAAATAGGATAAAAATAATCAATGGACAATTATTTAAAATTAATCCAGCATATTCTAGTTTTATAGGAAATATCATGTATAATTATGATGATTCAATAAATGCTTCATTAGAAATAGGACGCAGAGGATATGAAGTAATAATAATTAAAAATAAAAAGTTCTATCCTGAATTTAATTTATCTTCATTAAAAGACCAGTGGAAGGAATATTTTAATGATGGAATTAAATCGTGGAAAGAATTTTATGCGCAAATAAAAAACTTGAAATTGAAATACCGAGTTTCTTTAGATAACAAAGTTTTTAGTCATTTAAGTAAGAAAAGTAATATTTACTATTTTTACTTATTGTGATATTTTACAAAACAAAAAATTATATATATACATTATGACTAAAGTGATTAAATTAAACCAAGTAAAGAATTCCAATGAATTTGTATACCAATTAAAGAATAAAGATCTTCTTATTTATGAAGATATACAAGGATCTCAAATTTATGTGAAATATGATGGAGATAATTTTATAATTAAACCTAAATCTGTAAATAGTGAAGAATTAAATTTCATTGACTTAACTATACAAAAATTTTATAATCAAGCTTTTATATTCTTCAATACATTACCAACATATATAACTGATATCATCAATACAAATTGGTGGTTTGTATTTGAATATTTCCCTGATAATCAACCAGCTCACGTGGAATATAAAAGAAAACCTAAAAATTCTTTAATTTTAACATGTATCCTAAAAGGAAAAAAACACATTTATGATTATGATGAATTATTAGAATTTTCAAATCTATTAGATGTTGATATATTACCTGTATTATTTAAAGGTAAATTGAATAGTAAACAAATAGAAATAATAAATCTGTATTTAAATACATCTGAAAAGGATTTAAAATATGTATTTGGTGAAGACAATTTTGCTAAATTCTTCTATGCTATACTAAATCCTAAAATTGATAAATCTTTTTTAATGGATACTAATGAATATAACGATAATGTAGAGAAATTAATAATAAAAATAGATGGAAATGATAAATACACATTTGAAATATTAAATCCAATACATAAAAAATTATCATTATATAACAATACAGAATATATTGAAGTATATTCACTTATTCTTATAAATTTCTTGGAGTTTTTACAATTAGAAGATATTAAAATGATTAAATTAAAAAGTATAACTAAGGATGAATTATATATTGAAATGATGTGTAAATTATTTAATAATTATATGGATAATGTAAAAAATGATATAATTAAATGGAATTTTCATATTCCTGAATTCTTTAAAGAAGATAAATTTAAAATAAATGTAGAATTACTACAGAACGAAAAAACAGTAGATTTAATAAAATCTAATACTAAAATCGAATATACATTCAAAATTATATTAGGTTCGTATTATAAAAAGAGAAAGAAACCAATTGGTTTATTTACCGATAAAACCGTTGAACTATTCAACGAAACCGTAGATGATATATCCAATAAATTAGATGAAGCTCTTAACATAAATAGAGAGTATAGATTAAAAAAATCAGATGTTCAAAATTTTGGAGACTTCTTTAACTTAGATTTTAACCTTGATACAACAGGGAGATTATGGCCAGATGTATATTCTATGGGAGATGAGTTTGAAGGTGAAGATAAGAAAGGAAAGAAAAAGGGAGTGCCACCATTATCCCCTAAAAAGAAGAAAAGTTTATAATATAAAAAATTAAATACTAAATGAACCATATCTATAACACAATTGAGGGTACATTCAATTATGAAAAAATATATACGGATGTCGTAAGGATGTTCGGTAATGGTGCCCACTTCGTTGAAGTTGGTTCGTGGATGGGTAGAAGTGCAACATTTATGGCAGTAGAAATTATAAATTCTGGCAAATCTATCAAATTCGATTGTATTGATACTTTTAAATTTATACCAAACGGTTCTACCGATGATAGTCATTTTCCTAAAAATTTATATAGAACTTTTAGGAAAAATATAGAACCTGTAAAACATATAATAACTCCAATTAAATCAACATCTTGTATTGCATCTAATTCATATGAAGATGGAAGTTTAGACTTTGTATTTTTGGACGGTGGACACGATTATGATAGTATATTAAATGATATAAATGCTTGGTATCCAAAAGTAAAAAAAGGTGGAATTATTTCAGGGTCACATAAAAACATAGAAGCTTTAAACAATAGTGTAATACCTAATTATGTTATGCCAACTTTCCCAGGTATACCATTAGATAAGACAAATTATTGGATACATAGGAAATAAAAAAAGAAACAAGACTAATCTCATTTCTTTTTCTTTATCACAACAATTTATTATTTTTAATCAATTTGCATATCATCTAAATCAATTCCATCAATATTAACAACTTCATTTTCTTTATCTTCTTGTTGTTTGGCTAATTGTGCATCAAGTGCAGCTTGTTGTAATTCATTCATATGACGAACATATTCTTTCTTATAAGCATTTTGTCTTTCTTTCATTCTATTCTTGAATGCATTTACTTTTTTAGCATGTCCTTTTCTATTCTTTGATTTTGGCATATCCTTTTATTCTTTTTTATTATATATTATTTATTATTATTTAAGTTTATATTTCTTCTAAATATTTTACTACTTTACCTGTAGATTTAGCATATTCTATTTCATTCATAGTAGATGAACCAATATATCCACCAACATTAATTATGAAAATTTCATCAGCCATATCTATCTTACTCTTGTGTATATCGTCTAACATACTCTTTACACTATCTTCTAATACAATCCCATCAGAATGTCCAAAAACACCCACACTGATGACTATATTACCTTCCAGGGTTAATCGTTTCTGTTCTTCCATAAATTCATCCTTGAACTTTGTACTACCACATAATGTTATAACTTTAAATTTCATATAAATTATATCATATTTATATTTTAAGTTTAAATATTTAATATATAAAATAAATATAAAATAAATAAATGATGATGATTTCGATTTTGAAGAAGATGATTTGAATTATACCAATAAAATAGAATTTTTAAAATTTGAAGATTATATTGATAGATATATCAATTGGAGTGGTGATAATTACATAGAAACTAATAATTGGATGAACTTCGACCACAAATGGAAAAGACATAGAGATTTTGATTCATTTATGAAAAAGACAGCCAATTCTGTTGGTCTCAATGATTATCCACTTTTATTAACTGGATTAAGTAAGAAAATATTAGATAATTTATTTCCTGGTGGTGATGAAACAGATGAAATTGGAGAGTATGCAGACGATTTAAGATTAGCATCAAAAATATATTTTTTTAAAATTAAAAATAAATTCTGTGTCTTTGAATATGACAATAGAGGTTCTAACTTGAGATTAGAAAATGATACAAGTAAAGAAGAATATGAAATTATAATGAGAATATTATTCAAACATATTGCCGATAATAATCCTGAATTTATAGATATAATAAAGCAATATCCAAAATATAGAATAGATGAAAATTTTGATTGGGATGAAGATGACTTTGATTTCGAAGAAGAAAATGAAAATGAAAATATAATTCCATTAAATTCAGAAGAATACTTTGAAGATTATATGAATGGTGTATACAATACTACTACTTATATGAATTACATGAATGACTTTGATTTTAACCATTGGAACGAAGCACTTAATGATATAGTTACAAAAGTCACAGGACACGAACCACCAGTAAGAAGAAGAACTGTTGGAACATTATTTTCATATATGTTACATGGTTTAGAAAAAAATACATTAGATGAATTTCTAAATGGTTATGAAACAGACGAATTAGGTGAAGGTGCCGATGATTTAGAATTAACATCAAAGGTATACTTCTTCAAATTATTCGGTCATTTATGTGTTTTCCACTATGATCATAGAGGTTCTCAAGTAGAATTAGAAAGAGGATTGGATTTTGATACATATATGAAAATAATGTATCATATTGTTAAATTTATATATGATAAAGATAAAAATAGAATTCAATACTATATAAATAATATACTAAATAGATGATAACCAACTTCAAAATATACGAAAGTTCAACTGATATTGATATAAATACAAATTTAAATCAAAAATATATCGATTATCTTACTGATAATCTATCTATTGGTATATACAAAAGAATAAATTCAGTTAAATATTTAAAAATCAAATCTATAAATGGTAATAGTGATGATAAAAAAACAAATATTATTATTGGTATTAATGGGGATACTATAGAAGGATATTACTATAGTAACGATAATTCAATAATAGTTAAAATAAATGATGAATTAGTATATGATGTTGATTATAAAGATTTTAATATTGAAAAATTACTAAATAGAATAGTGAAAGAATATAAAAAACATCTTAAAGAAAATAAATGGAAGATAAAATGAAATACTTAAAATATTTTGAAAATGTAAAAGATATAGACCCCTTTGAAGAAGAAGATTGGGACGAAGAAGATGATATGAGAATGAAATATGTTGGTAAGAAATTATTTTGTTTAAGCAGTCACCATTCAGGACACAAAGGTTTAAATGTTGGTATATTTACAGATAAGAATATAGGTGGAGATGGTTATGGTATTGGTATAAGGGGTGCTTATTTTACCAAAACCCAATTTGAAGAAGCTATTAAGAAAGAAGAAAAAGATACACCTTTAAGAATGAATGGTGTAATACGTTCATATATTCATAGATATGGAGATTCTCTTAATAGAACACTTTACACTATTGATGAATTAGATAAATTAGTGAAAGATATTGGATATGGAAATGATCTTTTTGATGATGGTGAAGAAATTATAAGAAAACTAATAAAGAAATATAGAGATTTTGCGTCTTCAGCTAATCCAGATGGAGATAGAAAAGCAGGAGTATATGTTGAAATGGATGAAATTTTTGAAAAGAAAAATGTTGATGGTTTTGATGAAGATGATTCAGATTATGAAGAAGAAGAAACAAAAAAACCTTTACCAAAAAGAAAACCTTTATCAAAATATTTAAAGGGTTTAGATAAAATAAAACCAATCAAAAGGAAAATTAGAAGAAGAAAAAAGAAATGAAAAGATTTAAAGACTTTTTAATAGAATCATATGATAGTACACCTGATACTCAGAAACATATAGACAGAGTCAGAGAACTATTAGGTATGTCTTCTGATATTCTAACACAAAGAGGAATAGATCATGATAAATCCAAATTAGGTGATATAGAAAAACCCCTTTTTGATAAAGAAACACCACTATTGAAATCTTTAACATACGGTACTGACGATTACACACAATCCCTTAAAAGATTAGGTGTTGCTTTAGATAACCATTATAAAAACAATTCACACCACCCAGAACACCACGAAAATGGTATAGATGGTATGGATTTATTCGATATTGTTGAACAATTTTTCGATTGGAAAGCAGCAGGTGAAAGACATGGTGGAAATATTTATCAATCAATTGATATAAACAAAGATAGATTCAAAATGTCAGATCAATTAGTTAATATATACAGAAATACAGCTAAAAATTTAGGATGGTAATAAAAAAAAGAAAACTATCAAATGAAATACTTAAAATACTTTGAAAATAAAGAAATAGATTGGAAATTCGATGAAGAAGAAAGTCCTCCAACACAAATACAATCACAAGGACTAATTGATAATGAAGATATTGAAGAAGAGGGCAATATCAGATGTAATGATTGTTATTGGGTTGGAATTGAAGAAGATTTAAAACTTGTCGATTTACAAGGCACCACTGTTGAGTTGTGTCCTGAATGTAAATCACAAAATTTAATGGATATCGAAAATGGATATTGGTAATTAATATATAGGAACATGGATAATAAGAATAAAATAACAACTGACTTTGAAAAATTCAAAGCCAAACAGAATAAATCTAAAAATTATGACCCTTTATCTGATGATATTTCTGTCTTAAGAAAATTAGACAATGGAGATTATGAAAAAACTAAAGGACCATTTAACATTATACAGGTAACTGGTATAATAACAGATGAAAAAGAAATCGATAAAATTGAAAATCAATTATCCGAATCAGTACCAGGAGCTCCTGTATTCAATACAGACCTACAAGTAAAAAAAGTAAAGAGAGGTGATATCATTTGGGTAACTGCTCTATTAGAAAGACCTGGAAATACATCATTCAATTCACAGACACTTTCAGTCTTAAAATGTAGGGTAGTAGATTTCTATTATGGTTTAAATAAGCTCAAATATATATAAATAATATTATTCAATTTTTCTATAATATTTTCATCATATTTAATTCTAATTAGATTAATATTATTATTTTTACAATAGTTATTTTTAATTTTGTCTCTAATTTTGTTTTCTTTTAAATATTTTATCCCACCGAATTTTTCAACTGGTTTAAAATGTTGTATCCCATCGTATTCGATGCATATATTATATTTTGGTAAATAAAAATCAAAAAATAAAGGATTTACATTTCTACAACCATCAAAAAATTTCTGTGTTTCAAAAACAATCTTTTTATTTTTCAAATAATTATAAATTTCATTCTCACCCTTTGAATTTTTACAATTAGAACACCCATTTCCTCTTAAATGAGATAACGGCATTTGTTCAAATATACCATGTTTTTTACAAATAATATCTATCTTTATATTATTACCTTTATAATCAACTAATGAATAATCATACTTATTACCATGTATTTTCTTAGATTTTTCAATAAATTCTTCTGTATTCGAAGATAATTTTAGAGAAACTTGTTCATATGCACATTTTTGGCAACCTTCACCATTCAAATGATGTGATGGTTGTTGTTCAAATATTCCATGTTTTGAACAAATTATTTTTACCTTTATATTGTTGTTTTTATAATCAACTAATGAGTAATCATATTTACTATTGTGAATCTTATTTGATCTTTCAATAAATTCATCTGTTGTTAATTTTATATTTCCCGCACACATTTGACACCCCTTACCTTGTAAATGATCATTAGGAATCTGTTCAAATATTCCATGTTCTTTACAAATTATTTTCACCTTTTCTCGAACATTTTTATAATCAACTAACGTATAATAGTATCTATCACCATGTATCTTTTTTGATTTATCAATAAATTTATCAGTATTCGAAATGTTTGATAAACCCCGTTTTATAAATCCACACAATTTACACCCTCTACCTATTAAGTGTTTTTGTGGAGTTTGTTCAAAACCCCCATGTATATCACAAATTATTTTAATTTTTGTACTATTATTTACATATTTAACCAATGAGTAATCATATTTATTTTGATGGGTTAGTTTTGATCGAACAATAAAATTTTCTAATGTTAATTTTTTAGGCATTCTTTTTCTTTTCTTTTAATAATTTTTTAATACTATTTTCAACAAACAAGGATTTATTGATTGACATATTATTACAATAAACCATAAATTCATCGTAAATATTTTTATCTATTGTAAATGTTTTCTGTACTTTCATATTTATATATATTGTTTTATATGTATATAGTAAAAAATGAATATCAAAAAAGAATATATAGTCATATAATTAAAAAAAAACAAAATACTAAAATGGAAAAAGTTAAAAAATTTACAGATTTCGTGAATGAGAAGAAAGCTTCAGCTAAGCAATTGGCAGCAAGAGCGAAATTCAAAGAAATGATTAAAGCTAAAAGTAAAAAGAAAGATAAGAAAGAAGACAAGAAAGAGGATAAATAATGAATCATTTAAGATTATTCGAAGAATTTGAAGCTCCAGTAAAGAAGATGCAAATGTCTTCTAATAATGAAGAATGCCCTTATTGTGATTCTACCAATGTTAAAATAAGTAAATGGGTTAAAGATAGGACAGGTAGAGTATGCCGAGACTGTGGTAGAGTATGGGATATAAATTATATAAATAAAAATTAAAAATATGAAAAAATTTAAAGACTTTAAGTTAAATGAAAATTCATCCGACACTATATATGTAGTGTTCAAAATTATGAACGGATGGGAAACATCTATATCATCATTTTGGTTAAAACACGATGCTGAAAAGTACTACATAAATTGGGTAAATAATTATTACAAAACGAATTATGATAACTTCGAAGATGCTGAAATTCACCACGAAGAAAATTATGATGGTCAACAAATATATTTAGAAAAATCTACAATGACATCCAATGATGGTCCAGATTCCATTTACACCACATTGAAACCACAATGAAAGTAATTTAGATTGATTCTATATTTAAAAATAACAAAAACGAATACAGATTTTTTATATATAAGTAAAAGATAAATAACAAAAGTGAAAAAGAAAAAAATATCAATAGCAGACAAAGCTTTAACTAACGCTGTAAAGAAAGGTGAAATTTCACTTAGTAATTTACCTAAAAGTAAAAGAAATATAGTTAAGTCAATTGCTAAAACAACATCAGATGATGATCTTGAAAAAGCATCTAAGAATAAATATAAATTTTCAAGAAGAAAAGTTAAGCATATTTCCAAAAATGAATCTTTAGATAAAGATGATTTTAAAAGAATTATAACTAATCTTGAAGATTGGGATGATGCTATAAAGGGTGGAAAAGCAAAAGATAAAAAACCTAGTGATTTTGATTTGGATGATTTATCAGCTGGAGCTGAAATACAAACAGAACATACTGACGAACCAGAAATAGCTATCGATATAGCAATGGATCACTTAGAAGAAGATGATGATTACTATGACGAAGAAACAGGATTACCTGATTTTGAAAGAAGATTAAAAAGACACGAAAGTGACGAAGATAACGAAGAAGAATTAGACGAAGAAATTACATCAGACGATGAATACTTTGATGATGATGAAAAAATAAATGATATAACAATGGAAAAAAAATTCATAAAGAAATTTTCAAATTTTAGTAAAATTAATGAGTCTGATGAACCATCAGAACCTAAAATGTATCCAAAAGAAAACAAATTCAAAAGAATAATTGAATATAATGATGATATAGAAGAATCATTGGTTAGTCACAACTTCAATAAAAAAGGTGGAGAAGGTGAATTTGTTGTATTTGATTTAATGGATAAATCATATCAATTAGTTGGTGATATGTCAGACGATATTAGACCTTGTGAACCAGATGAATTTGATCATATGATGAATAATCTATAAGAAAAACGATACTCGTTCGATTCGCTACCGAAGAAAGGTGTCAAATAAAAAATCCTCTTTCGAGGATTTTTTTTGTGATTATTAGTCTTGTGATATGGATAATTTTGGTAATTTGTATTTCAATAACTGGAATCCAACCACTTCCTGTCCTTCCATCGGTACACCTTCTTCAGATTCCGTGTTAATGGTTAATCTATAACCATCTGTTAAAAAATCTGTAATAGATGCCATAAGACTGAATATAGAAATTCCTTCAATATCAGTATCATATCTGGCGATACCCAACCATTCGTTTTCATTTTCAAAATCTCTTAATTCTTGAACATTATCACCAACTGGAAACACTTTATTAAATTCCCCATATGTTGGTTTTACATCAAGTAAATCCCAAACATGATTAAGATGTTTTTCTAATTGTTTAACTTTTTCTTCCATATCTTAATTATCTGAAATTTTCCAAGCAACTTCGTCACTATCAAATATAAGATCTTTATAACTATATTCATAAGTTAATAAACCATCTTCATCTAAATAATGAAAACACCCACATTTGCAAACAACACCGTCATTTGACCATTCTTCTTCACCAAATATGTGTTTATAATCTCTAATAGGTACGAGTTCATCACTACCACAATTTAAACATTCTTCAGTAAGTAATGTTTTTTGTTCAACAACTACTACTTCTTCGACTAAATCTTTTTCTAAAATATCCATTTTTATTATTTTAATTTATTTAATTTTCTACCAAAATTTTCATCTACCCATTCTACCATTTCTTGCATTGCTTCATCTCCTTCAGGAAATTCATAAATATTCATTTCATCACACAATGAACATACTTCGTAAAAATTTGATACTAATTTCTGTAATTTTGCTTTTTCTATTTCCATTTTATTGTTTTTTATATTTGCTTAAATATACACAAAATAAAACGACACACCAAATTTATGATGTGTCGCTTTTGATTATACCACCACCGAATCGTATCTTCCAGAATCGACAACACTCATCATTGTTTCCAATGGAGTAGGTTTACTTTTGATTTCACCCTTTAAGATATCCTTTAGGATACTTGGGCTGAATCCCGAAATCAAACCAACACCTTTTTCATTGTCTTGTGCAGGAACATTATCTATTTCTGCTCTAACATTCCAAAAAACGATTTGTGGTAATTGATAACCAGCATCTTCATACTTTCTTCTAATCATTTCCATTGCTGTATTGTCCATTCTTACACATGAATCAAATTGCATATCTGAAATTATCAATATCATTGTTGGCATATACTTTTCTTCTACACCGAATTCTACTGACTTTTCTAAAAGTTGTTCGAATGCTTTTTCAATATTAGTTGTACCACCCCACTTAGCATATCTTAATTGATAAGCTCTTTCAGCGAAAGAACCCTTTAAGAATTCCATTGTTGGTTTTTCGGAGAATGTCATGAACGCATCTTTGAAGATACTTTCATTTCTTTCACTGATATAAATACCCAATGAAATAGCGACTTCTAATGGTAAACCATTATTCCAAGTCATTGATGGTGATACATCAACCAATGGCATAATTCTGTGTTCTGAACCTTCCATAAAGTTTGGTAAAGCTTTCCATTGAGCTTCAATAGCCTTATCTTCATTTACTTTAAATGTCCCTCTGTCTGCTCTACCACCCTTATTAAGAGCTCTGTATAACATATGAGGATAGATAACACCTGCATTTATTTTAACTTCACCACTTGTTACATCGTCAATGTATTTCTTGAACCTATCTTCATCATTACGATAAAATGAAGTTCTATACTTGTTCATTGCAATAGATGGAACACCTTGATAATCAATTTCTTCAAATTTCTTATCACACATCTTTTGTTCAATAGTATTAGACATTTCCACTATCATTTTTCTGTAATCCTTTGGACTTAAACCTAAAGATTCACGTACTTTAGAAGCAAAGTTATTATATTGTCTTTTACGCGGCAACCATTTAGCTAACAAAGCATCACCATCTTCCAACCCCTTTCTAACTATTGGAATTGATATATCAGGGTCAACTGCAAATAAGTCATCCCATCTACCAAATTCAGGAATTAAATGTGCATTTATATTCAAATAATCTGGATATAAATTATTTAATAATTCCATACCATCTCTGAAGAAATCTCTTTCACCAGCACCGCTTCTTACATCTCTTGCCCAAAACAAAAGTTTCATTGCAACCAATGGGTTTTCAACAAGTGCTTTTTGAAATAGTTCTTGTCTTTTTTCTTTTGACCAGTGTCTTGTTGCACCTGCCATGAAGAACATATCAACACACGCATCTAACGATGTTGAATTTGTTACCATTCCTTTTTCTGTTTTCATGTTCTTTGTTCTGAAAACATTTACTAATTTTGATTCTGATCTTGCCATTGTCCTATTATTATTTTTTGCAGAATACATTAATTGTTATGAACAATTCGTGCATCGCTGTTAGTATTCCTTATATTTTTATAATAGTGGTAGGAAATTAAACCACTCAGGATATAAGATGTTTCTTGAAACTAACCTTTAAATCACATAACTAAGTTTTTTTATTTGGAGGAAACTTTTAGTTTGATAAAAAACCTCTCTTTCATAGTTGTATTTGTTTTGCTGTATATATCCTTTATGTAATTTATTATTATATATTATATTTTATTCTAAGTTTATTTTTTTTTTACTGTATATATCCTTTATAATTCAGTAAAATTTCTATATTTTAGAAATTTTACATTTTGTTCCTAATTCTGAATATAAATTATTCTCCAAAGGCGTAAATTTGGGCGAATTCAACCCTATTTTATTCTCTTTTATATTAAAAATTCTTTTCCCTTCATTCTTAATATTAATCGCTGCATTTATATCTCTATCATGATTTGTTTTACATTCAGGACATATCCATTTTCTATCCTTCAAAGATAGTTCTTTATTTTTAAATCCACAAATATTGCACAATTTACTTGAAGGAAACCATCTATCAATTTCTATCAAATTTCTATCATACCATTTAGACTTATATTTAAGAATTTCTTTAAATTCATTCAAGCTTAATTCCTGTATTGATTTTGATAAATTTTTATTTTTCATCATTTCTTTTACATTCAAATTTTCAATTACAATTGTTTGGTTTTCACGAAGTAATTGATTTATTACGGAATGTAAATAATATTCTTTTTTATTATTTAATTTTTCATAAAACTTAGATAATTTAATTTTTGACTTTTCTCTATTATTGCTATTTTTTTGTTTTTTTGATAATTCTTTATGTAATTTATTTAATTTTTTTTGATTATTTCTTTTAATTTTTATATTTTCATATCTATATCCATTCGAATCAATAACAAAATCTTTAATCCCAACATCAATACCAATTATTTCATTTTTAGGATTATTTATTTTTTTATTTGGTTTATCAATTAATATAGAAAAATAATATTTACCTGATTTTGTTTTATTTAATGTTCCAGATTTAATTAAATCCTGATTTTTGTTTAAATATCTTTCATCCTGCACTGAACATTTAAAATGAATATTTTTCAACTTTAATATAATATTGATTCTGTTTCCTTTTATTTTACCAATAGCATCAATGGGAAATCTACAAGATTGTTTATTATGTTTTGATTTAAATTTAGGAAATCCATTACCATTTATAAAGAAATTTTTATAAGCTATATCTAAATTGATTAATGATTGTTGTAATACTTTTGAATGATTATCTTTTAACCAACTATATTTTTCTATTTTTTTTAAATTTGTTAAATATTTTCCCATTTCTGGATAAGAAACAGATTTCTTATGATTATTATATTGATCGATTTTATATGAAAGACAATTATTATACACAAATCTTGATGAACCCAATAATTTATTCATATAAATTTTTTGTTCATTATCTGGATATAATCTTATTCTAATTGACTTTAACATAATTGTAAGTTTTTTCCTTACAACTATATAGTAAATATGAAATATCGTTTTTATCTATTTTCCATTTTGAAAAAATTATGGGTTTTCTAACCAATCATCATATTTTTTCTTTGCTTCGTAGTAATCATCGGTATTTAAATCAATTATTAAAGGCTTACCATCTTTATGTTTTGTAACACTATCGTCATTTAATCTTGATGCGTGTATCAAAGTTGATTCACCAACGGTGTATAATAACACAAATGTATCTTTACCTATTACATCTTCTTTTTTCATTATATATTCCCTTCTGGATCACCAGTTGTTTTAAATTTTGCATTAATAAATGTACAAAAAAACCCCAACGATGCCGCTATCGATATACTTGGAATCCAAAAATCAAAAACAATTGATAATGGAATACATAGTATATAAAAAGTTATACTATAAATCAAAAGTGACGGTACATGTTTTATAAAATACATAATTTTTATTATTTGTTTATACAAATATAATCTATTATATAATTTTTCACAAAACTTTTTCAACTAAAACTTGTATAATTTATACAGAAAAAATATAATATTATGGATTACAAAAACTTATTTTACTTTGATATTGAAACAACATCAAAATATAGAAACCTCATCGAATTCGAAGATAACGACAAAAGAGGTTATGAATTATTCTTAAAAAAACTTAAAAGAAAAAGCGATAACTATCCTGATTGGAAAGAAGACCCATCTAAAGTTTATGTTAATAAATCACCATTGATGCCAGAATATGGTAAAATTGTTTGTGTATCAATGGCTTACTATAAAAATGATGAAATAAAAATGAAATCTGTATATGGTGATGATGAAGAAAAATTGGTAACTGAAGTATGTAAAGTATTTGAAAATATAGGAAGAAATACTACATTTGGAACATGTGGATATTATATTAAAGGATTTGATATACCTTGGCTATGTAAAAAAATGATGAAATATGGATTGAAAATACCAATTTTATTGAAAACATTCAACATTAAGCCATGGGATAAAAATGTTTTTGATTTAGCTGAGGTATGGAGATCAAGTGGAACATTAGAAAATGTATCATTTGATGAAATGTTACACGATTTAGGAGTTGAAAGCCCAAAAGATGATATAAGTGGTGAAGAAGTTAGTAGAGTATATTGGGAAGAAGAAGATTTAGAAAGAAT
>Ga0210003_1001911_pt1 | contig 17977 bp, 18 predicted proteins | sample LantaG_FD_182804 | JGI IMG/M metagenome (GOLD analysis project Ga0210003, IMG submission 182804) | Deep subsurface microbial communities from Baltic Sea to uncover new lineages of life (NeLLi) - Landsort_02402 metaG (SPAdes) (version 2) | ecosystem: Environmental > Aquatic > Marine > Oceanic >...
CGGCCGAGAGCGTCCAGTTGTCGTCGGGCCGCCACTCAAGCGACGCCGGCACGCCGAGCTTCGCCTCGAAGGAGTCGCTCGGCCGCCAGGCGTAGGCAATGCCAGGCAGCGGGTAGGGCAGCTGGGCCGTGGGCGAGTAGTAGAAGCTGAAGTTCCACTCGTCCCGTTCGTTTCGGGCGGGTGTGTTCCAGAAGCCGATCGCCATCAGCGTCAGGTCGCGGCCGGCGGCGAAGGGCTGGTCACTGGCCGAGCCGAAGAGGAACGTGCCACCGAGCGTGCCGCCGGAGGCGAGCGGCCGGATGTGCGTGAGGCCCGTCTCGATGAGCCAGAGCTGGTCGGGCACCGGCAGGCGGGAGTCGGGAAGGATCGCGTCGGTGGCCAGTTCGAGCCGCCCGAACCGGCCAATACCGATCCAGAGCGGCTCTCCTTCCGTCGGCGGCACCAGCGGCGCGGCCACGCGGGCAAACTGGGCATTCATGCCGAGCGTGGCCGGCTGACCGACAACGTCGGTGGCTGGAGCCCAAAAGCCGCTGAGCGACACCGGCGCCGCTGAGCCAAAGGGCCCGCCGCCACGCCGCGGCCGCTGCGGCACAGGGTCGGGATCGGCGTCGGCAATCGGCTCCCCGGCAAACAGACTCTCCTCGAGGTTGAACTCGACAGGTGGCAGCTGGGCGATGCGGTCGGGAGGTGGCGGCCAGGGGGAGGCCGGCTCGATTCCGCTGGCCGGGATATTCGTCACGATGGCGACGAGCACAACGAGCACGCCGACTACGACAACCGGCAGCGGGCGGTGGCACGGGCGTGTCGGCACGGGCGCGGAATCTCCCAGATGACCGCGGGAAAGCGGGGCGGGATAGTAGCGGGGCGGGCGGGCAGGCAAAAGGCGAGAAGCCAGGGGGCACGCCCAAAAGGCTCTGCAGCAGAATGCGTGGGTAGAAAGTCCGGTTTTCGTCGCGGGGCGAAGCTCGAGAGCCGGCTTTGGGCCGGGATTTCTGGGCTTTCGGGCAGCCACTTGATAATGGGGGGGCTACGGATGGTGATTCGTACTACGGTGCTCCCATCCCCGTTTTCCCTCGTTGTGAGCAGCATGCCGGATTCTCTGCCGGGCATTCTCGACAAGCGTCGCACCATCGCAGGCCCCGGGTTCAATCGCTGGCTCGTGCCTCCAGCCGCGCTCTGCGTGCACCTGTGCATCGGCATGGCGTATGGATTCTCCGTGTTCTGGCTGCCTCTCACCAGAGCAGTGGGGATCACGCAACCGGTGCCCAGCCCCCCGTCGCTCGGCCTCCTCGGCAGGCTCACGACCACCACCTCCGACTGGGACAAGCCTTTGCTCGGCTGGATGTACACGCTGTTCTTCGTGTTTCTCGGCTCGAGCGCGGCGCTGTTCGGCACGTGGCTTGAGCGCGCAGGCCCCAGGAAGGCGGCCGTCGTGTCGGCGGTGTGCTGGTGTGGCGGGCTTGTGATTGCGGCGGCCGGGGTTTACTGGCATCAGCTCTGGCTTCTCTGGCTGGGCTCGGGTGTGATCGGCGGCATCGGGCTCGGGCTCGGCTACATCTCGCCGGTCTCGACGCTCATCAAGTGGTTTCCCGATCGCCGCGGCATGGCGACGGGAATGGCCATCATGGGATTTGGCGGCGGGGCGATGGTCGGCTCGCCGCTCGCCGACACGCTGATGAAGCATTTTGCGGGGCCGGAATCGGTGGGCGTCTGGCAGACGTTCCTGGTGCTGGCGGCGGTCTACTTTGTGTTCATGATGGTCGGTGCGTTCGCGTATCGGGTCCCGCCCGACGGCTGGACGCCCGCGGGCTGGGGCGGCGACAGGACCGGGAGCAAGGCCGGCGATCCCAGCGGGCCGGCAGCCAGGCAGCGGTCGTTCACGGTGCGGGAAGCCTGCCGCACCCGCCAGTTTTGGCTGGTGTGGCTCGTGCTCTGCCTCAACGTGTCGGCCGGCATCGGCGTGATCGGCATGGCATCCCCGATGCTGCAGGAGGTGTTCGGCGGCCGGCTGCTGGGCCTCAAGATCCCCTTCGAGGCGCTCGATGCGGCCCAACTCGGTCGCGTGGCGGCGATGGCCGCCGGATTCACCGGCCTGCTGAGCCTGTTCAACATCCTGGGCAGATTCTTCTGGTCGTCTTTGTCTGACTGGCTCGGTCGAAAGACGACGTACGCCATCTTCTTTCTCTTCGGGATCGCCCTCTATTCGGCCGTGCCGGCTGTCGGCCGCGCGGGGCAGATCGCTCTCTTCTGTGGGATTTTCTGCCTGATCATGACGATGTATGGCGGCGGCTTCGCGGCCATCCCCGCGTATCTGGCCGACCTGTTCGGCACCGGCTTCGTCGGAGCGATCCATGGCCGGCTGCTCACGGCCTGGAGCGTGGCGGGCATCCTCGGCCCGGTGCTGGTCAATTACGTGAACGAGCAGCAGGTACGGGCCGGCGTGCCGCGGGCTGCTGCGTACGACCGGACGATGATGCTGCTGGCCGGGCTCTTGGCCGTGGGTTTCGTCTGCAACGCCCTGATCAGGCCCGTGGCCCCGACCGACGTGGAGCCTGAGGCCACTGGAGTCGCCCCGCGGCCGTGGCTCGCTCCGGTCGCATCCCCCGCCGCGGTGACGGCGATGCGGCCGGCCAACCTGCTCTTGCTCGCAGGGTTCTGGCTGTTCGTCGCCATCCCGATGGGATGGGGACTGTGGGCCACGGTCCGGCAGACAGCGGTCTTGTTTTGGTGAGAGCCCGGCCGACCGAGGCTGTTGCCCGGTGCGGCCCTCCTGGGGCCCGCCGGCCCAGGCGGGCAACCCCCGCCGCGCATGGAGGAATGCGGCCGTACGTAGACGCAAAGACTATTCGCCCGTACACTCAAGCAACCTTCGGAGGCCGACTCATGAGCGTCGATATTTCGCTGAACGAACTCACCACCGCCGAAAAGCTTGAACTGATGGAGCGGCTGTGGGTTGACCTGTCGCGTCAGCCCCAAGACGTGCCGTCGCCGGCTTGGCACGGCGTCGTGCTCGACGAGCGCCGCGAGGCGGTCCGGCAAGGCCGCACGACGTTCGTGGCCTGGGAGGAGGCCCGCCAACGGCTGCTGGATCGCCACGGATGAAGATCCGCATCCTGCCAGAAGCGGAGCGTGACCTCGACCTCGGTGCCGACTTCTACGAATCCCAATCTCCCGGTGCCGGCGACTCCTTCATCCGCGGGCTCCTCGACGACATCGACGGCCTGCTGAAGCACGGCGGCGTGCACGCCAAATATCGGGGCTTCCATCGGGCCATGTCACACCGGTTCCCATTCGCGATCTTCTACGACTTGAACGGCGGCTTGATCGACATCTACGCGGTCCTGGACTGCCGCCAAGACCCCAAGGCTATCGACAGTCGGCTCGCGACCCGGAAGGCGGCTGGCGACCCTACGCCGTAGCCATTCTGCCAGCGGTCCCTCTATTCGGCCGTGCCGGCTGTCGGCCGCGCGGGGCAGATCGCTCTCTTCTGTGGGATTTCCTGCCTGATCATGACGATGTATGGCGGCGGCTTCGCGGCCATCCCCGCGTATCTGGCCGGGCTCTTGGTCGTGGGTTTCGTCTGCAACGCTTGATCAGGCCCGTGGGCCCGACCGACGTGGAGCCCGTGGCCACTGGAGTTGCCCCGCGGCCGTTGCTCGCTCCGATCGCATCCCCCGCCGCGGTGACGGCGATGCGGCCGGCCAACCTGCTCTTGCTCGCAGGGTTCTGGCTGTTCGTCGCCATCCCGATGGGATGGGGATTGTGGGCCACGGTCCGGCAGGCCGCGGTCTTGTTTTGGTAGAAAAAAAGGGTGGCCAGCACCTTTTTTGCGCCCGGCCGGCACGTTTCCTGCTTTTTTGTCGAGTAAACTGGGCGCTTTTAGCGTCGTCTAGTAAACTCGACACCATGAACTCGGCGGATTTTCTTCGCGTCGCAGCTGACTGGAGCCATTGGGAGGCTCCTCCGCCGGCATCGATTCCCCGATCAGTTTCGCTGCCGGCGGAACTGCGGTCCGATATCGCGCTGATCGTGCAAGGCGTTCGGCGCTCGGGCAAATCCACGCTCCTGCGGCGGCTGATCGACCACTATCGGCTCGACCCCGCCCGTTGCCTGTTCGTGAACTTCGAAGATCCGCGACTCGCCCCCGTCCTCGACCACGAAACCCTCACCTTGATGGTGGAGTCGTTTGAGGCTGATCGACCGGGGGAATGTACGTTCCTGCTCGACGAGATCCAATGGGTCGAGGGCTGGCAGCGCTGGTTGCGGTCGGAGCTGGATCGCCCCCGTGGCCGGCGGTTCGTCGTGACCGGCTCGAATGCTCATCTGCTTTCGGGCGAACTCGGCTCCTCGCTCACCGGGCGGCACCATACCGTCGAACTGTTTCCCTTCGATTTCGACGAGTTTCGCCACGCCCGACCGGATGCGACCCTCCACGACTACCTCTTCTGTGGCGGCTTTCCGGCCACAGCGATCTCGCCCGATCGCGATCTGCTTCTCCGCGGCTACTTTCAGGACATCGTCGAACGGGATATGCGAGAGCGGGTTGCCGCCCGCTCGACGCTTCCGCTCCGACACCTCGTGCAAATGCTCTATGAATCGGCCGGTTCCGAGATGAGCGTGCGCCGGGCTGCGGCGGCACTCGGCATCTCGGTTGATACCGCCGGGCTCTATATCGAAGCGGCCGAGTCGGCCTATCTGGCCATGAGTTGCCCGTTTTTCGCCTGGTCTGCGCGGAAGCGGATGGTCCGCAACCGCAAGTTTTACCCAGTTGACACCGGGCTTCGACGGGTGTCGGTCACCGCGACGGGGCAGGATCGCGGCAAGCAACTGGAATGCGCGACGTTCCTGTTGCTCCGGCGACGGCTTGGGCAGGTCTTTTACTGGCGGGGAGCCGGGGAGGTCGATTTTGTCGTCGCAGGCGACCGCGGCCCTGTGCCAGTGCAGGTGAGTTGGGGCGAACCCTCGGAGCGGTCACGACGAGCGGTTGACGAGTTTCACGCGGCCCATCCCCAGGCCGCCGAGCCCGTCTTCGTGTCAGCGGAATCATTCGCTGCCGGGCTGCCCGACCTTCGGCCCTCCGGCCAATAGCCCCCGGCTCGCGTCCAGCGGGTGCCAAAACGGAAAACAGTGCCGGCTACCAAATCAGGCTCGCGGCGACGCAACCCCGCCGTCGCGTGGCTGGAAGCCACCATGGCCGTGGGCCTCCCGCCAACAAACACCTTGTGGCGACAGCTGCGATCGCTCTAGGCCTGGCAGGGTCAGGCGAGCGGCCGCAGCCCGACGGCAGCCCGCTTGTGTGCGAGCAGCGTCCAGGCCGCGGGCTCGCGGCGGAGGAGCCGCGCGAGCTGCGACGGTGTGATCCCGAGGGCCGCGGCCGCGGGAGGAAGGTTCCAGCCGGCGGCATCGAGTCGGTCAAGCGCTTCGGCAACGAGCGCTGGATAGTCGTGGTGGTCGATTGCCACGACGAGCCTGCCGCCTGAGGCGCGTGACCGCCAGAGCGGCGACGGCCCGGTGGGATCGGGCGGGAGACGGTGGCCGAGCGCGAGTGCCAGCCGCAGCCGCCGCAGGGCCACGCTGCGATTCTCGGCCTGGCTCCGCCGCTCGCTCCCTTCGGCGGCCAGGCCGGTGGGGCGATGGACAAGGATCACCGCCGTCTCGACCTTGTTGCGGTGTTGCCCCCCCGGTCCGCTGCGGCGAGTGCGGGTCTCGTCGCATTCCTCGAAGAGCGTGGCGGCGGGCAGTGCGGCGGGATGCATCGGAAGCCGGGAATCGTGGGAGGGCCGTGGTGCGGTAGACTGCTGCGGTTCAAGCGAGCGAGTATCTCCAATAAGGAGCGTATCCCGTGAGCGGGCAGTGGAAACGAATTCTGGTCGCGGTCGTGGCGGCGGGTGGTGTTGTCGGGCCCCAGACGCTCGCGGCCGACCTCTCAAGCGACCTCGCCCGGCTCGCGGCTGCCGCCCCCGGCACCGGTCATGCTCCGCTCGCCGCGGCCGCCGACACGCTGGCCGCGATTCCCCCCGCCGGGATTCGCCCCGCCCTCGCCGCCCTCGCCAACGCGACGCCGGCTGGAGCCAACTGGCTGCGGAGCGGTCTCGACCGGGCGGTCGAACGGCTCGGCACGGAAGTCTCCGCCGACACTCTCGCGGGCTTTGTGACAGACCCGGCGCTGCCGCCGCGGGCCCGCAGCCTCGCCTTCGGCTGGCTCGAGGCGCGTGACGGGGCCCGGGCCGAAGACCTGCTCGACGGCATGCTCGATGAATCGGCCCTCGATCTCAGACGGGCGGCCGTCGCGAAGCTCCTCGCCCCCTCAAGCGCTGACGAGGCAGCGCGGCGCGAGGCCCACCGCCGGGCGCTGACCGCGGCGCGGGATGTCGACCAGGTGGAGGCGATCGCTACCTGGCTTACCGAGCATGGTGAGCCTGTCGACGTGGCCGACGTGCTGGGATTCATCCGCAGCTGGCGTGTCAGCGGGGAATACGACAACGTTGGGGGGGTGGGCTTCGCGACAGCCTATCCGCCGGAATCAGCGGACGCGGCGGGCTCGGATCCGGCCGACTGGAAGGGCGTTGAGTCGGCCGACACGCGTGGTGCGGTCGACCTCAATGCGATTATTGCCACCAAGAAGGGAGTGCTCGCCTACGCACAAGCGACGGTCACGATGCCAGTGGCTGGGCTGGCGGAGGTCCGCGTCGGCAGCCCGTGTGCGGTGGTGGTGTGGGTGAACGGCCGGCAGGTGATGGCCCACGAGATCTACCATGCCTCCGAGGCAATCGATCAATACGTGGCGCCGGCGGAATTTCGGGTGGGCGAGAACACCGTGCTTGTGAAGTGTTGCCAGAACGAGCAGACCGATCCCTGGGCGGGCGACTGGAAGTTTCAGGTTCGGATCACCGATCCGCTCGGGCTGCCGCTGGCGAGGCAGGGAGCCGTGGAGGACTCACGATGACCCGCTGGTGTGCGTTCCTGGCCTGCTGCCTGGGTGTCGCCGCTGCGGCTGCCGCTGACTGGCCGGAGTTTCGCGGGCCCGGAGGCCGGGGCCTGGCCGCGGGGGAAGCGGCGATTCGCACGACGTGGTCGGCGGAGGAGGGGATCGCCTGGAAGGCCGACCTACGCGGCCGCGGCGTTTCGAGCCCGATCGTGGTTGGCGACCTTGTTGTGGTGACCTCGTCGAGTGGCCCGCGTCAGGAGCGGCTCCATGTGATCGCGCTGGATAAGGCGACGGGTGAGCAACGCTGGGAGCGGAGCTTCTGGGCGACAGGCCGCACGCTCTGCCATTCCACGAGCGCCGTCGCGGCTGGCACGCCAGCCAGCGACGGGGAGCGGATCGTGGCCCTGTTCTCGTCCTGCGACCTAGTCTGCCTGGATCTCGCCGGGCGGTTGCTCTGGCAGCGCAACCTGGCCGTCGAGCACCCCCGGGCCGGCAACGACCTGGGGATGGGATCGAGCCCGCGGATCATCGACGGCACCGTGATCGTGCAGATCGACTGCCAGGGTGATCCCTTCGCCGCCGGCATCGACCTGGCGACCGGCGACGACCGCTGGAGTGTGCCCCGCGACCGGATCGCGAGCTGGTCGAGTCCGCTGCCGGTGTCGTTCGCGGGCGAGACGACGGTGCTGCTTCAGAATCCCAATGGCGTTGAACTACGGCGGCTGGCCGATGGTGAACTCGCCTGGTCGTGGCGGGGCGACTGCTCGGGCATCCCGATGACGGCCGCGGCGGGCGGAATGCTCTATGTGCCCTCGGCAGGCATCGCCGCGGTGCCGGTGGGCGGAGGCGAGCCGGCCTGGAAGGGGGCGAAACTCTCCTGCGGCATCGCTAGCCCCGTGGCCTGGAACGGTACGGTCGCCTGCGTGAATCGGGCCGGCGTGCTCGTGATCGGCGCGGCGGCGGATGGCCGAGTCCGCGGGCAGGTGCGGCTGTCCGGCTCGTTCTGGGCGAGCCCCATCGTGGTGGGTGACCTGCTCGTGGCGGTCGGCAAGGAAGGGATCACGTTCCTCGTCTCCACGGGCGACACGCCAGAGATCGTGGCCCAGAATGAGTTGCCCGGCACGTTTACCGCCACGCCCGCGGTGGCCGACGGCAGCCTCTATCTCAGGAGCGAGACGGCCCTCTGGAAGGTGGCGGCCCCGGACTAACACCCGGGCTGGCGGCCGGTCAATACTCGACCGCATCCCGGCGGGCGGCATATTCTCCCCAGACTGCCAGCGCCTCCCCCCGCAGAAACTCGTGCACCTCGGCGATCGGCCGCTCGCTGGGGTGGCGGGTGAACTGGGCGTAGATGAAGGAGTCGTCGAAGTTGCCGTGTTGCTTGGCGTCGGCGACGGTCGAGGCCGAGATCACGGCGTCGAGCGAGGCCCAGTAGGCGGTCGCGAAACACATCGGACAGGGGGCGGCCGAGGTGTAGAGCATGCAGCCATGGAGCTTGGGGCTGCCGAGCCGGCTGCAGGCCTCGCGGATGGCGTGCATCTCGCCGTGCCAGGTGGGATCGCTGCGGGCGATCACCTGGTTCCAGCCATCAGCGAGCACGCTGCCGGAGGCGTCGACCACCACCGCGCCGAACGCCCCCCCCGACTTCTCGACGACCCCCGCCCGCCGGGCGTTGGCGATCGCCCGCCGCATGAAGGCTTTGTGCTGCTCGGCCGGGAACCGGGCCAAAGCCTCGGCCGCGGAGATCGTCGGCTTGTGGCTGGGAAGCTGGCTATTTAGAGGGCCCGACATGGGTTTTTGAGTGTCCAGGAGTGATTTCGACCGATACTTTTCTTGGGGGATTTGCCCGCGAGCGACCCACCCGGCGGCCGGTTTGCGGGCCGCCTGGTTGGGCCGGCAAGTGGGGCAAGCCCGGGGAAAATTGATCCTGACTCAGGGTTTTTAGCCTGCTATATCCCCCGAAGGTGCTGCCCTTGTAGGCGACCCGCAGCGTGCCTGTCGAGATGTGTGCCAAACCGGAGTTCCTCACGTGAACGGTATTCTGCTGCAGGTTCTCTCGATTCTTGGCTGGTTCGTGGTGATGGTCGTGGTGATGTCTCTGATTGAGCATCAGATCCACTGCCGGTTGATGCACAAAAAGCCGCGGTTTTTCATGTTCCGTAAGTTCCGAGCCCGCCAGCGGATGTTTACGAGCCACGCGGTCGAGCATCACACGCAGTATCGCAAAGTGTTTCATGATGATCCGGTGCCGCACGGCGAGGATCGCGGAATTCGGCTCAATCTCGGCGAGGGGGTCGTGGAGTCGCTCCCCCTGAGCCTGGTGCTCGCACCGTTTACGATCACCGGGGCGGTGATGTTTCCGCTGGTCGTCTGCCTGCACCACACGATCTGGAACCTGATCCACATGGAGATGCACAAGCCGGAGGGGCGGTTTTTCGCGAACTGGGCCGCCTACAAGTGCGTGGCCCGGCATCACTTCCTGCACCACCGCTATCCGAACAAGAATTTCAACGTCGCTTTCCCGATTGGGGACTTTATTTGCGGCACAATCGCCCGGCCCACCCCCGCCGACTGGGAGGCGATGCGGGCCGAGGGCATCGCCTAACCGCGTCTGGAGCGGTTGCGTTGGCGGCCGGGGGAACGTAAACTACTGGCGTAGGTTTTGACGACGCTAGACGCTATGTGGCAGCCCCCAGGGTTTCGCTGCGTGTTCTTCACTCGCCTTGACCCTCTGGCGGGCTGCCATCTTCTGGCCCTTTCGACGTGACCCCGAAAGCGAATTTGGGTCATCGGCAGGAGTGATTTTTGTCATGGGGAAGAAACTGTACGTGGGCAACCTTGCCTACAGCGTTACCAGCGAGATGCTCGAGCAGATGTTTCTGGAGTTCGGCACCGTTGTCAGCGCGCAGGTGATTCAGGATCGCGACACTGGTCGGAGCAAGGGCTTTGGGTTTGTCGAAATGCAGGCCGACGACGCCGCACAGCGGGCGATCAGCGGCATGCACGAGAAGGAGTTTGATGGGCGGTCGCTGACTGTCAACGAAGCCAAGCCTCGCGAGGGCGGTGGCGGCGGTGGTGGTGGCCGGGGCGGCTACGGTGGCGGTGGTGGAGGTGGCGGTGGTGGATATGGCGGTGGCGGTGGTGGTGGCGGTCGTCGCTACTAAACTGTGACCGTTCCCCCCACGCCGGATTCTCAGCCGCGTCCTGGCCACGTCCCTTTTGCCACGCTTGGCCTTTCGGCCGAGCTGCTGAAGGCCGTGGCCAGGCTCGGCTTCGAGGAGACTTCGCCGATCCAGTCGGCCACGATTCCTCTGATCATGGAGGGGCATGACGTGGTTGGGCAGTCGGAGACCGGTTCCGGCAAGACCGCCGCGTTTTGTATCCCCGGGATCGAGCGGGTCGAGCCGCGTCTGGCTGCCGTGCAGGTCCTGATTCTCGTGCCCACCCGCGAGCTCGCAACGCAGGTGGCAGACGAGGTTCACAAACTCGCGGGGTTCAAGAAGGGCGTGCGGTCAGTGCCCATCTACGGCGGGGCGTCGTATGAACGGCAGTTTGCCCAGCTCGAACAGGGTGCCCACATCGTGGTGGGCACTCCCGGTCGCCTGACCGACCACATGGCCCGGAAGACGCTCGATCTGTCGGCGGTCAAGTTGCTCGTGCTCGACGAGGCGGACCGGATGCTCGACATGGGATTCAGCGAGGACATCGAAAAAATCCTCGCGGCGACCCCGTCCGGACGGCAAACGGTGTTTTTCTCGGCCACGATCTCACCGGCGATTCAGTCGCTTGTTCGGGGGCATTCCCGCGAGCCGAAAGTCGTGAGAATTGCGCAGCGGGTCGTGGCCGGACCCCCGCTGGTCGACCAGGTCTACTACGAGGTCCGGCACCACGCCAAGTTCAACGCCCTCTCACGGCTGATCGACTTCTACGACGTGAAGAGTGGCGTGATCTTCTGCAACACGCAGCAGATGGTCGAGGAACTGGCCGATGCGCTCATGGCCCGCGGCTGCTCGGCAGAGCGGATCCACGGTGGGATGGCGCAGGCGCAGCGAACGCGAGTGATGAACACGTTCAAGCGGGCCGGATTCTCGTTTCTGGTGGCGACCGATGTGGCGGCTCGCGGCATCGATGTCAACGGCCTGGAGCTCGTGGTCAACTACGACCTTCCCTACGACGCTGAGGACTACGTGCATCGGATCGGCCGGACGGGGCGGGCGGGGCGGACAGGGCGGGCGGTGACGCTTGTGACCGGGGCGGGCATGGGCAAGCTGCAGTCGATCGAACGCTTTACGAAGACGAAAATCAGGCGCGAGCAGATTCCCACGGCGGAGGTAGTAGAGGGCAGGCGGTCGGATGCGCTCTACGAAAAACTGCGGGCAACACTCGAGAGCGTGGAGCGACCCAAGCAGTCACCGGTCGTGGAGCGGCTCTTTGAACAGGGCTACGCACCGACCGAGGTGGCGGTGGCCATCCTCCACCACTTCGCGGCCCCGGCAGACCGCCGTGCCGAAGAGGATGATGGTGCGGCCCAGCAACCGCGGAAGGAGTTTGCGGGTTCCCGACGTGGTCCGCCGCGGTCTCCCAACCGGCCCCAAGGTGGCCCCGGGAAGAGACCGGCGAAGTATGGCCGCGGTGGCCGCAAGCGGTCGTAGTTCGCTGCGACGCTGGCCGGCAGGGAATCGCCCGCTGATGCCGAGCTCGGGCCCAAACTCTGAAGCGTCCGCCAGCGACACGTGATCGGTGCCGTCGCTCGAGCCGGGCGAGGTTTACCGCTTCGAGTAACGACCGCTTCGTCTCGGTAGAGACGATCACGGCCCGCGGAACTCCGTGTATTTGCTGGCGTTGCCACGGGCGAGGGCGACGGGGTATTTCAGTTCGTTTGCGGCCAGTTTGGTGGTGATCGCCGTGCCAACGTCGATCTCCAGACGGTCCGCGAGCAGGAGGGCGAACAGGAGGATGTCTGCGATTTCTTCAACGACGGCATCACGCTTGGGCCCGGCCTGCACCTCGCGGTCGATCTGCTTGTCTGTCTTCCACAAAAACCGCTCCTGCAATTCGGCTGCCTCGATGGCGATGGCGGCCGCGAGGTTCTTCGGTGTGTGAAACTGCGACCACTCGCGGGCGTCGCGAAAACGGCAGGCCTCAGCCATGAGCGCTGGCCATGAATCACTTGTCTTGCCGGCCGAACGGCGGCGTGGAGCGGGTTTTTTCATGCCGGGGAGTGTACCGCCCCCCGGGGCGGTATGCCCCGTGCTGTGTCACCCACAATTCCCAGCGGGTTTGAGGGCAGGTGTGGGCCGCTTGCCGTTGGATGAGCGCATCCGAACCGGTTCTTCTGGGATTTGCGTGCCAGGTAGTGGGGTGGCGTTCGTTGTCACAAGTCCCCGGGCTCGCGCCCGGGGCTTGTATACGGCGCGGGGTTGCCCGTGCTATCTCAAGCCTGTCTCGCAAGTGAGCGCGGATCAAGGATCGCAATCCGGTTCGGCGAGGCGTGTCCGGCATACAAGCCCCCAGCGCGAGCTGGGGGACTGTGACGTGGCCCACCAAGTGGAGAAAGCCAGGCTCAAGCGATCTCGTTTACCCGGCGCGGCATAAACAGTGCGTTATGGGCGGCATGGTGAGTGGGGTGGCATTCATTTCCGCAGTCTCCGGGCTCGCGCCCAGGGCTTGTATACGGATGAAGGGAGCGGGAATCCTCGAATCAGACACGCCTGTTTATCTGCGGCCTCACAGGTTGTTGACGCGGCGGGCGTGCAGGCGAGTGAGGGCTTCGGCCGCTTCGGCAAGCAGCGGCGAGTGTCCGAGATAACGCTCGGCCATCTCGCGGTGGCCACGGGCGCGAAGCGTCGCGTACACGTGGAGCTCGAAGTGGAGCCGGAGGCACCGCTCCGCCCCGGGCTCACCCATTGCTCTGAGGATGTCGATCAGCGCCTCGGCGGTGCAGAGCTGCTCAGGCTTGGCCTGGTCTCGCAGCCAGTAGCGGCTGGGCTCGCTCGTGGCCGCGGCCGAGAGGCAAATGCATCGCCCACGGTCTTTCACGCTTGCCAGCATCTCGCCAGCCTGCCGCCATGAACCGTCGAGGAGGAGCACCGCCGGGCGTGGCTGCGGCACCGACCCCCCCGGAGCGGCCGGCTCGGGCAGCGGGTCGCCAGACGGGTGGAGCACCCAGAGTTCCCGGCTGGGCTCGAGGGTATCGGCCTGATAGCCGGTCGCCGAAAAGAAGCGGTTCCCGCGCTGGTAGACGTGGCAGGCGGCGTTGGCCACGGCCCGGCCGATGAGCTTGCCGGTGCTCGAAGGCCGGCACTGTTCGAGGCGGTGGATGAGCACCTGCACGCTGATCGCTGTCTCGACGGGCGGCAGCATGTCGCACGTGCACCACCGCGGCGGCAGGCTGCACCGCGGGCAGCGGGCAGCACCGGCGAGAACGACGCTTCTGCCCATGAGAAATCCAGCACAATCAATCGCAGCGGCTTCATGACCGTGTCCGTTGACAGCCTATCCGATTGCCAGGCCGCAGTGGATGGAACCAGGTTCAATCATTCCGGGGAAAAGAGCTTGTCCCGCAGCACTACCGAGTGCATTGGTCCACGATCGTCAGCATTTGGAACGACCAGCCGTCCGCCGCTCAGACCCGTGAGCGGTCGATCGCCCGCAGCCCTGCGATCAGCGGAATCCCGCCGACCGTTGCTGTCACGAGGCTGCCGAGGACGCCCGTTGAAGTGAGTCCCAGCGCGGGGCTCGGGCGTGATAACGTTTCAGTGGGTAAATACCCAGGCGTTGCTCACCTTCTCAGGATCGCGGTGTCAACGCGTTGAGGGTTCACCATCAGATCCTTCGGTATACCCCCGGCTGGGCTCGAACCAGCAACCTTCAGCTTCGGAGGCTGACGCTCTATCCAATTGAGCTACGAGGGCATGCGGACGACCGACGAATCTCCGCCACTCGCCGGCCGCCAGGTCAGAATCCTACCAGCCGCATGACCGCGGGGGTAGGAGCCGCAGCCGGCCCGCGTCAGGCCGATCGTCGGAGCGGTGGTTCAGCCGAAGGCTCGGCCCGGACGGCCTGAGACCCCCCGATGTGCGGCCGCGAGGGCAGGGCGTGGCCAGCGTCGATCCTTAGCGTTCCCGGGCCCTCGCCCCCGGCAGTGGCCGGTGGTGCCGACTGCATGAGCAGGGCCTTGAGTTCGCGGGCCCGCGGCAGACAGGAACCAAATTGCACAAGCGCCATGAGCCTGCCTGCAAGCATCGGCAGCATGCCCATCGGAGCGGTTGCCACCGCATGCCGCACGATCTCGAAGGCATGGGCCAAGAGCGCGGGGAGCGGTGCATGCGCGGGCAACGACCGCCAGAACAATCGCTCGGCGTTCATCCCCGCGACGAACGATGAGGGCCGCTTCGCCGGTTGTCCCCAGACCACGCGACTCTCCGGCTGAAGCACGACACACTCCCCGGCACAGCTGAGTAACGCCGCCATATCGGCCGCCGCCAGCTCGTCACCACAGGCCGTCGCGAACCCGCCGCGGGACAGAACGTCGACCCGCCAGAAGCCGGCCTCGAGCGCGGGCGCTGCCGGCGCTGCCACCGCCTCGGTCCGAAACGAATCGACCCGCTCGGCGGACCGTGCAGGAACTGTCAGCATACCGCGGCCGCCGGCTGTCCGTCGGACGCCCGCTGTCACCACGCGGCCCCGGTCGTCCGCCGCCACGCCCACTGGAGCCACCGCTGCCACATTCGGGTCGTCGAAGTGCGGTAGCGCGGCATCGGCCCAGCCCTCGGTCGCCTTCCAGCCGGCCGCGAGCACGTGCACCACCTCGCCGCGGCTCATAGCCACGCCGAGATTCACGCGGCCCACCATTCCGGTGCCAGTGGGAGCCTGGACGAACTGCACTTCCTCGCCGATGTTCCACGGATCGTCGTATGGCATGCCGAGCGCTGCGATGATTTCGCAGTCGGCGGGACGGTTCTCGAGCACGCTTACGAGCGTGTCCTCGAGGGCCGCTGCATCAGCGGCTGGAATGACGATCGACAACCGCGGCGATGGCCCGCTTCTCGACAGCATGATCAGCAACTCCCTGGCACGGCCGCTGACGCGACCGAGCGCAGACGATCCCCCCGGACCGCCCTCGCGTTCTTGATTTCTGAGAATGTCCGACCTGACGGAACGTCAGGCCGCGGCCCGCTGCGGCAAGAGTTCGGTGAACAGGTTCACCGTGTGCAGCATTTCGCCTTCGGCGTCGTAAAACTGCAGTACGCCCACGTCGATCAGCCACATGGCGAACATCTCGGTCGCCCGATAGCACCGCGCCACACACCGGCCACGATCGATGCGGATGTTTTCCTGAACGTCGGCGACATCGTCGACGTCGGCACCCAGCTTGAGAAAGTGGCTCGACACAAGCTCGCGGACGTCCGCGGCATTCATATGCAGGCGCATGGATTGCAACCTCCTGTTGCGGGCTAGTGAATCGACCTCATGTCGATCGGGTCGGAAACCTACCGGGGAATACCCGGTGACGAAAGGCTGACTTTGCGAGATCCAGCCCGACACCTGTTTTCCGTACCCGCCGCTACTCGGTGGAAGGGATCGACCGGAAATCCATCCGCTGATGACACCGCGTTCGGCCCCCTCTCCAATCCCTAGCGACGGCGGAGTTCGCCCAAGTTGCCAACTCGCCGTAGGCCGCACCGTTTCCGCTGGCGGGCTGGCTCAGCCGCGTCTCATAGCCGAGTCGCTCACCCGAGTCGCTCAGTCCATTCGGGGCGGGCGTAGCGTTCCTCCACGAGCGCGGCCACCCGCTCACCCGGCCAGGAATCGAGCGTATCGGAAGCGGCGAAGGCATCTCGCACCGCCGCCTCGAGCAACGTTCTCCCCAGGCCAAGATTCGCCAGGAACGAGTCGTGGCCGCGGCCTCCGCGGTAGGCCGGCTCGCGGGGCGGATGCCGCAGAACACGCCCGACGAGATCGAGGTCGAAGTCGTCCAGCAGCGTGCCGTGATAAAGCACCCCGCCGCGGCGGACCCGCACCGCGTTGCCCGACACCTTGCGGTCGCCGTCGACCGTGGTCATGGCGAGGTCGCTCGATCCCCGCCGGACGACCGGCCGGCCGGCCTCCACAAGCGCCGCGGCGAGCGGGTCGAGCATCGACGCATGGATCCGCTCGATGGCCGGGGTCTGTCCCGTGAGTGGCGTCACCACCGACCACATGACGCAGCCGGGGCCGAGCATCACCGTCAGCCCTCCGCTCGGCCGGCGCACGATCCGTGCACCGAGCCGACGGCAGGCGTCGCGATCGACCTCGTCGTCGATCCGGCTCGACGAACCCACCACCACGGTAAGCTCGGTCGCCATCCACGTGCGAGCCACCGGCACAGCCAGCCGCCCTTCGTGCGCCTCCTCGAGGAGCGCCTCGTCGAGCGCGAGTTGCTCCTCGACACGGGGCAGGTTCACCTCGAGCCACCTGCTCCGCAGGGCCGGGTCCGACCCGGAAACGGCGGCGATGGCCGAGGTCTCGGAGGTGGTCTCGGCCGCGGCGGTTTGACGCACGGGGGCTGTCTCCTAAACTTGACTCACGTGTCGGCTGCCTCCGACACGCCTGGAACTGGTGCTCGTGATGGCCGATCCCTCCCGCCGTGAGCTCTCACCCGACAACGCCCTGCCGCCGGTCGAGCCTCCCAGCGCCTCGTTTCTCGTGCAACTCTTCCTCGTGCCGGCACTCATTGTCGGCATCATCGTCTCCGTTTGGATCGCGTTCCACTGGCTGGCCCAGTTGGGCAATGATCCGCAGTCATATGTGCGGACGCTTCGACGCAACACCGAGGGTCGCTGGCAGGCTGCCCTGAATCTGGCCAACGATCTCCGCGGGCCCGGCGGAGCGACGCTCAAGGCCGACACGGCCTTGGCCGACGAACTGGCGGCGATCCTTGCCGACGAGGTCAAGAGCGGCCGTCCGTCCGGGGGCGGTCATGGTGGCGAGCAATCGCGGACGTTGTGTGTGTATCTCTGCCGGGCGCTAGGGGAGTTTGCCGTTCCCGAGGCGGCCGCTCCGCTCGTGGCCCGCGTTGCGGCGGAGGACCAGGCGGAAATCTCGCGGGCGGCCGTCGAAGCGATCGCCGTGCTTGCCTTCAATCTTTCGGCGGCCGGCCGCTCGTTTGCCGACCCCGCGGCGGTCTCCACGGCGGTCATGGCCGCCACCCGCTCGCAGGATCAGGGGCTGCGGTCGAGTGCCGCCTACTCACTCGGCGTGGTAGGCGGGGACGGGGCCCGAGGCCGGCTCGAGGAACTCTGCGAAGATGGCGACGACGATATTCGCTACAACGCCGCGCTCGGCCTCGCCCGGCTCGGGGGAACGGCCGCCTGGGAAACGCTTTCGGAGATGCTCGGCCTGCCGGACGTGGCCGCCCAGCCCGGTGACTCGGAGGCCCAGTCCGAGCGGTACAAACGGGCCATGGTGGTTGTCAACGCGCTCAAGGGCGTGGGCATCCTGGTGGACGATTCGGGACAACCCCCACCAGAGCCGGTCACGGCCGCCCTGGCCGCCCTCCGCGACGACGCGATCGCCGACGTGCGGCAGGGGGCAGGTGCGCTCCTGCGTCGGATCGAGCGGCTCGAGCCCGCGGCCGCTCGTCCTTAAAGGCGATCCACTGGCCGCGGCGTCACGTGGCCCGTAGAATGAATGTTGTGTTGCAGCTCTCTGTTGCGACCTCTTCGCCCACCTTCGTTAGGAGCCACTCATGGCCATCAGCCAAAAGGAAATCGTCGACCTCCTGCTGCAGAGCTACAGCATGGAACTCGAGACCGTGATGAATTATCTGGCCAACAGCACGAATCTCGACGGCGTGCGGGCCGAAGAGATCAAGAAGTCGCTGAGCGCCGATGTGGGGGGCGAAATCGGCCACGCCCAGCAACTTGCCAACCGCATCAAGCAGCTCGGCGGCCATATTCCCGGTTCGAAGGGGGTCACACTTGGTGCGCAAATCCAGCCGGTCACCGACACGACCGACGTGTGTGGCGTGATCAAGAGCGTGATCGCTGTCGAAGAGGCAGCATGTGC
>Ga0210003_1001912_pt1 | contig 17973 bp, 21 predicted proteins | sample LantaG_FD_182804 | JGI IMG/M metagenome (GOLD analysis project Ga0210003, IMG submission 182804) | Deep subsurface microbial communities from Baltic Sea to uncover new lineages of life (NeLLi) - Landsort_02402 metaG (SPAdes) (version 2) | ecosystem: Environmental > Aquatic > Marine > Oceanic >...
TAAAAATATCCTGTCAAGTAAAAATGCACAAGAAAAAGAAAGAAAAAGAGAATGTAAGTAAAAATTACAGGATAATGGGGATAAAGAATAGACTTCAAAGTCATAGTGTTACGGCTTTCATTCATATTCTGATCTTTCCTCAGCTGCCATATTTAGCTGAGGCTGAGCTTGGGGAGGAGGTGGTTATCATATACTTTCCCACTCGCTCGGCATCTTCTTTAATTTCAGCCCTGACTTTACTATGCACATTAAAACCAGTATACCGCCAGTGCAATATCCTTTGTACAAGATCCCGGTTGATCAACTGTTTGCAAAGGAGCAGCAAGAAGACCTCGCGTGAGAAAAACCGGCAGAGCAGAGAATCGTTGAAGCTTGAGATTTTATGGAACCGGCCTTGTTTATCAGTCCCACCCTCTGTAACCAGAAAATGAAGATGCGGATGAAAATTTATCCGGCTTCCAAATGACTGTATCACAGCAATAATGCCTGGTGCGATCTCTTTGCGTGTGGTAGCTTTGAAGTATTTCACAAGCGCCTCTTTGCCGCAGAGACAAAGCGAAGAGAGAAGCGAACGATTGTACTTGAAGAATATCCGCAGCATCTTGGGTATGGTAAAGACTACCTGGCGGTGAGGTGCATCCAGTATAAGCTCCTCCCGCATCAACTCACCCCATTCCTCACGACGCTTGGCATGACAAGATGGGCAGAATCCGCGGGTCTTGCAGGAAAACATCAGTAATTTTTCTCTCCCACAATCAGAACACTTTATCCGCGCGAATCCACACTTAGGATTGCCGCAGTCCAGATATTTGTCAACCACTTCCTCAACAATGGGACGGAGATAACCATACTCACGCTCAAATCTTGACTCATAAGCCTTAAGGAAGCTGTCAATGTGATGGAAAAGTACACGGTAAAACACCGTCCTCTCCGGATGACGCTGACTATATACCCTGCTCATGGCAGAGATTGTGATTCAAAAAACACGCCAGAAGCGTTAGTGGGCCAGTCACCTTTTTTCTCATTACCATATAAAAGGGATTAAACGATATTTTGTTTTTTGACAGTAATCAGAATATTCAGGAAGATGGGCAATGAGCAATTTTTCCTCACTGATTATTCGTAAGATAAGCGCTAAGACTGTGCTGACAGAAAATGGGATTACTGCCCAGTATGATCCTAATGCAAGAGGTGTAAACAACATGAATATCAAGCCACCTGTATACATTGGATGTCGTACTATTTTATACGGACCGGTCTCAATTATTTTTTGCTCTTCACTGATTTGAATGATTGCTGAGGCATACCTGTTTTCTTCCATGACCCTTGCTATTAACATATAACCAAGGAACACTAGTATGTCTGATACGATCACAACAGAAATCGGAACATGTGACAAGTTAAAGCGAAAGTCAAAACCAGGAATCAAAAGCCCGATCAATAACACTATTGAAAAAATATTTTGTATTGATTTATGCATTTGTTCTTTTTCACGTCTTTTCAACAGCCTGCTTGCAATAAAATCCGGATCTTTTTTATAAAAATAGGCAATCACAAATAAAGCCGCAACGAATAATACGATAATATAGATCCACGCTTCGGTATATCGTAAAGAACCGGCTGTAAGGAAAAATAACAATGCAAGAAAAATGAATATTAGTAATACCCTGATGATAATCTTCATCAATAAATTACTTTGTTCATTTTTTATTTTTTTATTGTCATTTTGTTTCATTTTCTGAATCCTTAATAATAAAAAATTATAATGGTTATCCTGAATCTTGATTGTATATGTAATTTGCAGTTTATGACTTGTGTAATCCCCACACCAATCCTAATTTCTGACGGCATCTAAAAAAACAGACTTTTTTATTTCAATTGATTGAACCAAACAGAATGTTGACCAATTATGTCTTTATCACCATCACCATCCAAATCACCCAAACCTATCTGGATCGTGAGATTTGGAGCGAAAACCTGCTCACTTTTGGCAAAGGAAAGAGTCACATCTTCCTCATGATTTATACAGCTAAAAACGAAAAGGATTAATCGGTATTCTTCGGCCTCAGCTCTTCAATTCGTTCCTTAATTGGCATCCAGAACATACCTCCATTTACGTAAAACAAATACTTTCCATCGGGAGTTACCTTAGGGCTAAGTCCCCCACACTCCATGCTTCCTCCTTCAAGCATTACAGCAGGCAACCACTTCCCTGCCCTATCCTTAAAACTTATAAATATCCCTCCATCTTCAGGCCCTTTCCCCATCAGGGTAAAGACTATGTATGACTCATCCGGTGCAATATAGGGACATGTGGTCATGGTGCCAGGCCTGTTTATTTCTTTGCCCATTTTTATCGGTTTAGTGTATTCTCCGTCAACTAGCCTGGAATAATAAATCCCCCCTGAATCATCAATATCAAGGCGTCTTCCTGCAAAGTAAAGATTACCATTATCAGAAACTGATATGCTCCAGTGTATTCTCAAAGAATTAACAGCAATGCTAATGGGCTTTGGTTCTGACCATCCCAACGATGTTCTATCAGAACACCAGATATTTTCACGATGTTCTTTCTCTATACCTGGAATCGGAGCAAAAGATGTAAAGAACATTTTTTTATTGTCTGGAGTAATAAATGGGTTGCCGGATTGATGAGTATCTTCTTTACAAAAAGATACTACTTCAGGTTTTGTCCATGCTCCATTTGTTATCTTGGAGTAACCAATTTTGGTCGAGTAATCATTTTCGGTCCCGATTTCAAAGTAAACCTCTTTCCCATCTGGGCTAAAAGCTGAACTGCAATGGGCGTTCAACACTATTCCATCTGCAAAAATTATGGGTTCCTTTACCGGCGGTTTCTGGCCCAGGTAAGGGCCGGTGAGTTTGGGAAAATCCTTCTCTTGTGCATAAATGTTCATTGTTACTGCAAGCAACAAAATGCTGACAATCGTAAGTTTTTTCATAATAATCTCCTTTATTTTATTTCCTGTGGTTTCATGAGTTATTGCTACTACAAGCAGAAAAATAGCAGTTGAAAAAAGTAATTTTGATGTTCTTTTGGCAAGCATTTTTATATCCTCCTTTTATTTCAAACTTTTCGGTTTGAGTTCATCAATAAACGATGTGCTGACCCACCAGATACCTTCATTCATAAAGAAAAGGTATTTCCCGTCGGGCGAAAGGGCAAAAAAACCTCCGCAATAGAACGGAGTCTCGATACGATCAGTCCAGGAACCATCTTCCTTTTTATAACTGATGCTGAATTTTACTCCCCTGTGTTGAGTGTCTGTATGAGAGATCAGCATAAATTCTTCATCCGGTGCAACTAAGATCGCTGCCTCGTAGTCATCGGAATTATAGCCTCTCCCCAGTTTTTCAGGTTTGGTAAATGCTCCGTTAACGAATCTTGAAACAAACATTTCTTCATTCTGTGTAAAAGGATCTCTGGAAAAATAAAGCGAACCGTCAGCAGTCACACAGTGCAGCCGCTCCATGGCCGGTGAATTAATCAACGGCGATACCGGCATCGGGTCAGACCATCCGTCGCCCCTTCTTTCAACAACATAAATATCAAAGTCGCTTTCCCTAGTGGTATCACTGCCGTATTCGATATAAAGTCTGCTTCCGTCAGGAGAAAAAAAAGGCCGTTCAACATAGATATTTTTCACAAAAGGAGCCGGTCGGGGAGCGGTCCATTGTCCCTCAACCATTTTCATGGTATATAAACGGAGGTTACCAGCCACCCTTTTCTCTGTATTCGCATCGACGTTTGTGCACCAGAAGACTTCCTGACAGTCAGATGAAAAAACAGCGGCACTGTGCTCAAAATTCTCATCCACCGAGATGATACCGGGAGCAAACAATTCAGGTGTTTCCCCCGGCGGTTTCTGGCCTAAGTAAGGGCCTGTGAGCTGGGGTAACTTTTTTTCCTGTGAGATAACAGATATTGCTGCAAAAAGCAATAAAGCACAGATTATTATTTTTTTCTTCATATTAAAATTCCTTTGATAATATTTAAAAACTTTTAGCTTCTTTCTTTCAATCCAATCAGCTCCAGCTTCATCCTGGCATAATGATGGACGGGATTGAGCTCGAGGCAGCGGTTATACTTCTGTTTTGCTTCTTCTAACCGTCCGTCAGACTCAAGCTGTGAAGCCAAGAGATAGTTCAGGTCAATGGATTCCGGGCATTCGCTCACGGAAAAGGAGAGATAATCAATCAGGTCGGCCGTGCTTTTGCTGTTCTCGGATAAAAAGGTGTAATAGAATTCCGATAATAACTTTTCGAGGTTATAGCCATGATTGACTATCTTTGGCTTCTCCAGGGAGTAGGTTTTCCTGAATCCAGGCATTCCTTCATTGGTATATGCCTGTTCGAGTTCTTGCTCTGCTCTGTTGACTTGTTTAATAATTCTTTCGTAGTTTTTTACCGCCTGCATCGCCGGATCGATATTGTTCCGGTAATCCGCCGCACTCATCTCCGCCCGAATGTCCGGGGCGTGAATGACATGAAAATCAAACGGCTGTGAATCCTGATAATAATCGATGGAGCAGTTGATCTTAATCTGGGGATGGTTGGGCAAGCTGAAGGTTCTGTTGGCGCCGTAATGATTGGGACGGCCCGAGGGCGGTTCGCCGTTTTGGGTGATATTGGTATATCTCTTCAGAATTGTAGTTAAATGAACCGCGGCTGAAAAAGTCACCCGGCCGGTGATCAGAAACAGGCGGTCTGACTTGTTGATATGTGGTCTCGCCATCATTCCCTCTAGAAGCGGGAGCTCCACATGATTGCCGCCTGTATTGGTCCGGATGTCAACCACCAATCTTTCAGCTCCGCTTTGATCAAAATCTTCAAAAAATTGATCGCATAATTTGCCGAATGGGCTCTCTTGGTCCCCGCTCCCGTGGGGAAAAGCGAGTGAACTGATCTGAAGAAACATAGTCTTTTCTTCCGGAATGTATTCAAACCAGAATTTTTCACCCGGTTTTCTGAGCCATAAAGGCAAAGGGTTTTTCGCCCCCTGGTTCATGGCAATCAGGCCGTTTCCGGTCTGCGGGTACCAGGATCCCGCTAAAAAAGGAACCATGCTGAAAAAATCAACTGTGGGCAATTGAATCGTGACTTCTTCATTCTGTTCATTTTGCAGTACCATTTCGATTTCACGCACATCCTCAACAGCACCGGCTTTTTTCAGCATTTCCGCCATACTCAGTGTGTAGTAGAGAAACTTTTTTTCTCCGGATGGATTGTCATGACTCCACATTTTACCGAGTTTTGAGGTGACTTCGGCTGTGGGCATTTCCCCGATTTGTATGACTTTCGAACCCACCAACGATTTGTACTTCTTTAATCCGGCCATGATACAGATCCCATCTTTAAAGGCGTACTGGATGATAGGCAGAAAGTGGAATGTATGCTGCAGCCACTGAGGATCAGTTTTGTCAATAGCCCACTGAGTATGGCCGTCCTGCAAAGCTGCCAGTAATTCAGAGATCGATAACACGATATCCACATCGCTCATATCGGGAATCTTATCCTGAAGCTTTTGTTTTAAATTGGAAAATTCCTCTTTCGGGAAAAAGGCATAGGGATCCGGATGCATGCTCTCGATCCTCTTAACCAGGTAATCCAGGTCATTCTGCCATGCTTCTGCCTGATGATCCTGGGCATCAATGTTAATTACCACTAAAAACAATAAAATTCCGATAATTGTCAGTTTTTTCATGATTTCTTCCTTTATTTCAGTTTTTTTCCTCAGGTCTTAACTTTTCAATCACCCTAATATCCACCCACCAGATACCCTCATTCATAAAAAAAGGGTATTTTCCATCTCAGGCGTTTTCCCCGGCATCGTCTGTCCCAGATTTCTTTTTTCCGAAGATGGCGATTACATCGTTTATCTTACAGATCAACAATATAGCGATTTTTGTCTATGCTTAACCTTGAGTAATTTATTTCAATGGAAATGTTGTCGTCTTTTAAGATCAATTTTTTCTCGCCTTCGATAATCTCAGGCGCTTGCTTTAATCCGTTGATCATCAACCTGGTCACCCGGAACAGGTTAAACTCATCTCATCCCCCTGAGTGATTTATCTGAAGGCTTAGCATAAATATGCCCATATGTACCTACACGTTCTGAAAGATACAATGTAAAACGCCCTTTACCGGCTCCTACTTCGCCAATTACCATTATATGCTGCACGCCTATAGAATCCAATTATTCCCCCCAACTTGGCCATACATCCCAAGCAGACTCATTTGTTAACCGTTGCTGGTTAGTTCCATCAGAATTCACTCTGTACACTTCAAAGTTGCCATCCCTGCCTGAATAAAAAGCTATTATACCATCACCTGAACCTTTTACACTTTTATTTAAGTCATAGGTTTTGGTAGCTTTGCACCCAGCTATTGATAACAAAGCCAGGATTAATAAAAGTATTACAATTTTTATTTTTAATTCCTCCTTATTTCAACTCTTTAAGTTTTTCTCTGGCATTGTTATTATCCGGATTGAGCTCCAGCGATTTTCTGTAATTTTGTATTGCCTTTTCTGTGTCCCCGTTTTTCATATATGCTTCGGCAAGACTGTCATAAGCATTTGAAGATTCAGGGTATGCCTCAACATACAATTTAAATATCTCAACGGCTTCGGGAATATGCCCCTCGTTCATCCAAACATATCCGAGACGCCATATGGATATTTCATCTGTATAAACTGCATCTCCAAGATTTTGTATCTTTTCGAGGGAAATCTGCAAAGATTCACACCCACCTTCCTTGATGATCTCAGAGACAAGGTATGCTTTATGCTGCAGAAAGAAGAGCCTGGTATGCAGTTCATGCTGGGGGCGAATCCAGTTATCACCTCTCTCTTTATAAGGAATCATTTCTTTAACGAATGCAAACTCATTTTCAAGAGACAATATATCTTTTATCTCCTCCAAACTCTTTCCCTCATTTTCCAATGCTGTCACGCGATTCCATAATGTGCGGATATATTTCAGGTGATTTTTCATCCTTTCTCTTGAGTATACCTGGTGATCATCACTTAAAATAATGTTATCAACTGCATATTCTCCCTCGAGTATCTCCTCCAATACTTCAATCCAGCGGGGAACATCCATTTCACTAAAATCGGGACGGAGCCCGGGAGCCAAGTGAAGATTAGGATACACAATAGATTTACTTAAAATAGCCAGTTTTTCCTCAGGTATAATTACCACAGTCTGTCCGCTGAAATTTGCTGACTTTCCAAGCCACCGAAGCTTCAATGTGATATCACCAAGAATCAGTGTCAGCCTGTCATTGTACAATATTTGAGGCAGAACGAGGGAAAAAGAAGTTTCCAGTTCATCTGCCATAGTTTCACATTTATTCATCCATACCTTCTCAAGTCTTTCTTTTTCTGTTCCTGTTTCATATTCTGACAGCCGGTTGCGCGAAATTTCCTCTTTTTCTTTCCACATCTCAATCAAATCTGCGATCTCTGACTCAACTTTCTTTTTATTACCATATTTTGTCAGTATGTTATTGTGCCCTACACTCACGGTTTCGTGATAGGCCTTATTACCTCCAATTAAATCCAACCGGTCAACCATGTTAATCAGATAGGCAAAATCATTCCGGCCCAGCGTTTTTGCAATTTCTTCCTTAAACAGCCTTGCTGTTTTTTCTGACCAAAAGCTGTCGAAAATTACCAATCCCTTTTCTGATTCAATAATAACCTGGTCACCAAGATCAGGATTGGATATAATGCTTACCTTGTCAGATACTTTTTTCGTCTGGAATTCCTGGCAAAAGATTTTTTCATGTGAAAAAAGACAACCGTTCAGTATACAGATAAAAAATACTGTATGGATAAATGTTCTATTTGTTCTTGATTTCGGTTTTTTCATGTTTTTTTCTCCTTTTTATATATAGTATATTTATAAATTTATTTAGTGATTATGTTATTCCATTCCCAAAGTTAAGAACAGTGCAGTTAGTAATGCAAGATACTCATTATTAAATAATTGTCAGTTTTTTCTTGATTTCTTCCTTTATTTCAGTTTTTTTCCTCAGGTCTTAACTTTTCAATCACCCTAATATCCACCCACCAGATACCCTCATTCATAAAAAAAGGGTATTTTCCATCTCAGGCGTTTTTCCTGGCATCGTCTGTCCCAGGTTTCTTTTTTCCGAAGATGGCGATTACATCGTTTATCTTTCAGATCAACAATATAGCGATTTTTATCAATGCTCAACTTTGAGTAATTTAATTCAATGGAAATGTTGTCGTCTTTTATGATCAATTTTTTCTCGCCTTCGATACTCTCAGGCGCTTGCTTCAACCCGTTGATCATCAACCTGGTCACCCGGAACGAATCGTTAAACCATGTCAGACAGGGATGGTTCATTATCCTCAGGTTTCCCCTTGCATTACCGGCCATAAAGACAAGTCTGTGACCAGCGATCAATCATTTTCCCGTCAGCGGTGAATTCGAAGGTATTCTTATATTCGAACGATCTTTCGGGGAATGATATTGTACCCTTAACGGTCAACATTCCATTCTCCACCGATACCGCTCCTTTCTGCAAGACGCCTCGATTGGTAATAATAAATACCTCTACCTGTTTGGCTTTCCAATCCCAGTAGTAATACCCTTCTATAAAACTGTTCATCTCCGGTAAGTACGACGAATACTTCACAATTGAACCATTCCAGATGACCTGAAAATTCCGATTTATTTTTAGCAACCGGCCATCTCTCAGATGCTTAATTTCACCGATCCAGTTTTTATTGGCCAGAGGCTCCATGATCTTCAGTGAATCGGATAAAACTGGACCATCGATTCTTGGAATATCTTTCTCTTGTGAAAAAACAGGTGTTGCGAATAAAACAACTAAACAACAAATGAATAATGTTTTTTCCATTAATTCTCCTTATTATTTTAATTACTTCGTTTTTAATTCTTCGATGATTTTTGCATCCACCCAGTAAAAACTGATAGGAAAAAAACTGATAGGAAAATCAATTTTCCCCATGCTGGGATTTTAAGAAGAATTTGATGAAATTGCAACAGATGATTGTGCATTTTATGTGATTTTCTTAAAACTCTGGTTCCCGGGAATCCTGCTTCCTGAAATTCGCTTGTAAAATGGCCAAATATCACCATTTTGCCCAGAAAATGAATACTTCGCTCCCGGCAGTTCGGAACGTCTTTCTTAATCGGATAATTTACATAGAAGGTTGATATTGAGCGGAGAAGCCCGGGTGTCGACAGCCGCAGGTTTGGGATACAAGTTATATATTCTATATTTTTTCCTAACTTCTCATCTTTCCAACTTCTTAACTTCTATCTCCTGAATCCTGTCTTCAATTCTTTTAACTTTAAACTTTCATCTTTAATCTTTAACCTTTATTAAAATGTCAAATTGTCAAGCACCGTCACCCGTGATTTTTCATTTTTCAAGGAACTCAATGACTTTTGAAACAAACAGATCCGGTTCGTCAACAAACATCATGTGATTGCTCTTTTCAAGACTGATGTGTTCTTTAGGCCCTCCGTAATTTTGGTATCCCTTTTCCAGAATGCGGAAGGGAACCATGATATCTTTGGCACCGGTTATCAATAACATGGGTATCCCTATATTTTGTACCTTGTCTACAAGATCAATTGTACCCAGCTCTTTCCACATGGTGTTGACGATGACCATTGATTTATTCTGCCAGTCCGGATCGAAACTTTCAATTCCGGTCACAGATATGACTTTTGACATTTGAAAATTCTTGGTTATGCCTTCATTCATTTCTCCCAAAATTTTCATGGCCAGCATTCGCCATACCATTCCTTCCATGAATGTTTCATAGGGTGGAGGGCCAACCGTGTTCAATCTTTTAACAGCATCCTGATCATCAGCTTTCTTTGCCAGCTCCATGACAGAATGATAACCGTTTTTTTCAATAGAGGTTGTAGAAAATGCACCTCCGGCAGAAACAAATTTCTTTATATTATCCTCATGTTCCAATAAGTACAAAAAGCCGAGACCACCTCCGAATGAATGCCCGAGCAACAATATTTTAGGTTTTTGAAATTTTTCCTTAAGGAATTTAACCGTGTTATCCACATCCTCCACAAATTGCTTGAGCGTGAGAGTGGCAGCCGGAGTAGCGGGAGACATGCAGGTGTTGCGCTGATGGAGATAGCCGACGACAAAATGCTTTTCCAGCTCCGGACCGGCATATGCCTGAAAAAGCAAAGGACCGTTTGCTTCACCGGGGCCTCCGTGAAGATAAAGCAATACCGGTTTATTCGTATCCTGCCCGCGTACTTTAATATACAATTCAGTTCCGCCCGATTTTACCAGAAAAGCTTTATCAATTCCCTTCCCTGCTTCCTTGGCAATTAAAAGATTTGAAAAAATGATTGCCATAGTGATGACCATCGCCAAAGTTCTGCTTTTCTGATTCATTTTTACCTCCTAATTATATGATTTCATTATTTATCACAATGACCTTGAGCAATTCAATGGACGAAATTCGCATTTTTATTTTTTGCAAAGCATAAACAATACGGATTCATATTTGCTTTTTCAAGCTTCACGCCACTGTCCCCGGGTTTCACTGGTTGTATTCTCTGTTGATGGCTGAAACAATCTCTATGTTAAGTATTCCATACATTCCCGCATTACACATGATCACGGCCCCGGTGCCGCGTTCCGGCCAGCCCATGGGCCAGCAATTCAAACCTGGATAATTGTTCCCGGGATGGGTAAATGCCAAATTCTTTCCTTCACCCATAAGGAAAACACCCAAACCCTGATAAAAGGGAAGGGGAAATTTTTCCTGATCGATCTCACATTCTTTTGTAAAAAACCGCCTCGTCATCTCCCTGGACAACATTTTTTCAGACTTTCCCTTATATGATCGCATGAGTTCAATGATAAATTTTGCCAGGTCGGTAGGGGTGGTGGTAAGTCCTCCCTGCGCCAGGGCGGTCAGATGCATGACCGGTTTTCGCGATTTTCCTTCGTCATCATGGGGCATGGCTTCAAACTTTCTTCTTTCAGGATCCAATGGATAAACAAATGTGCTGCTTTTCATTTCAAGCGGATTAAATATGATTTCTTCGGCAACCCGTTGAAAGGATTTTCCAGATACTTCTTCAATCAGAAATTGGATGACATTGTAACCGATATTTGAATACTGCCATCGCGAACCGGGTACGAATTCCGGCATTGCCGGTTTGTTCAAGGCGGGTGATCTGCCATTCAAGACATCTATTAATGTCGGATAACCGACATTCTCATCATGATCGTAATTAGTACTGGGCAATCCAGCCTGATGGGTTAACAGGCGGCGAAGGGTGACTTTTTCCTTCACGGTGAATTCATTTTCCGGCATCTGCCATGATTTCAGATGGTTATTTACATTTGCATCCAGTTCGATCAGGCCCTCTTGTACAAAATGAAGCGCCAGCACCGCGGTTAACATTTTGCTGGTCGATGCCCCCTCGAAGATGGTTTCCGTGCTCACCGGCGTGCCTGTATTCACATCCATGCTGCCATACCCTTTGGCCCACTCAATTCGATTCATGTTGATCGCCGCAATGCTCACGCCGGGCGTGTTATAATGCTTCATTCTTTCGGCCAGGGTCTTTCGATTGGCAAGCTGTGCCTTGTCGGCTTGAAATATCCCGTCCATCAATTCGAACTTGATCACGCCGGTTTCCAAATCAAATATTCGCTGCTCAACAAGACCATTTTCAACTCGGCGAATGCTCTGCTCGATGCTTGCCCTGGTTCTTTGCTTTGAACAAGAAAAAAACAGAGGTAGTAATAGAACTGAAATAGATACGATTGATTTGAGCTTTGACATTGTTATTTCTCTCCCTATTGTATTAATTTAGTTTCCATTCTGATAAACGTTGAGATTTCAAAAAAGTTCCCCGTTTTTTCTTATTCAATATCCAGCTTTTAATAATATCGGAACTTGGTTGGAGGAAGACTGAGGACGGTGCAAGCATGTGCGTCTCCAGGAAGCAATGGAGTCAAGTCTTTCATTATTACTTTTGATATGATAGTGAGAAGTATAGCCAGTTCGATGCACATTGAATCCCCCGTGTATTATTTAAAGGTCCTTGAAAAACAGGCATTGTTCCACTAGACTGGGAGTGACTGATAGGAAAATCAATTTTCCCCATGATGGGGTTTTAAGAAGAATTTGATGAAATTGCAACAGATGATTGTGCATTTTATATGATTTTCTTAAAACTCTGGTTCCCGGGAATCCTGCTTCCTGAAATTCGCTTGCAAAATGGCCAAATATCACCATTTTACGGCTTTGTTGCATGAATCGAAAACATGGGCACCTCTCCATTTGACAAGCAATTCTATCCAACCACATACGACAAAGGTTCACCCATTTCGAGCATCCGATTCAGGATAGCACAACCAATTGCAGCTTCCTTTTTTTGAGCATCGTCATTCTTGGCTTTTAGCCGTCCCCCAATGATTTTCTTGTAACGATAGAATGCGTTTTCCGCGTGACTCTGCAAATAGTATCCAGACTGACGTTTCCACTCGGACCATCCTTTACTCCGGATCTCCGCGATATGAAGGTCTCGCTGAGAGGAAGCACTGATAGAATTGTTGGATAAAACGGCGTCTTTTCTCGGCGGAACGATGACCTCGGCTCCTGGTGAATAAAAGTCCACAGCCTCGTATACCGCTTCCTGATCATATATTCCGTCCCCTACGAATTGATCAATTTCTCGGTCAAGTTGAGCCAGAAGGTCAGGCACTTGAGATGGATCCTGTTCGTGTCCATCGGTGACTTTAGAAGCCAAGATTCGACCACTCTCATCCACACCAAGGTGTAGTTTTTTTCAATGTTTGCGCTGCCTTTCCCCATGTTTCTTGGAGTGCCATTCTCCTTGACCACAGATCTTCAAACCCGTGCTGTCTACAATAAAGTGCACAGGACCGTCCGGCAAGCTCCCATTGCATCTGCAGACGTTTACCGTTTGGTTCCGACGGGATACGGTCGTGTGATCTGGGCAAGGCAGATACAAATCCATCAGTTTTAGGATGGATTTGAGGAATCCTTCTGCCTGGCGTAATGGAAGGTAAAAGACCAGCCTGAGCATAAGTGAAATCTCAATGGCGATGTCAGAATAGATCGGTTGGCCGCCCCGCTTTCCGTTCTTTGGAGGTGTCCACGCGTCGATGGCATCTCGACTGAGCCACACAGTAATATCGCCTCGGTTTCGAAGAGATTGCTCATACTCCGACCAGTTCTTGACACGGTAGGATGTCTTGTATTTTGGATGTCTATACGCTCTCTTGTGGGCTTCGGCCATGCTGACCTCCATTAGATTTGCGGATTTTACATGCTTTTAAACTGATGGTCCAACGATGTAATGTCAAGAATGCAATGGATTCATGCACCAAAGCCGAAGCACGGCGAAGCTCTTCTTAATATTCATAGATTATTGAAGAAATGTTTCTAAAAATGATTTTATGGAATATTCAATTATGGGAAGAAAAAGTTTATTTGGTTTTTATTGAATGATACACATCGGGATGCCAAATAGAACCATTTGGTAATTCTAATCCTTCCTTTATCGTTATTGATTTTATAGGGACCTCATCAATAAGAGAATCCTTTTGCTTGATTAGTTCTGATTCATCAAAAGAAATAAACGCAATCCTTTTAGCAGTTCCTACTTTAAAAAACTTTTTTACTCTTTCTAGCATCCTTGGAATACGTTTCTTTGAAGAACTTTGATCTGGAGATTTTAATTCACTATATTCTTCTAAAGTTTCTGCCAATGATTTCTCAGTAGTGTTTAAAACCAATAATTTTACTTGCCCCGAAATTGGACTTTGATTTTCACTGTAAACCACATAATCAATTAGATTAAAATAAGCGAGTTTGGTTTGCAATTTTATTTGGGATTGGTCTGTAGTTTTAAAGGAGGAATCAAATCTCAATATTGATTCACTTCTGATAATAAGGAAATCACATATCTGAAGACCTTGTTCAGGATTTAAAGTTTCAATATCAAATCTTATTAAATGGAAATTAGAATACTCATATATCTCACTTTTTGCATCACCAAATCCCTTGTATTTGAGAGCCTGAGGAGGTAATTCACCATGAAGACGTTTATGAATTCGAAGATTCAATTCAACTTTATTTATAGATTTATCCCCAATATTTCGAATTTCAATTTGATAAGGAATTAATAATGACCTGTTTGGATTAAGTTTTCCATACAAAATATAATAATGTGTTTTAGGATCATATTTATTAATATTTATTATTAGTTTTGGCTTTAAGAATATCCCTTGTTTTATGGCAATCTCTTTTTGAAGCTTATGATTTTTGAATGTTTGTAATATAGCAATGATTGCACATATGAAAGCCAATGCACCAAGGGCGATTTGTACTAAAATGGAAAGAGTAATCAAAATTATTTTCCTTTATGGAATATTGAATGTTTTTTATGAGAGCATACCAATTATCAAATTACTTCAGTACCTCTTCTCCAAAACACACTCTTCCGCGAAGGGGTGTGGGTGAGCGGCTAGGTATATATCTCTCCTTTGCCGTCACAAACTCCGCACATAACTTTCCCAGAACCATGACAATTCGTGCACTGAGATGCATTTCCTAAAAGGTCGAATTTCTGTCCGTTACCGTCGCAACTTGGACAGTTTAAAGATCCTTCACCGTGACATGTAGAGCATGTTGTTGCCATTTGTCCCCTCCTTCAGTCAAATAATATCTTGGATTAAAAATCATGTCAATTTTAAATCCTTCCCCCTCCATATATTACCCGGCGATCTTTATGCCGGAATACGAAATCAAAAAACCAATCTTAGTCTGCGACGCTTGCAATGATTTATTAATCGATAAAGCAGGCAAGGTCTACAAGAATTGCAACTGGAATGAGTGGGGACTGTCCTGCGACGAGCATGATATGAGCGGCTTTGAAGTCTTCGAGAGATAAAAAAGGATGATATTATTCCGAAGGACCACAGACTCTGGACGCCGATGAAGATTGTGTTTTATTAAGCAGCAAAAAAGAAGAATTGAAGAGAGTTATTATTTTCCAATTAACCTGCTTATTGCAGGGAATTCATGTTCTTGTCCTTCTTTGTCTTCAATTATAAAAACAGGTTGCATAAATACATCTTCCCATCTAACATTCCCTTCCATCTCCTCAGTGATAGAGGAAAATGAAATCGGAATATCGATATCCGTACTCCCAGAAGAAGGTATGTTAATATTTGGTTCAGAGATAGACATCGAAGTCCGTGTTTCAGGTGTGTCTTTATGCCAAAACATAATTTTAATTCTTTTCAGTAACGAAGAACTTCTTCTGGAAATATTGCTTACAATGTACTGATATCTAATTCCACCATCAATAGGAACCGACATATGAAATAATGGAGCAATATCAGGTTTTATCAATAAATCATATTCCTTCTGCATAATATCAGCCATGTGTTTTGTAGCCTTCATGTATTTGAAAGTCAGGACAGCAAGAACACCAGTAACAAAAACTAAAGCTCCACTTGCAATAATTTGGATCCATTGATTAGCACTCATTTCAAACCTCCCTTTCCCCCATATTTAACCTTTTTATGTTTCTACTGTCAATTACCTATGGTGATGCCACGTGAAAGATGCGCAATTCATGCCAGCTGAAGACAAGGAAAAAGCCCTGAAAGCCTGGAATCGTTTTATAAAAAGCGGGTTTAATATTAAATATTTCACGAAACGTCTTTATGACCACCTGACCCTGCATTGTTCATTTATTGCCCATTTTGACCAGCAGGGCTTTTACAGCACATACTTCGAGGATCCTGAAGACACCATGAAGTTCATGAAGCAATTCGACCGGGACCACAGCTGCGTAAGCGTCGAATACGGCTCAACCCACTGGCTCAACAGCGAGGATTACAGCGACATTAACAGGGCCATGGTCGAGAGCCTGGAGCCGTACAAATCTGAAATATACCCAAGATTACGCCAACGCGCAAAGGAGAAAAAGCTCGGGGAGATTGAGAGACTCCAGAAGGAGATTAAAAAACTTGAATAAAACTAAGTGTTATTTGGGTTTCACGGCCTTAACAGGAATTTTTTCAAACGATTCCAATAGTGAGCTATACATTTTCAGCATCAGGTTAATTAGATCCTTTTCATGCATATCAGGGTAAGCCTGTTTGCCTGAAAAATACGCCACGACAAGATTTGAAGCCACTATCTGATTAATATACGGCTGAAAATTGATATTTACATCGATATTTGTTTCTTTGTTCATTTCAAACCTCCCTCTTTCCCTCCCATTTAACCTTTTTATTTTTTGATAGTCAACTTTGAATTGGTGCTTCTATGGGAAAAATCACAGATCGCGTGAAGAAGATTTATAAATCCGATAAATCCCTAAATGAAAAAATAACCAGCCTGGCTTATTATGCAAGACTCGTCGGCTTCAACGAGCACAATTTCGATATTTTTGTCTCTGAAATCAAGCAATACGATTGGAAAAAAGATATGAATGATTTGCCTGAGGCGGATTAAGGCCAAACAGTGCGTTCTTGATAAGCCGGTTGATTTTAGTAAAAAAGGAGAGGGAGGTTGCTCTTTTCACATATAAGAATGAAATCAAAATTAAAATATAAGACTAAAAATAGCAAAACACAAGAATGGAAATCCCAAATATAGTCCAGAGAAAACAAAAAAAGGAATCCAAAAATCTTTAAATCTAAGATTCCTTTTATCCGGTAAAGAAATAAGCCTGTGGGACTCAGCTGATTTAAGGGAAGGACCAAAAGCCCAGTTAAGAAAACGCCCAAGCGTAACTTCCGTAATGATTATTGATATAAAGGACACTACAAGAAAAGTGAATCCTGTAAAAATTATGGAACCTTCTTTGAAACTTCTTGACAATATCCAACCAGAGAAAAGAGCATGTGTACCCATAAAGAGATGTTCAAACTTTGCTTTCATTCCATAATTTTCAAATATTTCTATTAGCATCGAAGCGATAAAATATAAAGAGAGAATATATGTGAAATTTAGATATGAAGTTTTGAAAAACCCAAGATTATTGGCGCCATTTTTTAAAATAAGGCTGCCTATCAAATGGGTAAAATAATATCCCATTAATAATCCATTAGACATTATTATTAATTCAATCCAGCCTTTTCTTTTAATTAACAAAATAATAGGAAAAAAAGCTAAGCCTAAAAATCCATACATAACGCCAAAAGAGAATACGGTTGGCCAATGATGATACTTATATAATAAATATGCCAAATCAAAAACACTCTCATTTGGCAATAAAGTGGGAATATGTGCAAAAAAGAGTACATCTATTGGATTAAGTTCGTAAGCTTTGGCACTTACCAATGTAAGGGGTAAAAAAACTACTATAAATAGTAATCCAGAAGCTCCTATGGAAGAAATATACGCAAAATCGTCAATGCATGAAGATGAATTAACATATTCCTCTTTTTCAGAAGCAGCTATTTCCTCTGGGAGGTAGCGAATTATTTCCAGTAATCGAGTAAATTTTATTTTTCGGGTAGTAAAAAAATCCTTTATTCTTATTTTAACTGAAGCAAAAAAGTTTTTTATTTTTAGAAGTCCCATCTAGGCTATAAATTACTTTGTAGTAATATTGTTTTTATTATTATTTATTTTGGTTCAAAATTCAAATTAGATGAGTCTGGAAAATTAATTTTCACTAAGTATATTCAGATTTCATATAACCTTCTACTAAATTCTAATTCATTTCCACTTTTCTATGAGAGCTCAGGAGAGTTGCTCCTAAAGTATGAAATCCCCGAGAGAAAGATAGGAGTTTCGTTTTTCCGTTGTTGCTGATTTTCATTCCATTTCATCAAATTCCCATCCTCTCAGCGACTCTATCAACTATAATACACACAAAAAACACATCCGGTCAACAAGAAACCCAC
>Ga0210003_1001913_pt1 | contig 17961 bp, 27 predicted proteins | sample LantaG_FD_182804 | JGI IMG/M metagenome (GOLD analysis project Ga0210003, IMG submission 182804) | Deep subsurface microbial communities from Baltic Sea to uncover new lineages of life (NeLLi) - Landsort_02402 metaG (SPAdes) (version 2) | ecosystem: Environmental > Aquatic > Marine > Oceanic >...
CAGTAAGAGCATTGATAAAATAAGCTCTTTGGTTTCCAGTTGCGTTATATTTAGAGACAAAATTAAAATTAGTTCCAGCTGTTGAAGGTAGCTGTTCCAATTTAATCCAAGCCTCAATACTAATATCCCCAGTTATGGAAAGGTCAGCGTTATCAGCACAATAGGCGTACTGGGAAGAAGATAGTTCAAAATCTATACAATGTGTATTTTGACTCAAGTTATTTTTCCTTTAAAAACAGAGTTTATAATCATTCTTTTATACTTATCACTTTTAAAATATTTAAGGGCTTCTTCAATCACAAAAAGGAAGTCCTTTTCCTCTCCAAGTTTCCAACCACTTCCTTTAATTTGAAGGGCTTTCTTTTCCCGATGGAGAGTAATAATAATTTGAGGATTAGTAACTTGTACCATATTAAAACTATATTAGCACAAAAAGAAGATAAAGTTGAAGTCTCTTTGGGAGACAGGGTGGAGATACAATCACCTTTTGAAGGGTGAGAAGTAACTTAACCTGTCTCCCAAGGAAATTTCATATATTGTTTAATAAAGCAAATTCACCAAAATATTTCTTGGCAGCCTTATTATAGACTAGGGCTGCTTCTTTAACATCATTAAAATAACCAAGATGAATTTTTTTACCTTCAAGTTTTATATTTGCTCTATATTTATTTCTTATTTTAGTAACTCCTTTATATCCAGTTGTACCTTTTGTGGTAGCTACCCTATTCATACAATTCTGAGAACCAGTACAAATTCTTAAATTGCTTCGACGGTTATCTAGTCTATCTCCATTCTTATGATCTATTTGTAAATCGGCTGGTGGTTGCATAATCAATCTATGCATTACAATCATTTTAAGTCTGCCATTTATTGTTTTACCACGCATTACCATATTTTCACTATTTACACACCAATTCCATTGGTTTAACCAATTAAAATCCTCATTATCTACTAATGCAAATCTACCTTGTGTTAGACTTATTCTCTTCATATATCTACTACTCCAATAAGTGGTCTTCTTTTATACGGTTTTTTAGTACCATCTTTGGAAGTATAAAACCCCCACACGTCAAGGGAATTTCCCTCGTTCCATTCTGGTGGGAAAAGGTATGTTAAATCAGCCCAATTTCTTTTTGAGTCTATTGGCAATCCTTGTTCTGCTACTTTTTTCCGTTCATCTTTTGATTTTCCCCAGTGATGCCAGACCCACGAACTTCTGGTAGAAACAACTCTATAACCTTTAGAATAAGCTCTAGTACAATAACAATAATCTTCCGCACCCGCAGGGTAAAAACGCTCTTCAAAAAGGCCAATCTTTTCAATACACTCCCTCTTAAATATCCCTCCCCATGCTGCAAAGGCATCGCAGACACCCACATAATTTCCTGGGAAAGTTTCAGGTAAATCTGGATATTTCTTTTTAAGGTGAGTAAAGTCTCCTGCAAGTAGGAAATCATAGTCCGCATCAGTAAAATTCTCCTTATAATCTATCACTTCTATATATTTTCCTTCTTTATCTCCGTACCCCCATAACGGAATCCTAACAGACTCAGGATTAACCGCCAATATCTCTTTATCCGAAGGCATTTCAAATGTTTCCATTATCCCCTTCCACCACCTTTTATTTATAAATTCTATATCATCATTCATACAAGTTATATATTTTGATTTCCAATGAAGTCCGTGTATAATTCCTTCGTTATTAGCTTTTGCAAAACCTAAATTTCTGTGAGGCCTGATTGTTAAATGAACACCGTCAATTTTAGGCAACCCTTTTAAAGTTTGGTCAACTACAATAACCCGATTATTTTTCATATCAGTATATTTATAAAGTGTCTTTATCATCTTTTCCACAAAATCTGTTCGTAGTGGAACTGTTATAAAAGTATTCTCAATCATTTTACTCCTCTCCGTTTTTTACATTTACTACTATTACAAATATAAACACCAACTATATCTTTCTCAAAATACTGTTGTTTGCAAAAAGGACATTCAACTACTTTATATCCTTCTTTCAACCTGTTTTTTGTCCAAGTATTTTTTCTGTCCCGTTCTTCTTGTCCCGCAAATTTCATTTTACCTCCAAATGCTGACTGCAAAAGTCAAACTTAGTATCCTTATTCCATTTAAACTTGCCTTCTTTTTGATGGGCTTCCATCAACCAAGTATGCCCACTAACTCCACCTGGTGTAGTTTCAAAACAATAATATTTCATTCCTTTAGGCAAGTCTTTAATCTGGTGTTTTCTGCAGGCTACCCACCAACCATTTTTCTTTAACATCTCGTATCCTAATTGGTTCATTTGATAATCTGGAGATTTAAAACCCTTTTCAAAAAAGAAATTAGGATAATTATATGTATCTAAAACAGTTTGCCAGCTTTCTTTATTCCACTCTAAACACTCTTTATTACTATCATGGAGAAGTCCATGAGCTGCCAATTTTATCCATTTATATTTAGAAACACTTGCTAAAAGATCAAAATTACATAATTTTAAAATAGCAAATAAGGTAACTTTAAAATCAGGATACTGGCTTTTAAAATCAAACAGCCAATTTAAAGCATTTCTTTTATAATCGCTGGCAAAATCATCAAGATTTAGGATAATTGTGTTCTTACCCATTTGATTGTCCTTTCCAAGCCTTTATCAAAACTGACACTAGGCTTAAAACATAGCAACTTCTTCGCTTTCTCGCCTGATATTAAACGCTTTTCAGGCCCGATTGGCTTAGAGTGGTCATATACTACCTCTTTGGGTGTCCAAGCTATCTTATTGAAGATAAGACCTATTAAATCTTTAATAGTTATCATCTTAGTTCCAACTAGATTTATCGGATCTGCATTATCAATCTTTTCCCCTGCTAACAAAGTTCCAGTTACTACATCATCAACATAAATCCAGTCCCTTCCCTGATTTCCATCACCCCAGACTAAATATGGGTCTTCATGCTTCAATGCCCGTGTAATTAAAGCGATAATAGCGTGTGTAGTGTTCTCTCTAGGCCCGAATACGGTTGTATAGCGTAAGATACTGTTTTTTAAGTTATATTGTGTTAGATAGGCTCTAAGAGCCTTTTCCATTGTTAATTTAGTCCAGCCATACATACCATCTGGGCTGTCTAAACCAGCTAGACTTTCTACTATTGGTGGATTATCAATATCTTCCTGAATATCATTACTATAAACACAAACTGAACTCGAAAAGATAATCTTTTTAACTTTGGCTTCCACACATTGTCTTAAAACATTTTCATTTATCTGTAAACTCTGACAACAATCAGCAGGATATTTATCAATAAATTCCCTGCCTCCATGAACCGCAGCTAAATGGAAAACATATTCTTTACCCCTTAAAACATCAAGTGTTGGTTTTGGATTTCTTAAATCACATTCATGGATTACAATATCATCTTCAACCTTTTTTAAGTATTTTAGTTTTCCTGTAGAAAAGTTATCAGCTATAACAACTTTAGCTCCTAATTCAACCAGTCTTTCAGTTAGATGGGAACCAATAAATGAACTTCCCCCGAGTACAGCAACTTGTTTATTTTTCCAAAAATTCATTTTAGTTTAAAGTCTAATTCTACTATTTAATTCAATTAGCCTATTATAAATCTTGTTTAATTCCTTTAAAATTGGAGTTGGTGATGTTTCCCCAGCTTTTTTCTCGGTTGATTGATTAACTAAAACTGGTACTAATCTACCCTCTAATCTAGAAATTTGAGTTTGAATTTTAGAAAATGCTTCATCAACTACTGATTGTGGTTTTACACCTGGATCACTTTTTGCTATACCTTCCATTATTTATTCACCTCCTTTTTTTAATACTTCTTGCCACTTTGCCATTATAACCCTGTTAGAATACTTCTCATCAATAAATTTCCTGTATTCTTCAGAAGTATAAGGTTCATTTAAAATCCTGTAGCATAATTCAACTATAGACGACCAGACATATTTCTCATAAATATCTTTAGCTCCCCAGAAGTTATGGGGAAATGCTTTAATTCCCTTAGCCATAGCTTCAGCAATAATCAAGGAAAAAGAGTCCTTTTTTGAAAAGCTGATAAGGAAGTTTTTATCCTCCAGCCATTCATCAACACTTTCAACCCTGTCATATAAAAATACATTCTTTTCCAGTCCTAATGCTTTAATAATATTATCCCTGTAAGTCTGCATCCAATACCAAGTTCCCTTATCCCAATCTCCAAGAATATGAACTTCCCAAGTCCTGTCTTTAGACACATTCATTAACAAATCTAAGAACTGGAAAATCATTGCAGGAGATTTAGCTGACCACATCTTGCCAATCACCGCTATTTTCTTTCCTGCCCGTCTGTCTTTATATGTCCACTCTTTCATATCAACAGAAAGCGGAATATGATGGATTTTAAGATTAGGAAATTTCTTTTCAAAATCAATATCCCTGTTCATATATCCCCAGATATGTTTAGCTGTATAAACAAGGTCTGTCAGTTTATCCCAATGTATACCCCGATACTGGCCAGCATAAACTTCGATGTCCATTGGTCTGACAATAAGCTGTTTTTTGCTCCAGTCATATTTAACTCCTTTCCAAGCCCAGTTAGAGCATTGAAGAGCATTATTAGCAGCCCATTCCAGAATTGATATATCAGTTCTTTCTGTCATGGCAGGATCCCAATACATACTCTTTTCTATTTCATAATCTGGATGGGCTTCAAGATATTTAACTAATTCTTTAGTTGTTTTGTAACTACCGCCGCTCAGATCGTCAAATAAAGCTACTTTCATTTTTTTTCCTTTAAAATATAATTTATTAAAGTATTAACAGTTTCTTCTGCTGATTCTTTTATCTCGGTTTCACTAGTATATCTTCTACTTGCTAAAGTCATCAATCTTGCAAATATAACATGGAGAACTTCATGTAAAGCAGAAATATTAATAGCATTTTCAGTTAAATTTTTCTTTTCTTGATTTCTACTTAATTCAAAAGTAATTGTTCTTCCTTCAAGACTCCATTTTGCACCAGCTGTATTTTCTTCATCTTTTTCATCAAACTCAAAATGATATTCCCAACCACTTATTTTAAAATCATCTAACCACCTTAAAACTTCTTTCTTATATAACTCAAGATGTTTGCTTGTTGCTTTCATATTACCTCCGTCTTTTTAAAACTGAATACTGATTTTCTAGGTTCTTCATCAAGTGTAAGTTTATAAACATCTTCATTAAAAAATCCCCGTCTTATGCCTGTATGCTTAATATAATTAGTTATATTAAGCCAGTTGGTAATCTGGATATTATTTAGATAAGCAAAAAGGGTTACAATACAATCTTCCGCCCCCCGATTATTATTATCAAAATCCATTACTGGAATTTGCAAATCCCTTAAAACATAGGTCTGAGAAGCCATAAAATATCCGTGTAAATATTCCGTGCCTACTATATCACCACCAGAACGAGAAGTTGGTTCAATTTTCTTTTTTAGTTTATTAAAATACGGTTTATCTTTAAAATAATTATCCAGTTCTCTAATCCTAAAATCCCCTGTATTATGAAGCTGACCAATCAACTGAGGCTCCTCAAATTTATTAAATTGTTCTACTAAAACCTCAGCCCAATCTTTTCTTAAAATAGCAGTATCATTATGAACTCTGGCACAAAGTCTGGTTTTTAATACTTCATAACCCGCTTTAAACTTATCCGTCATCCAATTCCTATCTGTTGTAATTACTTTTATGTTATATTTCCCTGCTAGTTTGGGCGTAAATTCATCCTCTGGGTCAGTAACAATAAAAGTATTTTTTACAACTTCTTCTGGGGTAGCCTTGACATACTGGGGAATAAACCACTTAATCCGTTCAATCCCCTTTGCAATATGAGGTATTATTACTCCTAAATCAGTAAGGCTGTATGATATTCTAGTTCCTGCTGAAATTATTTTCATTTTATATCCCCTTTTCTAACTCTTTCTACTACTTCTTTTAATTTTTCAATCGACTCTTTTTTCTTTTCAAAATCTAAGTGGTCTATTTCTCCACGGGCTATTTCCTGAGTTACATCAATCAAAAAAGGAATTAAAAATACTTGGTCTCGCGGCCCTAAATGGAAATATACGCTTCTCCATTTAGAATAAGGAATAAAATGATTGCTTTCTGTAACTGCTGTTTTAAAATATTTCTCTCCATTAGCAATCGCCCCGCAATAATAATTTATAAAAGCACAGTCTGGTTCTACAAGTATATCTAGTTTTTTAGTTGCTTCTTCTAAAACTTTTCCAGTTCCAGTTCTGCCCCAAGGGGGATAAAATACTGTTGGTCTAGTTCCTAAATTCTTTTCAGTCCATTTAATCATATACTTTAAATTGTCATAAATTTTACTTTTATCTAAATCTTTATATAGATAGTGTTCCCAACAATGCAACTGGATATCCCAATTAGATGTATTTCTAATATAATCTAATATCTTTTCATTACCACAAGGCTCTTTCTGTCCATCAAATTGTAAAGCGATAGTGTGATTAACATTAACCTTTTCAAAATATCCATGAATAGTTTTTAAAAAAGGTAAATTAACAGCAAAATTAAAATCGTCATTACGGTAAATAAACATTACCAGCCCTTTCGTATTAAACTACATATTTTATATACATCTTCTTCTGTTACCAGCATATGCAAAGGCAAATAAGTATATTTATCTTCAACTTCATTCATATTAGGCAAGTCCTGTCTTTTACCGCCAAAACAGGTAAAAATATCATTCCGTAATTGAACCAAATTAGTTTCTATTCCTTTATCCATCAGCATTTTTCCAAAGTCATCTCTCCGTTCCACTAACACAGGAAAAGCCCAACAACCACCTATTACAGTTAAACCATCAATTCCTTTTAATAGTTTTGTATAAAGAGCTTGCAGCTTATAATGATAAGCCATAATATCGTAGTAAGATTTTAAAGCTCCTATTCCCATCGCAGCCATAATATCACTCATCTGTAACTTCCACCCTGGCTCTTCAATATCCATAGTTATTTCTCTGTTTAAATACGGCTGCCAGTTAGCTGCTTTCTTTTTCTCCCTATCTATTCCAAACCACCTTAGTTTTTTAGCCCGTTTATAATCTTCTTTATTTCTAACTACCAATAAACCTCCATCTCCAGTAGTAATATGTTTTATAGCTTGAAAAGAATAGCAAATATAATCATCACAACCTAAAGGGGTTGTATGTAATTGGCACATATCACCAACTACAGGAATATGAGATCTAACACCTACCTTAAGATAGTCGCTTATATGAAAGTCAGCTCTAATAAAACTTCCTATATCACTTGGATTTCCATTTAAATGGGCATTAACAATTAGTTTAGTTTTAGGAGTTATTTTCCTTTTAATATCTTCTGGGTCTATATTTAAAGTATCTTTTCGCACATCAGCAAATATAATTTTAGCTCCAGCGTGAAGCAATGGAAGATTTGTAGCATTACAAGTTAATGCAGGAGTTATTACTTCATCACCTTTTTTAACTCCAGCTAGATAGTAAGCTAAAGTTAAAGCTGCTGTTCCAGAATTAACTGTAACTGGATATTTAACTTTAAATACCTTTTTAATTTGTTCTTCAAACTTATCTACTCTAGGGCCTTGACCAATAAATCTAGAACAAAGAGTTTTTTGAACTTCTTTCCGCATTGCTTTAGTTACATAAGGATGAAACATTACTATTTTTTTAACCATCAATTAACTCTTTCCATTTATCAAATCTAATGTTCCCTGATTTATCATCAGGAAACTTCTTTAAATGCCATAATCTATCCATTTTTTCTGGTTCAGGATAATAAACTGCCTTCCAGATTTTAGGTCTGTGTAAAGTATCGTAAGTTAACATTGTATGTAGAAATGCCCCTGTTCCAATATGAAAAGTCTTTTCAGGAACAGGAAATATAAAATTAGTAAAACTAAGGTGTAAATCCCTAATTGGAGCTACTTTATATAAACTAAACCAGGGGTCTATCCATTTACCTATACCTGGTTCTGTATAAGTTGTTCCAACCGCATAAACATCATTTTCCATTTTACTTAAATATTCTTCTACTAAACTACCTTTTTGTAACCGTATATCATTATCCATCGTCAATATTAAAGGGGTTTTAACATAATCTAAGCCATAATCTAAAGCAGAACCATGTCCACAGTGTATTGGAATTTCAATTAGCTTAAAATTCATCTTAACAGCGTTTTCTTTCAATTCAGCCATATTATTATCAAACCGTTCTTCTTTATTGTAGGCTTCACGAGCATAAGCAGTATTAAAATCTCCCTTTTTCTCTAATTCAGAACCATCATCAACCACAATTACTTTTATATCAGGATAATATTTCCTGATATTCCTAACTGCTCCTAAGGTAAATCTGGTCTGCATCCAGTTGCAGACAACAACAGAAATATCATTTAAAGTAAATTTCATAGTGTTTTATGTATTACTTGTGTATTGTGATACAACTTTCCTAATTTATATTCTAAATGTTCCTTTAAATATTCATCAACAGCTTTTTTTACTCCTTTATGCCAATCATCAAGATTATAACTTTGAATAAATATCTGACCGCCTTTTTTAACAAAAGGAAACCATTTTTCTATCTCTATTTTAGTTTCTTCATACTGACTTTCAGCATCAATACTTAAACCAGCTATTTCCTTATCCCACTTTACTGTTCTAGCATCTGTTAGTTGGAAAACTACATTTTCAACTTTTTGTTCTACAATCCTTTTTGAAATTAAAGAACTTAATTCTTCATTATTCATATCTTGCCGTCCGCAATCAAAAGTAAAAACTTTAATTTTGGAATTAGCCATTGCCATTGTTAAAGCAGTCCTACCCTGACCAGTTCCAAAATCAACTATAATTTCATCTGGTTTTAATAAACTGGCAAATTTTATTCTGGGTTTTAAGTCTTCTTCCTCAATTCCAAAACAAAAATAATCCTTTGTTTTTTCAATAATCTTTGAAATATCCCCTGTTAGATTTTCCCAAAAAGCTAGATTAGCTTCAACTTCAACAGGTAAATTAATTCCATCAACATATTTTTTAATACAAACATCATCTCTATCAACTGGATAATCGTGAAAAGCAACAAACCTTCCTTTTTTAACAAAAGGAGAAAATCTTTCAAAATCATTTTTAACGCTTTCATATCCGTGGTCTCCATCAATAAATAAAAAATCTATTAGTTTATTCCACTCAATCTTTTTACTGTCAGCTTCAAGAAAATGGATATTTGGATAATCTAAAATATGTCTTCTGATGACTGTTCTACACCATTCTTTTTCTTTACCATAACCTAGAGATGCTCCTGTTAAATTATCAACTGTGTAAATCTGCATTTCTGGATTAGCATTAGCCATAAAAACTGATGAACAACCAAAAGCTGTTCCTATTTCTAAAGCAACTGATTTTCCTTCTGGAAGTCTTTTTGCCATTGCTCTCATATCTTCTTCACTAAACCAGTTTGGATTAAAAGCATTACAAATTTTAATTCCTTTTTCTACCTTGTTGCCCATAAAACCCTCCTCGGATTTAAATCAGTAGTTTCTCCTACATTTTTAACATCTTTAAATATCTGTCTGATTTTAGCTTCAAATTCATTATCATTAGCACGACTATTTCCTTCATAAACTAATAAATCTTTAGTTAATGTAAAAACATATTGGGGTAATCCAATATGGTAACTCATTGATAAAAACAGGACAATATCAAATCTGGTAAATCCAGTCATACATACAATCTCACCAAAATTAACTTTCTTTAAATCCATTTCATAATAATCTATATTAAAATATCCCAAATAGTTAGACAGTTCCTTTGCTACTTTAGTCCTGCCAAAAAAGTCTATTCCTACAACCTTTTTAGCATTCATCTTGCTGGCATAATTACAAAACCAGCCAGCAGAACAGCCCAAATCCAAAAATGTCTTTCCAATCCACTTAATTTTATCTAACTCCATTTTTTCTACTCTGTGATTATTATTTCTTCTGCCTCCTAATCCTAACTCTGGAAAAGGCTGATAACTGGAAGGCGGATGCCAATTACAAACCATATCTACTTTACTTCTTAATTTCTTTTTATATTCCTCTTTAAACTTATATCCCTGAAAATCAACCCATTTACCCTTAATCAAATTCTTTTCCCTGCCATCATCAAAATATTCAATTTCGTTTTCTTCAGCAAAATCTTGTAACTTTTTATTCATTTCCCTAACCTGTTCTCTGGTGGCGTCAAAACTATGTTTCCCTAAATCATCAGTCAGTTGAGCAAAATAATTCTTGCCATCTTTTTCAAAAACAAACAAAGCATAAACTCTGGGGGCTAAACCAGCAAAAGCATAAAGGTTCTGAATTTTAGTCGCTTCCCAAATATCACTACCCTTATGCGATTCTAATCCCCATAAAAACTTTTTTTCAGGATAATCTTCTCCTTTAATCGGATGTCTAAATACCTTTAAACAGACATTTTCCCTGCCATATATCTTTTTAACCGTGTTCAAATCTTCCCCACGGTAAATAAAACTGTACACACCCTGCCCTGGAATTGGCTCTTTAGGCGGTTTAGTTATTGTAATATTTTTACCTATATTAATAATATTAATCATTTTTTTTAGCTGTTTAACTTTTTCAACAAATATTTTTCCTAGTTCTTTTTTAGATATACCATCAGCTTCAGCTAATATCATCGTTTCTGTTACTGATTTACATTTTTTATATTCTTTCTTCATATTTTTAGTAATATTTATTCCACTCATCTTCTTTCCCTTTCTCAAAACGCAGATGGACATAATAGTCTTTTATCCCGCTTCCTAAAAACTTAATTTTATAACCTTTATCAGTTAGGAATTTAAAATAACGGGTATTTGCTTCCAAGCCTAGTTCATATATCGGTTTCATCTTTAAACGATGTTTTTTCAGTAAGTCCTGCCTGAATAGAAACAAGGTGTTGAAAACTTTTGGATAGTCAGGATGTTGAGCCTTTTGTATTCCCATCCCGCAATATTTATCATCAACACCATCAAGCATATATTCAATTACACCTGCTTTTATTAAGCGGACATCAGAGTCAATATGAAATATCCACTTGCTATCTATATATTTCATAGCGTAGTCTATTGACTCTCCGTGCCTGCGGTGTGTAGGAACTTGAATATACTTAGTATTTTTAATGTTCTTTAATTTATCCGTATCTGGATCATAAACCTTTTCTGATTGATAAATATCTTCTAAAATATTGCCTTTATAAACTTGAAAGAAACTCCCTTTATCTTTTTCATCAGACCCATCATCAATAATATACAAAGGCATTTTAGGATAGTATTTCTTGATACTTCTTACTGCTCCTAAAGTCCTTCTGGCAGTAAGCCAATTAACGGTAATAGCGGAAATATCTTTCATAAAAATTTCTCCACTTCTTTATCATCATCTCTCGGTAATCCACCTACAGGATTATGCCCGTGTTGATGAGGCTCAAGACCTGAATATCCCCAATCTCCTTCCTTTCCAAAAAGGTGATAGCAGGGAACATTTACAGCCCAACCAACCTTATGTCCCATTTCCCTAAACTTCTGAGAAATCCAGTATTCTTCGTGTCCCCTCAAAGGCCGTTTATCACTCCAAGCCCCAGTCTGTCTAGTCAAATCTGTTTTCATTAACCTCAAGTATCCAGGGATATGAGAAAACTCTAAAACATCCTCTTTTGTATCTTTAAATATGTCTCCAGTTCCTACCAGCACTTGCGGTCTGCAGGCAATACAAGCGTACTCAGGATTTTGCTTCATCAATGCTAATAACTTCTTCAACCAGCAGGAACTAGCCAGAATATCATTATCCGTAGAAACAAACAGCTCGCTTTCCACAAAAGTCATCGCCATATTTTTAGCTGTTTCCAAGCCATAGTTTTTATCAAGCAAAATTAGAACATCAATCAATCCGTCCATTTTAGCCTGAGTTAGCCAGCCTTGGTGTTTACTTCCATTGTCAATCAAAATCAGCCTGTATGGATGGACAGTTTTATTCTTAATTGAGATTAGTGCTTTTCTTGTAAATTCTTCTCTATCCCACGAAGTCATAACTATTGAGATTGGTTCATTTTCCATCTGTTTTCTCCTTCTCTAAAAGACCAAAACTAGCTAAGGGTTGTAGATTTCCACGGCTTTCTGAAATTGCTCGGTTTTTTTCCTCTCTAATTGATTTAAGAAGATTCTTTTTTAAAAAATGTTTAGGATGAAAAATGTAATGCTCAAATATATTTATTATATGAATTAGATTATCACCACAATTTTCACAATTCTTATGTTTTTTCAATTTAACACTCACTTTAATACCTCCCAATTATTCTTATATTTTTCATATTTAGATGTAGATTTATATTGTTTATGTCTTTTATATTTTCTAAGATGTTCAGGTGTAAAAATTGCTATTGATATTTTTTTACCTATTTCTTTCTCTGGAATTATATAAAAAATATTATCTTTTACACACCATAAAATAAAATAATCAGCTTTTCCTTTATAATCTTTTTTTGTATATTTCTTTTTATATTTTCCATTTCCATCTGATCTAAATTGTGATTGTCTAATACTAAAAGAGTATCTCCAAGAATATGCTTTTTTATCCAATGATGGTTCAACAGCAGTCTTAACTTGTATTTTCTTACCATTTCCCAAAATAATATCAGTTCCCATATCTTGGTCGAAAACCGCTGCTGGTATTCTCCTAAGCAATAATTCCGATCTAACTCTTAATTCCCCTGCTTTTCCTATTAATGGTGCTATTTTAGTATATTCCATAGGTCTATTATACCCCAAGTATTACTTTTTGTCAACCTTAAATTGATGTCCTTCTTTATTGTGTTGTATGTATAAACAGGTTTCCAGTGGCATAGAGTGATATTTTCTGGTTATCTTATAGAATAAATAGAAATCATCTCCAAACGGATTACCCAATTCTTTGCCTCCTGGGAAAAATGCCCTTAACTCAGGAAATTGCTTTTTGGCGTGTTCAGCAAAATCCCATAAACCTAATTCTGGAAACCCGCCTACATCTTCATAAACTTCCCTGTGGAAGGCATAAGAGCCTAAACCTATCTTTCCAGAACCAAAGGGTTCGTGTCCTACATTAAGCATTTTAGGCTTGAATGTCGGTCTTAAACTAACATTGTAGTCCCTATGATAAATAACAGAACCGAAGTTAAATACTTTAGAATTAGGATATAATTTGATTGCTTCATTTAAACATTCCAGATAAACAGAAGAATATTCATCATCACTATCCAAAAGGCAGAGCCATTTTCCATTAGCATTTTCAAAGCCTTTGTTTCTGGCTACTAACCTACCTGAATTTTCTTCCAACCTGATTGCTTTAATTTTACTATGCTTGGGAAAAGACTTTTCGTAAGCTGGCTTACAACCATCATCAATCACGATTAGTTCAAATGCTTGGTAGGTTTGGTTTAAAATAGAATTAATAGCCTTGTGTAAACTCTTAAATCTCGGATTAGGGTCTTTAGGCCCGTAATAGACAGGCAACATTACTGAGAAAAATGTATCTTTAGAGATTGTATTTATCAACTTTGGTTTCTCCACCTTCCTCCTTTTTTACTTCTTCCTTTTTTTCTGGTTCTTCTTTCTTTATTCCCAACCTATCATCTATCGGTGTTCCTTCATCATATTCCGTCAGTTTCACATCTTCTATTTCATTAACATCGCTAAAATCAAAACCCAGTTTCCTTAAAATATCAGGGTTTTCTACCCATTGTCTTTTACCTTTTAAAACATAATAAACCCTATCCCCAGAACCTCTAGTTCTAACTACTTCTCCAACCCTATTCTTTTTAGCTTTAGGCGTGGGTTTTTTGACTGCTGATTTAGCTTCAATCTTTTCATCCGCTTCTACTTCCACAACCTTTTTTTCTTTTAATACGTCCAGTAAAGCATTAACCGTATCGCCTACTTCCAGTAAGCTGTATTTATTTCCATATCTCCCGTATTGTCTGATTAGTTTAGTTAGAACCATTTTTTCTCCTTTAAATATTTCTTTTTTAGTTCCTTTCATCTTTTCTTCTCTTCCATACTAATTTCATCCATTCTGATGAAACTCTAGTTTTAATTTTATATTTCTGCAACCATATAGCTACAGCAGAAGCAGAAAACCCAAATTTCTTTGCTATTTTATTAGTAGACATTTCTTTATTTATATATAAATTTTCTAATTCTTTTTTAGATGGTTTATATCTATTATCAAAACTATTCAAAATTTTGTTTAATAACTTTTGCTTCCTTTTCTCTGTAAATCCAATCAATTTAGCGAATTTTTTAACCGCCTCTTTTCTTTCTATAATTATTACATATAATGGTTTCCACTTTTCCTTTCTTTTATCATAATAGCTTTCTCGAAAATCTATTTTTAAACTTTTTAAACATTCCCTAACTTTTTTTATATTCTCAATGGCAGAATTTGTTACTGCAATTCTCTTTGTTGTATGCCATTGTCTTGGCATTTTATACCTACTATATTGCAATCCTCCCTCTCCATCAAAAAATCCTTTTAACCAGCTAATCTTTTTTTCCTGATAAATATTCTGCATTTAATTCAAATACTTTTAATAATAGAGGAAGTTTAGTAAATTTAGCGAAAGCCTCTAAATCTTTCGCTAAACATCCACCACCAGCTCCTCTTTGTTTCTTATCCTTATTATACCACACAGTTAAATGTTGTCCACCTATCCATTTACGGGCATACATAGCCTTACGGATCGTTTCATAGTTTCCCCCCACCTCAGAGCAAAAGTCGTAGAGTTGGTTAGCAAATACCACTTTTTGAGCATAGAATGTATTAATTGCATATTTGATTACCTCCGCTGTAATTGTATCTGTTATTATAAATTCTGAACCTTTATACCTAGATTTATATATTCCTACAATTTCATCCCTTGATTTTTTATCTTCTCCCCCTATAACTACAATATCAGGCCATTCTGCATCCTTTTCCCAAGTAGACATAGTTAGAAACTCAGGAACGTGGACAACTGTTGCTCCTGTTCTTTTAATTATCTTTTTACAAGTCCCAGGAATTACTGTTGACCTAATAATGAATACATTATCCTTCTTGGAGTTGAGTCCAGCGATAAAAATAATGATATCGTTAATATAACAATTTCCGCCAATAGTAGGAGTAGGCAGACAGATAAAAATATACTTAAAGTCTGTAATATTTTCTTTTTTAACTGTGGAGCCTTTGAAGTCATAATAGTCCTTTATTGCTAAGGCGTGTCTGGTAGCCTGTCCCACAATTCCTAATCCGCCTATAACTATTGCATTATTCATAAAATAATCTTTCCAGCTCATTTTTGAACACATAATCTAAATTACGGTGTTTTCTAAGGTGAATGGAAGTAGCAAAAGCAGGATTTTCCCTTAACATTTTTACAAACATTCCTGCGGTATCTTTATGATATTTCTTTTCCCAATCTTTACGTTCTTCTGCGGATATATTAGCAGGGCCGTATTCTGTTCCAGTATGGCTTCCCTGTCGCATAGCTTCATCAAATCCAGCAAGAACATCCCAGTTAGAACTGTATTTCCTAAAGATATTCTTTGGCCCGAATATATCCCTGAATGGAGGAAAGTCCTGATTTAGACACATTATATTCCTGTTTAAAGCTGCTTCCTGGGCAATTAAAGAATAGCTTTCAGAAACAGAAGGCATCAGGAAACAATTAGACAACCTGAATAAAGACAAGACCGTTTCGTGTGGTATTTCCAAATGCCAATCTTCACAGAACTCAGAGGTAAAACTCAATTCTTTGGGGGTTAAGCCCCAATCTAAACCCATTTGTTTTAGTTCATCCCTGTAAGTAACTTTATCACCACCAGTAGAGTGAAAATCCACAATAATACATCTAGTATCCAAAGCAAGCTCCTTAACCATTGCCGCTGTCTTGATAACATATTCCACCTGTTTGCCACGGTCAAGTCGTATAGGGTAAACAAAGATAGCATCAGCCATAAACACATCACGCTTATCAATAAACCGTTTGAGATTTTTATCAGTGATTGCATAGACATCATATAAATCAGAAGGGTGATGAATAATACGAACATCATCCTTACTGACCCCAAAATTCTTTGCTATTATATCTCTGCTTATTTCATTAAAGAATACATACTTTGAATTAGGAAATGGTTTTTTAACCAGTTCCAGATATTCATCTTTAAACATTCCCATCAGACTATTTAAAGTAATAGAAGGAGTAGCAGAGTTAATCCAATGAAGCCATTTTAAGTCCTTATTCTCTTTAGCCAGTTTTCTAGCAGCAAAATTGTATTTTAACTCAGAAGGCTTATAAACAATATCTTGGGTAATGCAAACATCAATATCTTTTAAATGTTCCTTAATCTTTTGATAAATACCTTCCACATCTTTATCAAAACTCTCATCTTTCTTTACTTCATTATGGCAGGGAACATTGGGAACTTTCTTTAAATCTACTTTTTCAAATACAGTTCCTTTTGGATTAAAGCTGTCAGAAACAATTACAGTCGGTTCGTAACCATTTCTAAGAAGCATTTTAATCTGGTTTACTGTAACACGAATTAGGCTGTAGGATGGGTCAAAACTGAAGAAATTAGTAAAAATCGCTATTCGTTTCTTGGACTCATCCATATTGTATCTCCTTTTTAATTTAACTGGATTATACCAAAAAGCTACTCAAATGTCAATGCTCAACCACTGCCAAACAGACACCATTATAAGTATTAGTTCCCGTAGTTAAAATAGTTACATGAATATTGGTATAAAACCTAAGAGGCGGGTCAAAATTGATAGGATTAGTTCCTGCTCCATTATCCCCTTCAGCTACCCACATAATTGCTCCACCAGCACCGCCATCCCTTAATATACACAATAAATCCCCGTCTATCCCTGTAACACCTAAAGCACTAAGTAAAGTCGGCCTGTTAATAGCCACTCCTGTAGTTGTTACTCTAATTGGTCTACTGTATGTTGCTAATACTCCCATAATTTTATCCTCCGAAATGCCCAGGTGTTTTTCCTGGAATACTTTTTTTCATACCAGCCAAAGTATCTTTCTCATACCCTGGCCCGTAAAATCCTTCTTTATCACTTATTCCTTCTTGTCTTTCTATATCTGCTGGACTTATTCCTTTTGGCTTTTTCTTCCCAGCTACTCCCAGATATTCTTCCGATGCTTTTGCCCTATCTATTCCCGCTAACATATCCTTATCTTCTTTAGACAGTTTATGTTCATTGCGAACATGGTTCATTAATTTAACTCTGTCTGTTGTTTCAAAAGTACAATATTTACATTTGTACTCTTTTTCCGTCATTTCCTCCCTGATTTTTTTAATGTTCTTATGATCTACCTTGATTAAAAATCCTGCGTGTCTTAAAAGTGCTTCTCCGACATCATCAGGAAACTTTTTCATCTCGTTTACTTTTAAATCCCATCTTGCATGTGACCAGACAAACCCCTTAATATTTGCCTCATTCCTTACTTTCTCTTCCTCTAATCCCTTTTTATAATATTTTGGATTATATACTGCTATGGCCATTTGACCTCCTTAGATTTCTACCACTAGAAACCGCTAAACAGTTGTTGATGTGCTAGTTGTGGTTGTACTAGAACTTGTTGTTGTTGTTGAACTTGATGTTGTTGTTGTCGAACTTGATGTTGTAGTTGTTGATGTTGAACTTGATGTTGAACTTGATGTTGATGTTGAACTGGATGTAGTTGTCGTTGAACTACTTGTTGTTGTCGTTGAACTAGATGTAGTCGTCGTTGATGTTGTTGTTGAACTTGAAGTTGAAGTTGTACTGGTAGAGGTAGTAAACCCAATACACCACCATTGAGAACCATCCCAAATACAGTGAGTATTAGCATTATTATCAAAAAATTCCTCACCAGTTTCAGGACTGGCAGGAAGAA
>Ga0210003_1001914_pt1 | contig 17955 bp, 26 predicted proteins | sample LantaG_FD_182804 | JGI IMG/M metagenome (GOLD analysis project Ga0210003, IMG submission 182804) | Deep subsurface microbial communities from Baltic Sea to uncover new lineages of life (NeLLi) - Landsort_02402 metaG (SPAdes) (version 2) | ecosystem: Environmental > Aquatic > Marine > Oceanic >...
GCTAGTAACTTGTTCCTGAGAAGCATATTGATTTACACCCTCAAGATTCAGTTCAGCAGCAGTTGCGGTAGGAGCAATAAGTCCCAGAGCAACCGGAGCAAGCATTAATTGTTGAAAAAATTTCATAAATGTGTTTTAATTAAACGACAAGTGTTAAGAAATCCTACAGGAGGACTTCAAGAACGTATTTAGTATAGAACAATGCTTGGAATTTGTCAAGCAGTTTTTTGAGATGGTTCGGTTATCCTACCAAGATATGGATTATAGTCTGTGATTTGATCTATTGTCAACTGACTTCCTTGAGTTTCCCAGAAATTTGATATAGCACTATGACTATTGCGGTGAAATGCATCAATATGGTCTGGATGTATACTTGACCCCAACTCAATCTTATATAAGAGTAATGGAGATGCATAAGTACATCCAGAATTATAGATTAAATCATCAGCAACTGCTCTGGGTTTAACTCCATTATCAAGTTTATACTTATCACCACGAATATGATTATTAATTAATTTCTGAGCATGATGTCTTGTAATCACATAACAAGCAGTAGAAAAATCATTTACAAACCGATTATGAATAGGAACATGAATATCACCAGTACAAATAATTGAAAGTTGAATTACATCCCAGGCATAAGGAGCACGAGCAATAAAATCTTGCCAAGTAAAGTTCCAGTACTTTGCAACACTTAAATCACAATCATCCTCCATAATGATCGCATAAGGTCTATCAGAAGTTTCCATCCAGTGTTTAATTGCCTTAAGATGAGAAGTAGTGCATCCAATCTCACCTGAAGACATTGCATCAGGATATTTACCTTTAACAATATCACTCAGATCATCTTCACGACCATCATATGCAGATATGCGAGTATAGTTTTCTATCTCCCAATACTTAAACTGATCCTCCATATATTTTTTTCTTTCTGGTTGCCCATCAAGATTGAGGTAATATACAGGACCAAAGTTTTTGAGTTTATACACTGATTTATTTCTGTCTCTAATGATATCCATTGACAATCTTTTCTATATTTGGTAGGTAATGCTTTTTAAGTATTGTACACCATTCAAACTCTTTTGCATAGTCCAAAATTTCTTGTCGATGTTCAATAGAATACTCTCTATTCTTTACAATTATTTCTTCTACAAATGAGGTGTTCTTGATTTTATCTTCAGGAATTGCTGAAATAAATCTTCTATCAAGGTCAAGATTAGCAGTTGCCCATTCACTTACAACTACACCAAGTCCAGCAGCAAATGCTTCCATACACACCAAAGGATGCGCTTCGCCATCAGAAAGAAGAACTAAATTTCCATAGTCAGTTAAGTTTTGGTAAAGAATTTCTTTCTGCCATTCTCCAAGATAGTTTTGGGATTGATCAAATCTATCATCTGCAATATTACCAGCGTACCAAAGAGAGTCAATACTTTGAAATAAGAACTGACGTTTTCTAGAATCTATTTTTGCAAGATAGATTGACCTATCAGAAAATTCCGGATTTTCAGAAAATCTAAAGTTTTCCATCATCACACCATTCGGATTTAAATAAAGTTTATCTTTTGAAATATCCGCAAGAGTGTTGTATGTATCATTGATACCATCAGATAAACCAAAAATATTTGGTTTAATGTTAGTAAACTGATCAAATACTCTTTGCTTATATCCTCCCATCAACTCTGGACGTTCAATATATGCAAAATGTGTTGTAACTGCACAAGGATATTGGATATAAGGATACAATCCAATCCAATCATCATAATTAATATGAACAAAATCTGGACGAAATTGATTAATCATATTGATAATCTGATAAGGATCACCAACATTCACAATCTGAACTTCATGTCCAAGTTTATTCAAAGATAATTTCATGTCCCAAATTAGTGATTCAACAGCACCCCAACCTTTTGGTGGTATTGGTAGTGCTGGTCCAATGATCGATATTCTCATTTTAGAATTTTAATAATGTCCTTTTCATATTGATTAACAATATTTTCCCATGAGAAATTTTTTACACCATAATCACAAATTTCTTCACGCATACCAATAGAAACTTCTCTATTTTCTTTGATAGCATTTTTTACATACTCAAGATCATTCAGTTTATCATCAGAAATGATAGTAATGAAAGGAAGAGACATGTCAAGATCATATGCAGCATACTTTGAACATACAATACCAATACCAGAAACAAGTGCTTCTTTGATTACCAGTGGTGTTCCATTTTCACCATCAGAAAGCAACATCAAGTTTGCATACTTGGTTACATTCTCATACTTTTCTTCAGTTGTCCATTCACCAATATAACTCTTATGAAGTCGATCAAACGTGGTGGTTGGAGAATAACGTCCAACAAACTCAATACTATCAATCGATTGATAAATCCATTGACGTTTCCTCACTTCAATCTTTGCCATGTACAAAGTTTTATCTGGTTTCTCACAATCAACATTGAACTTGAAGTTCTTATGCTGAGCACCAAGACCTAAACGAAGAAGTTTGGAAGTATCCCCACCACCATTCTTATATGTTTCAAGATCTTTATCAGAGAGACAGAAGTTGTAATGATCTTTCTGACTTATCAACCAATTGTAAGTAGCAGTATATCCATCTCTTTGATGAAATTCAAACTGATCAACATAAGGATATGCGCTACTAATCGCAGTTACAGATCTCGGAGACACTTGATTGATTGCATCCATTACTGGATGAAAGACATCATAGAAAAGGTGAATAAAGTCAAAGTCATTTTCCTGAACTGTCTTTACAATTTCATTTAGATCAGGAACATTAATAATCATTCCTTCATGTCCCTTCTCACCAAGTTCACAAGCAATTTCCCAAATTAAAGATTCAACAGCACCCCATCCATCAGGAGGAATGGGCATAATACCAGGTCCAATAAATCCTATTTTCATTAGTACAATTCCTTATATGCATGAACAAGAGTGAAATCACTTTCACGGAAATTGGGTGTTTTCCATACCTCAGTGAGATTAGTGTTGATTGAGTAGTGCTTACCGATTACAAAGTATGCAATCTGCATGTAAAGATCCAACCAACCAAAACGATAATCCATATTGTTTAGAATGTTTTCAAAATCAAAATCAATAAAATCATAGATTTGATGGTAGTTATCAAGGAAAGTTTCAATATTATAAATGCTACCTCCACCTGCTCCATACCAATCTACATTTGGATTTGCTCCATACTTATCATTAATGAAATCTAGAAGTGCTGGTGCAATTGTATTTCCAGGAACTTCAAATCCAGCACATTCCCAAATAGGATTGATCTTTACTTCACCTTGAGTAAGGACATCATCTTCCATCATAATCATATGAGTACCACCATTTGTTTTCACATGTCTAGCAGCCTCTCTAAACATATGAATCCAATGCAAACTCTCATCCTTAGTGAATCCATATATTCCTGATGGATGATCAGAATTTCTACGTCCAATTCTCATGTAAGAGTGAACATAGTTAACGTTATATTTTTCACACAAGTCAGAATAATCCACACCACCATCACAACAAATAGTGTATGGTACATCTGGATGATATTTTCTGAATTCTTGTAGTACAAATTCAGTTGCTCTTTTGTTTTCATATACTGTATGAAAACATCCAAATTTTACAGTCATGATTCTTTCAGATAGTGTGGATGAATGTCGTCACGATATAACCAGAACCAATGAGGTTCTCCTGGTGGAGTAGGTTGCACATCAGGCACCATATCCTTAAAGTCATAACTAAATGGAGAATTATAAAAACTGAATACAGATGGATCTCTCATACCTATCCACTTCTCAAAATTCATTCTTTCAATAGGTCCAAAGTCCTCTTTCTCACGAACGAATGCTTTTTTAGTTGGGTGTTGAAGAGTTGAAATATAATCTGCTCTTGCCCACCAAAAATTACCACTCATATGTGGCCATGGATCTAAACAGTAATTAACTCCCGTAACCTGATATGTGTCTAACCTATCAAGGTTTTCTTTCCATTTGTCGATACAACCCCATTCCATGAGGTGCCTCCAACTATTTATTGCTCGCACTCTACGATCAGAATAAACATCTCTCACACCACAGAAATGACTAATTCCTTTCGTATGGAAATACATTACCTTATGTGCTCGTTCATTTACACAATCTTCATAGAGATGTTTAAGTGTAAATCCCTCATATTCTTCATCACTATCTCTACAATCCAAGATGTTAATCCAATCGTAAAGAGAAACAAATTCTTTAATTCTAGATGCTTGTGCTCCATTAATAGCACACTTTACAGTTGCTACTTCAGTAAGTCCAGAACGATATAATCTTTTAATTTGCTCATCGACCATAATCTTCCACAGATCAGTATCTGCAGGAGACCAGATGTGATAATAAACATTTACTCTCATAAAATTACCATTGATTGTTATCTAGTGCTTTATTGTCTTTTGCAAGATGAACCATTTTTTTAGAGAAGTCGCAATATTGTTCAAACATCTCTGGAAAAGCATAATCAGGAGCAAGTGTTCGTGTCTCATCACGATGGGTTAGAAACCACTTGTTCATATAACTTTCTTCATAGAATCTTGCTTGAATGTTTTTGGTAACATCTTCTTTTGTCCATTCATCTATTTTACGAATCATATCAAAAATATAAGGAACTTTTCCTCCCCATAAACATCCTTGATAATATACGGACATATCCATAATACTATCATCAATGTAAGCATTTGACAATGGATTCACATCATAGGATCCTGGAAGTTGATTATGTGGAGGAAATCCAACTTTATGACAAGGATGATGAACACCAAGATATTTTTTAGTGTCATCAAAGAAATCAGGATATTTAATTTCTTCCCATGTATAAAGATCGGCATCAACAGATATCAACCAATCACAATCAGAAACTTTATTTTCAAGTTTCATCATTTCTTCAAATGTTTTGTGATAAGTTGTAGGAAATCCATAATGAGGAATTTCCATCTTTATAACATTATTCGGAGATCCCTCCAAATCACCATCAGTAAAAATAAAATAAGTTTTCTCTACATCAGGCACAAAATATTTTTCTAACCTTTCATACCATTGTGGAAGGAACTCAATATATTTTTGTGTTCCCCAAAAAGTGACTGCGATTTTCATTTTAAAATATGATTTGGTTGCCAATCAAAGGTTGTTCTCACTTTAGAATTTTCAATATGCAAATATGTTTTCTCTGCTTTTTGATTGATTCTAAGAGTTAAAGATCCACGTTTTGATACTATATCTATTATATCACATATTGATACAGATTGTCTTCCAACCAAAAACGATTCATGTTGTTTTTGCAAATCTTTATTAACTACTTTAATGAGTAGATCAACAAAGTCATCAATATGAATTAAGTCAACTCTTGTTTTTAGGTCTGCAAAAATTTCAATTACTTTATCAGTATCTAAAGAATTTAAAAGTTTATCAACTAAACCATTTACTCTATTGTTACTTACCTTTGCCCCCCAAATATTAGAAGTTCTAAGTACAACTGTTTTGCATGAAAGTTCTTTTAATATATTCTCCACATGAAGTTTACACTCTCCATATAAGGAATGTGGTGATGGATCATGTTTTTCACAAACAGTTCTCCCATGACCAAGATACAAATCTCCAGCAGAAGAAATGAATATAATTTTTCCGTTTGGATTTTTATTTATATAGTAATCAAATAAAGTTTTACTATTGGTTACATCATTTTTGATAACTTTTTCAAATTCATCATAGGTATTTCTAGTTGTAGAAGACCATGCAAGATGAATCAAACAAGAATTCTCATGAGAATCAAAAACATCAGGAACTTCATCTCGATAGGAGATTGTAGTAACTTCTCCATCATAGATTTTTAAAAATCTTGATCCTATTAATCCATTAGCACCCGTGATGTAGATCATTTAATGATAACCCATTCTTCTGGAATTATATCAGACATATCCAAATGCGCATTATTTGGACCAAACCATTTCTTTGGATCAGGAGAACAAATTAATTTATTAATACTTTTAGACAACCATGCACCCCACCAAGAGAAAGTAGAGTTTGCAATGATAAAATCAGTACACAAACTCATTAAGCAAAGATCTGTATAGCTATCATTTCCCTCCGAAACTAAAAATCGATCATCTTCGAATAGATTTTGTTCCTTACACCACTCAGGATCATCAGAAAAAATAATTACGGTTCTATCACTATCAAATTTTTCTAAAGCAGATGCATAATAATCAAGACCAAGATTATTGTGGTTTGCAGAGTTGATCAGAAAGTCACCACGACGTATATGAAGTGCGATAGGTCTATCAACTTCACTCATCTTGTGCTTACAGAGAAGAGAGATTTGATTTTTAAAAGTGAAATCTTGACGTATTTCATCTTCAATATTTTTAAAATATTTTTCAGTTTGAAAATATCCTTGAAGATTTACCCAATCTGAACATTCATCAAAGATCTTTTTATTAAAGGCAAATCCATCTTCTGAAACAGTTGGACGATCTTGATCAATAATTTGAATATTCAATTGAGTAACATTTGACATTACAAAGGAATCAAACAATTCAATTTTAAGTTTGTTACCTAAAATGTCATTGACCACTTCATTGTGATATGGAATGCAAAAATTATATCCACGATTCTTTGCAATCCCACGAAGAGATGCATACTGGAACATTTGATTTCCTAGTTGACCCATTTTACCAAGATAATTAAAACCTATCATTGATCTCTAACCTGCTCTACAATTTTAAGAATACCTATACAACGATTCAGATATGTGTGATCTCTCTTTACAATTTCCATTTGATGAAGGATGAGTTCTTTATTGTTTTGATTTTTTATACCAAGATCAAAAATCTCCTGAGCATTTTCTGAGGTAAGAATACTATCATCAATAAAATTCTTTAAATATGGTGCATCAGAAACTGCAAGACATCCATAACTAATCGCTTTTAGAACTCTACAGGGAAGATACCAATTATCTTTTTGTTCTTGTGGTCTAAAATCAGGAACAAACATTGATCTCTGCAAAATACCCACATGCTCTTCATCTGTTGCAGGATTTACATTTGGATTATAATGATTAAATGGAATACCTTTGTTCTTTACAATCTCAATATATTGTTGATGAAGTGGTTCTACATTTGGTCTAGGAGCATGAATAGTTCCTACGAAGTTATATTCATTATTGCGTTCTTTGTTTACCCAATCCAAATCAATTTCTTCGGGCATTAAATTTGTTGCCCAACTAAAGTAAACAACGTTATAAGGTTCTGATGCTTGAGTGTCAAAGATTACTCCCTTTTCAATCTCAACATAACGATCATCATCTGAAATCGGTTTTTTAAATTCAGCAACACGATAGTTTATCAAACATCTAACTTTGTTTAGATACTTATTGACATTGGTAAATTTATCATATGCAAAATAAATTCCAGTATCAACAATAGGTACATTATGATCAAGAGGACCCTGATTATCCACAAAGAAAATGCAGTTTGAATAGTCAAATTCAGATTGTGAAGGAAAAGATTGATCACTAAACCAATGGACTTCACATCCCAATCTTTCAAATGCTTTTTTCATTCCAGCATAGATGTAGGAAAAGGTTTGATATGGTTTATTCTCTACCCAAAATACAATCTTATTCTTCACTTGGTTGCCTCCAGATCACTATCACACATTTCTTTTACAAGATCAGAAAAAGAATACTTAGGTTTCCATCCAATTCTTTCTTTGGTATAAGTAGGATCACCAACAAGAGAATCAACTTCTGTTGGACGATAAAATTCAGGATTAACCTTCACCAAAACTTCACCAGTTCCTTTAATTGTTGCAATCTCTTCTATACCTTTACCACCCCACTCAATATCAAATCCAATGTGTTTACATGAGATTTCAACAAATTCACGAACAGAATGTTGTTGTCCCATAGAAACGACATAATCATCCGGAGTTTTATGTTGAAGCATCAACCACATTGCTTCCACATAATCTTTTGCGTGACCCCAATCACGTTTAGCGTCCATATTACCAAGTTCTAGTGCGGCAGTACGCTTTCCATTTTTAATTTCTGAAAGCGTCTTTGTAATTTTGCGCGTTACAAAAGTTTCCCCCCTACGAGGACTCTCATGATTAAAGAGAATACCACTACATCCAAAGAGACCGTATGCTTCACGATAGTTTTTAGTAATCCAATGAGCATAAAGTTTTGCTACACCATAAGGAGATCTTGGATGAAATTTTGTACCTTCACGTTGAGGAATTTCTTGAACAAGGCCATACATTTCTGAAGTACTTGCCTGATAAAATTTGGTCGTATTAATCATACCAAGAATTCGTAGTGCTTCAAGAATACGACAAACACCTAAAGCATCTACATCAGAAGTATAAAGTGCATTAGAAAAAGATACTTTTACATGACTTTGTGCTGCAAGATTATAGATCTCATCAGGACGAGTTTCTTGAATGATAGATGTGATATTAGAAAAATCTGTTAAATCACCATAATGTAAAGTGATCTTAGGATTATCTAAAAGATAATTAATTCTATCTGTGCAATCTGAAGTTGAATTTCTGCGGATAATACCATCAACTTTATATCCCTTACCTAGAAGAAGATCTGCAAGATAAGATCCGTCTTGACCAGTAATGCCCGTAATAAGTGCTTTTTTCATATCAATAATGTACTTGTAAATCGATTGGTTCTGCTTTAATATCATTGTTTAAAAGATGATGTTTTAGTAATAACTCATTACACCAATATCCATCTCTTTCATTTGATTGTCGAATGAGTTGTCCTATTTGATTATAGACACCGCAAAATACATTCATTGTATTTGTTGATCCCATACCAAACCAATCACTGATCATACCATCGGGTTGATATAGATCTTGATATATTAGTGTACAATCATCTATTACAATCTCATTCAATTTTAGCACTACATGAGGAGAATAGTCAATTCTATTTCGAATTACTAAATCATATTCAATTCCGATTTCTGCCGAATATTGCTCCTTCAAAAGATTTGACATCATAATACTATAAAACATACTATTTGTAGTATCACAAATATAATCTTTTGCCGATTTCAATCCTGTAGAAACTTCAAGTGCCCAAGTATGCGAATGTGTGAAAACCTTATCAGGAAACTCATATCTCTTTGACCACTTTTTTGGTTTCTCAACCATAATTCGTTTTGGTTGATAATAATGAATCAATTTGTCAATTGCTTGAGAATCTAACCTATGAGATTCTCTGCCAGGAATGACAGAGTTTGTACTAAGATTTTCAGGATCAAACCAAGTATGAATGAACACATCAACATCATTGTTCTGAAGAATTGATTGACTTAGTTTTTGAAATCCAATGTCAACTACTCTTGGTTGACCAGATAAACATAATGCTACTTTCATAATTCTCGTTTGTTTATAAAAACGACATCACTCAAATCTGATTTATTCCAAGATTCAATATTAGTATCGTATTCATAAAAAAATTCAAAATTTATAGAATTAAAATAATCAATACAATCTTTTTTAATATATTCACCATCATATCTTGGAATTTTGTTTGGACATTCTATTGCAATAAATTTTGTTCTATTTAAATTTTGTTTTGATAAAGATTTTACAATAGACAAATCCTTTCCTTCTGCATCTATTTTAATAAAATGTATAATATTTTCTGGTATATCAACATCAATAATGCTATTGATATTTAAAATGTCAACCAAACCCATTTTTTCACCTTTGGAAGAAAGCAGTGAGGAGGATTGATCGTCATTATAAAATATTTGTTTTTGGGGAGTTTTAACGTCATCTAGACAAACACGATAAAACTTATCATAATGAGATTCTACTCCATAATCAATTGGATCAATTCCTATAGCATAAACATTTTTTAGATCAAAAAATTTTTCCAATTCTACCAAAAAAGATGCTCTTGCAGATCCAACATCTATAACATTAATTTTATCATATTGTTTTAATTCTTTAAATACTGGGGAAATCGTAGATGTCATTTAAATTTTTCCACATAATCACTACATACAGCAAAAGATTTTTTGCTGTATATTATTGTATCATTATCTTGGTTATTTGGCAAGTCAAATAATTCTGGCATCACAATAACAGAATTATTTCCAAATAATTGTCCAGGATAAGTCCAAATATAACCTTTACTAGTCAAAGTATACTTATCGTTTTCATGCCAAAAAAAGTTAAAATCCATTGGAGTATTACAAAAAATATCCAAAGATTCAAAATCTTTACAATGAATCCAAAGTTTATCTTTTCTTTTAACTAACCAAGTCATAGGAACATAATATTGTGGTTCATCATGCCCCAAATGAAACTGATGATCGTCACATCTTACATCAATCTCAACATCATATCCATCTGCAATTGCTGCTTCAATGTATTCTGGATTATTTTCTTCTAAAGGATTTGGCCCAGAGATGTTTCCTCTATGTGCTATCAGTTTCATACCATATACTTATCCGAAGGAATAGATGGCCATCTCACCACTATAAGATCAACATCACTCAAGAACTCAACATCAGAAATTTCCTTTGGTTCATAAATCCACATATTACCTGCATTCAAATGCTTTCCAGATACTATTAGTTCACCTTTTACAATGTAGTTAAGTTCATTGGTGACTGCATGATAATGAGGAAATGTTTCACATCCTTTTTTATGTTTATGATGTGCAACTTCAAAAAATGGATTTTTGAAAATAGATGGTTCAAAATCACCAACAAACCATCCTGCTTTAAAGTCAGCAATATTTGCTTGAATCATTTTTCCAACTCCTGAATACGAACTTGATGACGACCACCATCAAAACTATTCGTTGAACAGATTTCAAGATACTTATCTAACTTTTCAACAGTATAATCCTTTGCAGGAATCGCAAAGAAGTTTGCACAATTATGACGAATGGCCATTTCCATAGAGAAGTCATCATAGATAAGTGCTGAACGAATACCTTTATATTTGTTTGCACAAATATTCACACCTTGACCAGTTCTACAGAAACCAAATCCATAATCACAATCACGTTCAGCGATTGCTTTAACTGCTTGTGCAATGTAATCACTGTAGTCACAATCTTTATTCAGAATAGTTCCAAAGTCAATATACTCAAGATTATGCTTTTCAAGAATATGCTTAAACTCTTCTTTTGCTTCAAATCCAGAATGATCTGAGCAAATTGCAATAGGTTTATCACCTATTTTACGAATGACGTTCTCCTTATAGAAGTGAAACTCATCAGGAGTTCCAAAGACATGCATCTTATCTACATCTGAAGTAACAATCTTCTTACCATCATCAATGAGAAGATTGTATAAAGGTGCGATATAGAATTCATTCTTGGTTCGGATATCTTTCGCAATCATTTTTCGTGCATAACTGCAGAAGTCAGAACCTTTTTTGAATCCATAGATTCCAACACATGCATTAGAACTGATTGCTTTTTTCTCAGCAGTTCTCTTCACATATCCATCTTCATCAACATCAGCATAACTATAATTTGCAGAGTTTGATTTGAATGTTAAAAGGAGTCCATCTGCATCCAAATCATTCATAGTATGTGGATCAAACACTGGACGGAATTCAATATCCAAAGTATGAATCACAAGAGGTGCATCGTTATCAATATACTCTTCAGCATACAAACAACTGCATACAGATCCATCAGTAAGTTTATCAAGAATAACAATCTTGATATCGTCACCAAATTTTTTCTTTAGTAGTTCATCAATATGAAAATTATAGACAGTTTCATCTCTAACCACAAAGATTAGATTGCAATCTTCATAGTTTAAACAGTCGAGTGAAATATCAATTAAGTGTTTGTCTTTAATATTGATTAACTGTTTTGGTACTTTAAATCCTTCTTTAATGAATCTACTACCAAGTCCCGCCATCGGAACAAGAACATTTGGTTTCATATTGAATTCCTAATAATTTCAGTCGTCTTTAAATGAGCAAATTCAATCCAGTTATGGATGTCTCCCACATTCCTTAGTAATTTATATAAGAAGCAGGAAGCGAATGTATCACCTGCACCAAGAACATTTACTCCTTTTAGCATAAGTTCTTCTGGCAACTTATAGAAAAACTCATTCTCTCCATTTGATACAACGCTTCCTGACGAACTATGAAGTATTACATAACCTTTTGTTGCGTTTACATAATCAGATAAATCGCCATCAATATCTTCATCAGAAATGAAAAGATAATCAACATATTCAAGTAGATCTTTGTTTATTGATTTACCTGGACACACATCTGCAGTAATAATACCATCAAGTGCTGGAATGAAATCATGAATGGTCATCTCATTCAAATAAATGAGATGGTGGACCTTTGATTCAAATATCTTTGCCTTGTGTTGCACAAGATTTAAGTTTGCTTTTGAATATCTTCTCGCTGCTGGTTTATCAATATAAACAAGTGCTTGGCCAACATCAATCGGAGAGAGTCCAATATTTAATGTTGAATCAATCTCAAGCAACGATTTCCAAACATTTGCCATTGATCCTAAACTTTTCTTTTCAGAATCACCATCAAGAATCGTATCAATAGTCAAATGTCCATAAAGAGAAATGTCTTTCATCAAAACTTTTCCTTCAAGTCAAGTTCATAAATTTTAGTCATTACCTCATCATAAGGAACAACAGGAATTAGTTCATCAATTTCCAATTTATCAAATAATTGCATAATAACATTTTCACCTGCTTTACAGTAAAGTGTATTTGCATTCTGTTTTACAATTATTGGAGAATCCAAAAGACAATAAGGATGTCCTACTGATTTCATAATATTGACATCAAAAAGATCATCTCCCAAATAAAGAACTTCTTCAGCAAAGCAATTAAAATCTTCGAGAACCTCTGCAAGATAATTCACTTTATCCTTGTGAAATCCTTCACCCCGATTTACAACAACAGGAAGATTTCTATTCTTAAGAATCATTTCGTTATAAGGATCACCAGTTATAAACACAACAGGAATTCCAATTGCACGAAATCTCTTAATTGCTGTCCAATCTTTATCGCAGAAAAGTTTTAAAACAACTTTTCCATCACGATCATAATATTTGGTGCCATCGGTCATGACACCATCTACATCAAGAATAACAAGTTTAATCATAGTTTAAATGTTTGTTTAATCTCTTCAATCAAATCTGCATTATTTGAAGCGACTCCAAGACCAAAAGAGTTTGTAAAGTTTACTTTTGGAACTTCAAGTTGAGAAAAGAATAATCCAGCACCATCAGGATTAGAAACAGTATCATGAAATAGAATTACTCCATCTTCTTTTACTAGAGGTGCCCAGATATCACAGTCATTCTTACAGTTTTCATAATCGTGAAGACCATCAATATGAAGAAGGTCAATTTCTTTATTCCAAGTTTTTGCTACATCATCAAAGTAACCTTTAATGATTTCTAGATTATCAAGTCCAAGTTTTTCTTTGACTGACATCACAAATTGATAATCATCATCTTCACGAGGACCATGAACAGAAACATCAAAACAATCAATACCGTATACTGGATTGCTTTGACAAAGAGACATTAGAAAAGATGAGTACCCATAGTCAACACAAAGTTCCACAGTAACTTTGGGTTTAATTCGATTAATCAACCACTCTACAAATTCTCTATGACTTTTTGGAGGATAGTTCCACCCAGAAGGAATAGAACCAAGAATTTCCTCAACTTTATCATCTGGAAGATTCAGAACATATTCTTTAAAGTTATCTTGCTTATCAGTTACCCATGAAAAATTTTCAACCATTCATTTGCTCCTTAATCCAATTATAAGTCTTACGAATACCCTCTTCAAGTGTCTGCGAATAATCCCAACAAAGTTCTTTACGAATGAGATCGTTGTTTGAGTTGCGACCACGAACACCAAGAGGGCCATCAATATGGTTCTTCTCAACTACTTTGCCCGAAACTCTTGCTGCAGTATCTACAAGTTGATTGATAGTCACCATTTCTTCTGAACCAATATTTACCGGTCCAATGAAATCAGATTCCATCATACGACGAGTTGCTTCAATACACTCATCAATATAAAGGAATGAACGAGTCTGGAGACCATCTCCCCATACTTCTATCTCACCTCCTGTTTCGGGAAGGTATGAAACCTTTCTACAGATTGCTGCTGGCGATTTTTCTCTTCCACCTTCCCATGTACCTTCAGGTCCAAAGATATTATGATACCTAGCAACCCGAACAGGGATCCCGTAATTACGATGATAAGAGAAAAACAGTCGTTCAGAGAAAAGTTTTTCCCATCCATATTCTGAATCTGGTGCTGCTGGATATGCAGATTCTTCACTACAATCTGGGTTATTTGGATTTAATTGGTTGTGCTCTGGGTACATACAGGCAGAACTAGAATAAAAAATCTTGGTCTTATTTGTGCCTTTAAAATCATTAAACTGACAAACTGCTTCTAAAACATTCAAATTAATAGTCGCAGAGTTATGCATAATATCTGCATCATTCTCACCACTAAAAACGTACCCTGCTCCACCCATATCAGCAGCAAACTGGTAGATCTCATCAAATGTATCCAGATATTGCGATGCAACAAAATGGTAAAAGTTTCCACGATGTCCTTTAAACTGAATTACTCTTTCAACAAAATTCACATCTCTCAGATCTCCACGAACGAATTCATTTGCCTCAGAAAGAGAAAACTCTGGATACTTAAGATCCACACCACGAACCCAATAACCTTCAGAACGAAGTCTTTTGACCATGTGACTTCCAATGAAACCACCAGCACCCAGAACCAGTGCTGTTTTCTTATATTCACTCATAAAATGTATTTAATTCCTTCTTATATATTATACCAGAAAAAAGGAGTTTATACAACTCCTTTTAGGGTTTACCAGGCTCGCCACTTATTCTTTGACTGGAAATAAGAAACCAGGCGGGAGAGAGTCCCATCCGCACCAATTGCCTTTGAGAAAGGCAATAAAACAATAGGGTCATATTTTGACTCCACCAGTTCTTTTAGAGTCTCTCCGTGACTAAAGAGGGGTTCATCACCGACCAGGGTTTTTAAAGACTCTCCATGTCTTCATCATCATAATCTTTTACATAACAAGGAACTCTATCGGGATCCAACCATTTTGCATACTGAAAATCTTCCATTGCAGTCAAACACTGCATTTGATTATCAAACAGATAGATGTCATTCCATCGTTTTGTATAGTAATCTTTTTTTTGAAGGCGATAATCAGGTTTGCCATTGATTTCGATAATCCCCTTTTCTACAAACCTATATTCTTCTTTTTCAAGAATAACTTTAGATTGTATCATCGTACTTCTACGATTTCAAGATCTTGCACAAGATAATCAATTAGGATTTCGTAATTATCAAGAGGATCATCAGAAAAGATAACTCCTTCATTTTGATAAAACTTACGAACCTTTTTGTAAAGTTTCGGATTCTTTACATCAAGATAAAAATCACCATTCGCTGCTGCACGAAGTGTATGAAGATCTTTTTTAAATTTAGCAGTAAGAGTCATTTGACTTGTTTGTTTACCTGTTTATTATAGAGGATTGACTTGAGAAAGTCAAGTAGGACAGTTTGATTTCTGTCCTGATGCTCGTTGTCGGTTACGATCCGAGCATTCGTTATTCGCAAATAGCAAATACCAGCCGAGGGTAACGATCCCTCCCAAAGGCCCTGATCTGGGGCAAAGAGTTTATAAGACTCCTCTGAACAACCTGTTCTGACTGGCATAAAAGTTGCCTTGAAGCAACTTATAAGACTCATAGGTTGCCTTGACTCAACAACCTTCTTCATGGTCAGTGTGAATTCGTATTATATCCTCACTCACACCAGATTCTTCAAGTATCTGCACAACTTCATTATAAGGAATCATAACTGCATTACCGTGCTCGCTTTTAATAACGAAGGATTCTCCTTTCTCAACCCGGTCTATCAAGGTATCAAAATCTTCTTGAAACTCTTCAATTGTGAATGATTCTAGTTTGTTAAATTCTTGATTCATTTTTTTTAATAATGTGAGTTTTTTTATATCCGAATGCTCAGATTTGAACTGAGATTATTCCACTTCCCAAAAGTGGTGCCATGACCAAGTTAGGCGACATTCGGGAGAATAAGTTGACTGATACAATAACAAAATCAACTAACTTTGTCAACCACTGCTAAAACTCCATGAGCATAGAAAAAAAGCAAGACTGATCCGATTGTTGCTGATATTATCATAGCAGTTTTATTGTGCTTGTCAATAGCATTATCAATCATCCTTTGCACCTCTTCTTCATTCATTTTTATCTCCAAGATACTTTGCAAGAGGGTCTCTTTTTGTTTTTACTATCTCAACTGCTCTTTTATAAAACATATTTTCAGTATTACCAGATGATTCAAAGGTTTCTTTGATTTTAACCCAATTTTGATAGGCGTGATCATCCATTTAGTTTTATGCATTTATAATAATTTAGTATAATTATGATACTAACTGAGATTATTATGTGCGGATTTCATAACACTTACAGAAAAATTATTAAGTTTTAAGCAGAGGATAATGGAATCGAACCATTAGGCGTAAACCTAGCCAGGATTTCAAGTCCTGTTACCAACCATCGGTGCTATCCTCTATAAAAGTTCTCAACGAACTTCAAAATCTAAACGACGAACTTTACGTTGTCGTCTTTCTTCTTGCCACATAATATCTTGAGTGGTAAGAATATTATTACTTTTTTTTGTATTTGGAGAATTTAACATCACTATATTATTTAAATCAAGTGCAGTGATTTTACTATTGTTTACTATAGTTGCCATATTAGAGCATCCACAAGAAACTGTTTTTGATGGTCGTCCCTCTAATTCTCTATTACAAGATTTACATCTAATTCGTAAGTTTTCCATAATATTTTCATATTTCTTTGGGTATTTATATGGGAGATATCGGATTTGAACCAATGACCGTCTGCGTGTAAAGCAGCTGCGCTACCACTGCGCCAATCTCCCGTTGAGATAGAAGCAGGGTCTCTTGGATATACCGCAGTTCTTACTTCTAAATTTGAAAGACCCGAACATTTCCAGACCTTTCAACTGCGTCGGTTGGACTCGAACCAACATACCTTTCGGCGCTTAATTAACAGTTAAGTACGTCTACCATTTCGTCACGACGCATTATCTTTTTTTTCCATTCTGTGGAACAAATGTAGGAACCCATCTACTAAAAGAAGTTACTAAATTTGGTTTGGAATATTGATAACCAGTAATTTCAACAAATTTATCAAATCCAACTGAACAATATAAATCATACCATTCTGTGAATTTAGATTCCATTTCATTTTTTTTAATTATAGAAAGATTATTTTTGTGTTTATCTTTCTTCCTTTTTTTCATTTCTTTTGTAGAAATCCACCCATCTGGAATTGAATGTTTGAAAAAAGGTTTTCTTTGAATACAATTGATATCAGTTTCTGGGACACACCAAACTTTCCCATACATAGGATTTTTGTTTCCAATAACACTATTACTTTGAAATTTTGAATAATCTTCTCGTAATTTGTGGTATTTTCTAGATGTTATATACCTATGTTGATTTTTAGATTCAGTTTGCATCATAAAAAATGCTTTAACCATTTTATAATAGTTTGGAGTATTCTTATGAATTTTTACTAACAAAAGATGACAAATAAAATGCTCTCTTCCTGTTAAAATAACTAAATTATCAAAATTATTAGATCCACCTATAGATTTTGGAATAATATGATGTATTTCACTATATTCATTTTTTACAGTTTGTGTTTTTCTATTTTCTATAATTGAGTCATAGATTTTTTGATAATTCATACTGTTAATCTAATATAATATTATTTATAAAGATTAACAGTATGAGTTCTACCA
>Ga0210003_1001915_pt1 | contig 17947 bp, 7 predicted proteins | sample LantaG_FD_182804 | JGI IMG/M metagenome (GOLD analysis project Ga0210003, IMG submission 182804) | Deep subsurface microbial communities from Baltic Sea to uncover new lineages of life (NeLLi) - Landsort_02402 metaG (SPAdes) (version 2) | ecosystem: Environmental > Aquatic > Marine > Oceanic >...
GGCGTTGGCGAAGCCCCTCGGGAGCAGTGAGAACGTTTTCTTCTTGCTCTTCTGCTCCTTCTTCGTCTCCTTGCTCTTGCCCTGTTGGTTGGAAGCAGGATCCGCTGTTGGAGCAGCTTCTTCCTCCACTTCTGCTCCCGCCGCCGGGAGGGAGAGGAAGGAGCGGAGCGCCACGGTGGCCTCGCGCGGGAGCTTTGGAGCGGGCGGCGGCGGCGGGAGCGGCGGGCGCTGAGGAGGGGGAAATGCGGAAGGAGGAGGAACGGCGGCGGCGGCAGCAGGAGCAGCAGCAGCGTCGTCGGCGTCGGCGGGCTTCTTCTCCGCTGCTGCTGCGTCCGGAGCAGGAGCAGTAGCGGCTGCTGCTGCTACCGGCGCCCGTGCGAGGGCCGCCCACGACTTTGGTTGCTGCCGCGGCGGAGGAGCAGCAGCTGCGGGAGGAGGAGCAGCAGCAGCGGCTGCGGGAGGAGGAGGAGCAGCAGCAGCCGCTGGAGGAGGAGGAGGTAGGGCCGAGGTGGGCGCCTTCGTTGCGGCCTTCGCCGTCGCCGGCGCGGCCTCTTTCTCCTCCTTCTCTTCCTTCTTCTCTCTCGTCTTTTCCTCCAATCTCACGACTGGGGCAGCAACAGTATTCGGTCGCTCCGCAGCTGCTGCTGTGAAGAGAGACCGGCCGCTGCCGCGGGCGCCCCAGGCGGAGGCGGAGGCAGATGCAGGCTTTGTCGAGGTCTGCGACCCATCGCCGCTCGACGACCGATGAGTGTCATTCGCTCGTCCCGCTCCTGCGCCGCTGTTGCCCGCGGCAGGCAGTTGCTGCTGCTGAGGCTCGCTCATACGAAGAGAGAGAGTCTCCCTCTCTTTCTCCCTCTTTCTCTCTCACGCGGCGGTCGGAGAAGCGCGCCACGCGGGAGAGAGAGAAGAAGATGAAGGAGATTCTTCAGAAACTTTCTGTGCTCGATGGCGTTTACTTTTTCTTTTCTTCTAGCCGCTTTCTTGCTCCTCGGCAATTCGTCAAACGATGAACCGCTCCATCTCACACCGCGCCGCGTCGACGTCGTCATCGTCGGTCTGCTGCTCCTCCGCCTCCGCGGCGGGGTCGAGCTTCCGAGCGAGGAGCGCGCCAGAGAAGGGTGGAATGCTGAGGACGTTCAGAATCTCGTCGTCGTCTCCTCCGCCGCCTCTGGCTCCGATACCGCCTCGGCGCTGCTGCCGAAGCTCCTCCTCCCCTCTCGTCACCGCCGCCGCTGCAGCAGGCAAAGACGACGCCGCCGCCTCTCCCTCTTCCTCCAAAGACGTCTCCGAGGACGTCTGGGCCACGAAGCCGATCTGGTGCCGCCCGTACTCGATCGTCGCCACGGGCGTCTTCGTCGTCGGCGGGGCCAAAGTCGTCGGCGGGACTTGGTTGGCGCTGGCTGCCGCGGCCGCGATCTCGGTTTGGTGGTGGGTGTTCCTGGTGGAGTACCCCGCGGCGTACCGCGACTACGTGAAGCAGGCGGGGACGAAGCAGACGGGCGTTGCTGCTGACTCGGAGGAGATTTGAAGCAGAGGAGAGGAGAGGAGAGGAGGAGGGAGGAGGGGATAACTGCTGCTGCTGCTGCTGCCCCCGTCGCCGTCGTCCTCGTCGCTGCCGCCGTCGTCGTCGTCGTCGCCGTCTGTTTGCTCTTCCTCCTCTCATTTTTTAAGATTAGAAATTGTAGAAAAATAATTTGAAGAAAATGAAACAAAATTTACAAAACGGGGGTGGTGGGACGGGAAAGGGAAAAACCATAAAAAAATGAGAAATAAAAAAAGCACTTTGTTTTCCCTCTGTACTCTTTTTCTCTCCACTATCTATCTAATCATCACCTCTCTCTTTCTCTCTCTCTCTCTAAACCCACAGCGCGTCCGCCGTCGGCACCGCGACGCCGTCGTCCTTGTAATCCTGCGTCCTGGCAAACCTCCACACCTCGGTCGAGTAGATCCCCTCGCGCTTCTGCTTCTCGTTCCCGGCCGAGCTCTCCCTGAGCCCGGCGGCCTCGAGGTGCTCCTCGAACGCGTCGCCCCACATCGACTCGAGCTCCGCCGCGGCGAAGTAGTTGGAGTTGAACTGCGACGAGAGCAGCAGGCCGTCGGTGTGGCGGTCCGCCTGCGTCCAGATCAGGAAGCTGAGCACCGCGTCGAGCGCATCCTCGGCTGTCTTGCCAAAGGGCTCGTAGAACCTCTTGCCCACGATGACGCGGTGCTCCGTCTCGCTCGAGTCGTGGGCCAGCGTCACGTCGAACATGACGCCGCCGTTGGTGGGAAAGGCGCGGGAGATCGTGCACTCGGCCAGCGGGGGGACGACGCCCTTGGGGAGCTTGACGATGCGCGCCGCGGCGGCGCGGGCGTCCGACGCCTGCTTGGCCTTCGCACGGTCCTCCTCGGAGCTCTCGATCGCGGGGAGGAAGTCGACCTTCCCCGCGTCGAGCAGGGCCTCGTCCGGCACCAGATCTTCCTTGCATCCCCTCGTTCGCAGCAGCTTGAGCAGCTCCGCGGCCTGGCCCTCGGCCGCAGCGCGCCGGCCGCGCTCCGAGATCGCCCCCGCGGAGACGGGCTGCGTCCACGCGTCCCTCTCGAGCGCCAGCTTGTTCCCCGTGGGAGCGCCGGCGTTCTCCTTGAACCACGACTCCCGCAGCGCGACCATGGCCTCCTGGTCGACCGAGGGGAAGAAGGCGGCGCGGTAGTGGTAGGCGCGGTCGGGCCGCCGGCCGACGAGCGTCGTCAGCGACCGGCGCGGGTCGGCGCTGAACGCGACGAGCTGGAGGGTACGGTTCTCGGAGTAGATCGCGAGGACGGCGGCCGAGGATCCCTCGGGGATGGGGGGCGCGATGTAGCCCTGCTGGTCGATGACCGGGAGGAGCTCGAGCGAGGAGAGGGCGGGACCAGGGGACGCCGAGGTGGCGGCGGATGCTTCGGCGGCCGCTGCCGAGACGGAGCGTCGTCGTCGGGAAACGCCGCTGGATTGCGCCCCCGCGATTCTTCCGTTTGTCGTGCTGGAGGATGGAATCGAAGACGTCCGGGCTGCTGCTTGGACGGGCAGCAGCGCGCTGGCTCGAGGAGAAGAAGCGAGCCCAGGACGGGGCGCCGATGCTTTCGCTCTCTTCGACGTTGTCATCGTCGTCGGCTTGGCCGCCGCCGTTGTCGTCGATGGGAGGCGGCCCGAGGAGGCGGCAATCGAGGTTCCGCCGAGCATTCTTTTTGATGGACGCGCGCCGAGGAAGGGGCGATATTCTCTCTTCTTGTTGCCGGTCTCTGGTGGTATCGAGTCAACAAGAAGGAGCGGGGGGGAGAGCGAGTTTTGTTGTCGGGAGTTTCTTTTCTCATCGAGCGAGCTCCGTTATCTTCTGAGAGAGAGCAAAAGTCTTCGAAACGAATGCGGGCACACCCGTGCAAAAAAACTTTGAAAGAGATTCCAACCCCCTTCGAAGAGAGAAGAGGCGAGGGGCAGAGAAAAGGGCCTCGCTCTCTCGTTTCACAAAATGCAGCAAGCAGCAGCAGCAGCATCATCAGCGGCTGCTAGCAGCGTCGGTGTCGGAGCCTCCCGGCTCCCCGCCGCAGCAGTAGGCGGAGGCTCCGCTGCATCGTGGACGCCAGTAGCGGTGCCGCGACATGCCACGGCCACCTCTTCTTCTTCGCGGCGCGGCGCAATCGCCGTCGCCTCCTCCTCCTCCTCCGGCAGCGCTCGCCGCCTCCCGGCCCTCTCCCCGCCGCGAGCCGCGCCCGAGACTGCGGCGCGAGAGAAGAGGACCGCCGGGCGCGTGCAGCGCGGTACGCCGAGGAAGAAGAGCAGCGATCCCGACGCATCCCATGCTAGCCGCCGCCGGGACCGAGGCGGCGACGGCGACGCCGACCCGGACCTCTCCTCCCCGGCCTTCTCCCGCCTCAGGCCCGTGCGCCCGCCGCCCGTCTTCCCTAGCGCCGCCCCGACGACGGGGCGCTTCGGCGGCGCCAGCGCGGGACGCGCGGCCCCCCGCATCGGGGACTACGCGCGCGCGGTGGTCGCGTCGGGCTTCCTTCCCGGCGACGAGCGCGCTGACCCGCGGCTGGTCAAGCCCGCGCTGCACCCCTCCAACCTCGTCCGCGGCGGCGGCGCTGGCGCCGCCTCTGCTGCTGCTGCTGCCGCCTCCGCCGTCGCCGCGGTCGAGCGGGAGATGGGGGCCATGAGGGGATTCGGCGAGGACGACGAGCTCCTCGACGAGATCGACGGCATCCCGAAGAAGAAGCGAGGGGGGCGGCAGAGGCGGGGAGAGCGGGAGCCCTCGGGCTTCCTCGCCAACGCGCTCGCCGAGCTCAACGCGCCCGACGACGACGACCCCGGGGAGGCGCTGGGCGGCGGCATCGACAACTTCGCCGGGTTTTCGAAGTACGAAGAAGACGAGGAAGAGGGAGGGGACGTGGCGAGCGACGAGAGGGACGCGGCGGTCGCGGCGAGGAGGCCCTGGATCGAGGCTGCCTCTCCCTGGAACGACGATGACGACGACGACGACGACGATGACGAGAGCGACGGCGAGGAGAGCGACGACGAGGGGGAAGGAGGAGGAGACCTGAGGGCCTATTTGTCTCCCTCGGCTTCTTCTCCCTCCTCTTCTTCTCCTTCTTCTTCTTCTCGTGCGCCTCCGCTCTCTCGCCGCACTGCTGGAGGCGGAGACAGAGGAGCAGGGGGCGGAGGAGGAGGGGGAAGGTTCCGCGTCATGGCCCTTAACGTCGAAGAAGAAGACGGCAACGGAGGCGACTTTTACGCCGACGCCGACGCCGACGTCGGCGACTTCGACCTCGGCCTCGATGACGGGTTTGACGACGGCCCCTTCTACGAAGAAGATGGACTAGAAGAGGAGCCCGCCGCCGCCGCTGCTGCTGCTGCCGCCGCCTCCGCTCCCTCCGATCCTTTGATGATCGACCTCATCACGGGAGAGAGTCTTTCGTCCCTCCCGGCCGCGGCGGCGGCGGCGGCACCGACGGGTGGCGACGACCCGGCTGCTGCTGCCGCGCGCGAGGCGCACCGCCGCGCCTCCGAGGAGCAGCGCCGCGCCTTCGACGCCGCCTTCTGCGCCGCCTCCGAGGCCCTGCAGTCCCGCCTCGTCCTGGGAGTCCGCGCCGAGGCCGAGGCCGCCGCGCAGGCCCGCGCCGCCCTGTACCGGCGCAACTCGATCCGGGCGCTGAGGGCCGAGGGCGTCGTGCTTGCGGGGCTGGTCGCGACGCCCGCGGGGGAGGCCTTCGGCAGGCAGGTGTTCGCGCTGTCGCTGCCCCGCCCCGGGGGCCGCGGGCGCGCGTCGGAGGCGGTGGAGGCGGCCGCCGCGGCGCTGGCGCGAGGGGAGAGGCCGCGGGCCTCCTCCTTCCAGCAGTTTCAGCGCCGGAAGCGCCCCCCCCGCCGAGGCCGCCGCGGCGGCGGCGAAGGAGAAGGAGAGGAGGAGCCCGCGGACGAAGAGGACCCCGAGGGCGAGGAGCTCCCCTACCACCGCTTTGGCAAGCGCGACCCCGTCGTCCTCGCGCCGATCCACCTCTCCGACCCGCAGGCGAGGCCCCTCGCCGACGCCGGGACCGGCGGTCCCGGCGTCGGCGGCGATGTGGGCGATCCGGAGCGCTTCTCGAGGCACAGGCTGGTCAACGCGACGGTGCTCGACGTCTGGCCTGACCGGCTGATCGTCTCCGTCGGCGGTGAGGCGGCCGACTACCTGGAGCAGAAGTGCCTCGAGGCGATGGTCGAGGAGGGGGGCCTCGGCGCCGACCTCGAGGAGGACGAGGCGGGGGGAGAGGCGGGGGCGAAGAGGGAGCAGCAGCAGCAGCAGCAGCAGCAGCAGTCCGTCCTCGGCTGGCGCGTCGACGCCGACCAGCCCGACACGACCACGGCCAGGCAGCTCGCCGCCGTGGGCATGCTGGGAAGGCCGTTCGCCGAGGTCTACCGCGTGACGCCGGACGAGAAGCAGCGCGAGCGCGAGAGGCTGGGGGTCGCGAGGGTCGAGGGGATGACCGAGGCAGAGGTCGAGCGCAGCGCGCGGCGGTGGCGCGAGAAGCAGCGGCGGCAGCAGCAGAGCGAGGGCGCCTCCGCCGTCCGCGGCGTGCAGGCACCCTCGGCCCCGGGAGCGCTCCCCGCGGCGGTCTCCGCGAAGTTCGACGAGGGGATGGACCCGGCGTCGCCGCCGAGCTCGTCGCCGTTCACCGCGGGCGAGCTCCGCGTCCGCTCGGTCCTCCTCGGGGACCCCGAGTCTCGCTCCAAGGCCGAGGAGCTGCCGAGCTGGGCGCGCAACGACGCCTGGCAGCTGGCCGCGAGCAGGCTCCTCGCCTCGGGGGGCCCGGGCGTCTCCGGGCTGAACGCGTCGCAGCGGGCGGCGGTCTCTTCGGCGCTGACCTCGACGGTGACGCTCTGGCAGGGCCCGCCCGGCACGGGGAAGACGAGGACGCTGGTCGCGCTGCTGACCATCCTGGCCAAGGCCGCGCGCCGGGAGAGCTACTTCGGCGACGACGGGCTCCCCCTCCTCCGGACCGAGGGGGGAGGGGGGGAGGGAGGGGCCGCCGCCGCCGAGGAGAGCGCGGCCGTCGAGGAGGCGCTGCGCGAGGCGGCGCGGTGCGTGCCCGTGCTCGCGTGCGGCGACACCAACGCCGCCGCCGACGGCCTGGCTCTGGGCCTCGCCGCCGCCGGAGTCCGCGTCGTCCGCCTCGGCGCCCCTCCCGTGCGCTCCGTCGTCTTCAACAAAGCCAGCGGCAAGAACAAGGGAGACGGAGGCAGCGAGGACGGCGCGAACGAGGCGGTGCTCGCGACGCTGTCGCTCGAGGCGATCGCCGCGAGGACGCCCAAGGGCAAGGAGGCCGCGGCCGCTCGCGCGGCGGCAGCGCGCGCCTCTGCGCGGGCCCGCGCGGCCGCCGCCGCGGAGGCCGCCGCGGCGCTGTCGGGCAAGCTCTCGCCCGCGGCCCGCGAGGACACGCGGCGCGAGACCCGGCGGGTCATCAAGGTGGCCCGCGACGAGGCGCGCAACGCACGCTCGGACGCCGAGCGCCTCGAGGCCGAGGCGGCGGACCAGGTGCTCCTGCTCGCCGAGGTCGTCTGCTCGACGACCGCCGCCGCGGGCGACGAGCGGCGCCTGGGCCCCAACGCCGCCTTCCGCTGCGTGGTCCTCGACGAGGCGACGCAGGCCACGGAACCGTCGACCCTCGTCCCCCTGGTGCGAGGCTGCGAGGCGTGCGTGCTCGCGGGCGACCCCAGGCAGCTGCCGCCCACGGTGACGTCGGCCGAGGCCAAGGGGAGCGGGCTGCAGCAGACCTTGTTCGAGCGCGCGATGCGCGGCGGCATCGAGCCCTTCCTGCTCGACACCCAGTACCGGATGCACCCCGCGCTGTCGCGCTTCCCCTCCTCGGCGTTCTACGGCAGCAGGCTGCGGGACGGGGAGTCGGTGGTCGAGGCCGCGGGGAGGGCGGGCGCGGTGCCGGGGGGCGGGTTCCCCTGGCCAGCGCCGGCCGTCCCGCTCGCCTTTGTCGACGCCGACGACTGCAGTGAGCGCTCCGGCGGCGGCGGGGGGAGCAGCGTGTCGAACCCCGGGGAGGTGGCGCTCGCCATGAGATCCGCGGCGCTTCTGCTGCAGGCGAAGGTGCGAGAGGAAGAAGCGGAGGAGGAGGAGGCCGCGGAGGAGCGGGCGAGGCTGCTCCTCGAGGTGGAGGCGGCGGGGGGCGGCGAGGAGGAGGCCGCCGCGGCCGTCGCCGCCGCCGCCGCCGCCGCCGCCGCCGCGAGGAGGTCGAAGGACCCGCCCTCGCCCGCTCCGTCCGCCCCCGCGCCGATCTCCTCCGTCGCCATCCTGTCCCCCTACGCGGGCCAGGTCCGCCTCCTCCGCGCCGCGCTCCGGCTCGCGCCGCCCCGCCTGCGCTCCAAGGTCATCGTCTCGACGATCGACGGGTTCCAGGGCAGGGAGGCGGACGCCGTCGTGCTCTCGACCGTGAGGTCCAACGCGCGGGGCTCGCTGGGCTTCGTGGCCGACCCGCGGCGGGCCAACGTCGCGCTGACGCGCGCGCGGAGGGCGCTGGTCGTGGTCGGGGCCCCCTCGACGCTGGCGGGGGGCGACTCGAACGCCGTCGGCGTGTGGAGGGACTGGCTCGATTCCGTCTCCGAGCTCGGGGCGTTTCTGCCGGGGGGCGCGCTGCCGCTGGCTCCCTGGGAGGAGCCGGAGGAGGGAGTCGAGGAGGAGCGCCGGGAGGAGAGGGACGAGTGGGCGGAGGGGGGCGTCGCGGCGGAGGGAGGAGAGGGCGAGCTTTTCGACCCTTCCTCTTCTCAGGAGCAGCAGCAGCAGCAGCAGCAGTTCATTTCCTCTCCCCCGCTCGACGAAGACGGCGGCTTCCAATCCTCCTTCGGGGACACGGCGGGGAGCGTGCTGGAGTGGGGCGACCCAATCGAGGAGGAGTTTTCCGTCGAGTAAGTTTGATTTGATTTGATTGAGAGAAGTGAGAGAGAGAGAAGAGAGAGAAGGGAAGAGAAACTATTTCTTTGTTAAAATGTTCAAAAAAAAAAGATTGAGTTTTTTGTTTCTTCAATAGAGCAGCGACAGCCTCTCCCTCGTCTCCTCGTAGCTCCAGTCGCGCATCGCGTTCAGGTCCGCGAGCCGCAGCGCCTCCAGGGCCTCGAGCGCCTCCGGGGAGAAGATCGGCGAGAGGCCCCCGCGCTCCGTGGCTTTCCAGGCGCGGAGCGCCTCGAGCGATTTCATGCACGCCCTCTCCGCCGCCGCCGCCGCGGGCTCCTCGCCCGCGACGGCGGTTCCAGGAACGGGAGCGGCAGCGGCAGCGGCAACACAGGAACCCCTCGGCGGTGGCAGCCCCTCCCCCTTCGCGACCCCTTCGAGCCCGGCCGCCACAATCGCCGCCGCGGCGAGGTAGGGGTTGGCAGTCGCGTCCATGGGCTTGAACTCGACGTTATCGGGCAGAACCCGCAGCTGCGCCTCCTTGTCCGCGGGGCCCCAGTTGGAGCAGGACTCGGAGCTCGAGGAGCTCGGAGGAGAAGAGGAGGGCGCCCCGGCCCAGCACCCGGGCTGCAGCCTGAGGTGCGACGTCGGGCCGCACGAGGTGAAGGCGAGGAGGGCGTCGACCCGCCCGCAGACGCCGGCGACGAAGGCCTCGCCCGGGGTGACGGCGCCGACGCCTCTCGCGGCGGCCGCCCGCGCCAACCTCTCGCTCCGCTTCCCGGCAACGTCGCGCGTCAGGTTCTCTCCCGTTCCGCCGTCGACGACGCTGAAGTGCGCGTGGCAGCCGAATCCCGCCGCCGAGGCGCCGTCCGGCTTGGGCAGGAAGACGGCGTCGAGCCCGCGCCGCCGCGCGACTTGGGAGATGGTTTCCCGCGTCAGCACGAGCGCGTCGACGGCGTCGACGAGAAGGGCGTGCGACGTCACGAGCTCGAAGACGGCGCTCTCGCTCCCGAGGCCGCTGCCGGCCTCTGCGTGCCACTGCTCGACGCGGACACCTTCGAAGCGGGGGCCTTCGAAGAGGAAGGGGGAGGCGCCGCCGCCGAGCCCCGCGCCGGCGAGCAAGCCGCCGAGCGACGAGACGATCTCGTCGAGGACGGCCGAGTGCGCGTCGAGCGCAAGCGAGTGGCAGTAGCTGCCCGGGTCGGCGAAGGGGGCAGGAGGGGGGCCGCCGCCGCTCGCTCCTCCTCCTCCTGCCTCCGCTGCGGCGCCTTGTCGCCGCCTGGAGAGTTTGAATTCGGTCTCGAAGCCGAAGAAGAGCGCCATGGCAGGCTTCGATCGCTCCGCGACGACGCACGCGCGGCGGGCGGCGCTGCGCGGGCACAGGGAGAAGCACTCTGGCGTGAGAAGAGCGTCGGCGTCGTCGCCTTCGAGGTCGACCTCCGCCGAAACTGCCATTCCTTTATCCCCGGGCTCCAAGAGCTTCCGCAGCTCGCACAGCGACACGGCGTGCGAGGGGTGCCACGGCAGCACCGCCGGCCTCCGCACGGGGAAGAGCGAGACGTCGCCGACGACGCCCGCGGCGCTGGCTCCCGGCGTCAGGGCGTCCACAGTCGTCTGCAGCGCCGCGCAGGCCTGGGCCAGCCTTATCGGTGACGTTCCCGTGGCGACGCTCTTCCACCGGGAGGCAGGAATCACGCGGCAGCGGCGGATCCCGGCGAAGTCGGTCCACAGCAGGCGGACCGCGGAGACTCCCGGAGGGAGAGGGTCGTCCCTCCAGCGAGAGGGGAGGGAGCGGCCCGTCTCGAGCACCGTCATCGCTGGTGTCGCGATCGCCTCTGTCGCCGTCGTCGTCGCTGTAGTCGTCGTTCGGGCGATCGCCTCCGTCTCCAGTTTGTTCCTCGAGCCGCTCCTTGAGAGCTTCGCAGGCATGCCGATGGCGAAGGGGAATGCCTTCTTGGGCTGCGTCGTCTTCAAAGAAAGAGCGCAATTGGGTTTCGATTTTGTCTTCCTTTCAAGTCGCCCCACAAAAGTGACCTCTCAAAAATCTCCACAGGAAAAAAAAGAAAACTCGAATCGAATTATTTCGTGGGAGAGGCTTTGCAGCCTTCTCTCTCATCTCTAATTTCTTTCTCGGTTCATGCCCTGCGGAGCCGCAGCGGCTCTTGCTCGACTCCTCGCTCTGAAACGAATCATCAGCCCCCCTTTGCTGTCGAAGACGATGTCTTTGGCGTCGACGTCGGCGTCGGCCGTCGCCGCTCCTCCTCCTCGTCTGCTCTGTCTAGCCACCTCAATTCGGCCCGGGAATCGCCGCGCATTGCTGCCCTTGCAGCACCGGGCGGCGAGTCAGTTGCGCGCTGCTGATGTCTGCGCGGCGGGACACGGACGGAGAGCGCCGATTGCGGCTGCTGCGAACGCGAGAAGTTTGCCTCTGACGTCGGCATTGTCGCCGCCGCCGCCGCCGCTGCTCCGTCGCTCGTCGACCTCGACCTCGTCGGCCTCTTCCGCGGTCAGCGGCGCCGCCCCCACGGCCGCCGAGCAGGAGCTCGCCACCGGCGGCGAGCTCCCCAAGGTCTTCGACCCGGCGGTGGAGGAGGCCGCGATCTACGCCTCCTGGGAGGCCTCGGGGGCCTTTTCCCCCCCGGCCCTCTCCCCTCCTCGGGCCGCGCCCCCCCCTTCGTCGCCGGCGCCGCCAGGCTCCGGCGGCGGCAGGAAGCCCCCCTTCGTCGTCGCCATGCCCCCGCCCAACGTGACCGGCGTCCTCCACATGGGCCACGCAATGTTCGTGACCCTCCAGGACGCGATGGTCCGCCACGCGCGCATGCAGGGGAGGGAGACGCTGTGGCTGCCGGGGACGGACCACGCGGGCATCGCGACGCAGCTCGTCGTCGAGCGCGGGCTCGAGGCCGAGGGGGGGTCGCGCCTGGGCCTGGGGCGCGAGGCCTTCGAAGAGCGCGTCTGGGAGTGGAAGCGGAGCTGCGGGGGGTCCATCACGGGCCAGCTGAAGGTGCTGGGCGCGTCGTGCGACTGGTCGCGCGAGCGCTTCACCCTCGACGACGGGCTCTCGGCGGCGGTCCGCGAGGCGTTTGTGCGCCTCGCGGACGACGGCCTGGTCTACCGCGGCTCCTACCTTGTCAACTGGTCCCCGAGGCTGCGCACTGCGGTCTCGGACCTCGAGGTCGAGTACTCCGAGGAGAAGGGGAAGCTTTACTACTTCCGGTACCCGGTCGCGCGAGAGGACGGATCCCTTTCGGAGACGTGGCTCGAGGACGGCGACTTCCTGCCCGTGGCGACGACTCGACCGGAGACGATCCCCGGGGACTCGGCCGTGGCCGTGCACCCGGAAGACCCGCGGTTCTCGCGCTTCGTGGGGCGGAGGGCTGTCGTGCCGCTCTCGGGCGCCGGCGTCGGCGGCGGAGACGAAGAGAACTCTCCTTCGAGCTCTTCCTCTTCTTCCTCCTCCTCCTCTTCTTCTTCTTCTTTGCGAACGATCCCCATCGTTGGAGACGAGGCCGTCGACCGGGAGTTCGGCACAGGAGCCTTGAAGATTACGCCCGGACACGACCCCGTCGACTACGAGATCGGAAAGAGATTAAACTTGGAAATGATCAACATCATGAGCGACGACGGCACGCTGAATGCCTCGGCCGGCGCGGCGCTCTCCGGGCTCGACCGCTTTGTCGCTCGCGAAAGAGTCTGGGAGGCCCTGGAGTCCTCGGGCCTCGCTCTTAAAACGGAGCCGCACGTGTCGCGCGTGCCGCGGTCGCAGCGCGGCGGGGAGATTGTCGAGCCCCTGGTGCGCGAGCAGTGGTTTGTGAAGATGCAGCCGCTGGCCGAGCCGGCGCTCGCGGCCGTGCGGGGCCCCCACCCGCAGACGCGGCTCGTCCCGTCGAGGTTCGCGGGCGTCTACGAGCAGTGGCTGTCCAACATCCGCGACTGGTGCGTGTCGAGGCAGCTGTGGTGGGGCCATCGGATCCCGGTCTGGTACGTCTTCGAGAGCGAGGAGGTGGCCGAGAGGTCGATCGACGGCAGGAGCGGGCGGTGGGTCGCGGCGCGGTCGGAGGAAGAGGCGAGGGAGCGCGTCGAAAGCGAAAACAAAGCTTCGTCTTCTTCTCTCTCTTCCTCTTCTTCCTCCTCTTCTTCTTCTCCTCCCTCTTCCTTTGCGTTGAGGCAGGAGACGGACGTCCTCGACACCTGGTTCTCCTCGGCGCTGTGGCCCTTCTCGACGCTGGGCTGGCCCGACGAGGGGGCAGAGGACCTGGCGCGCTTCTACCCAACGTCGACGCTCGAGACCGGGCACGACATTCTGTTCTTCTGGGTCGCGCGCATGATGATGATGGGCATTCGCCTGACCGGGAGGGCCCCCTTTGATACCGTGTTCCTGCACGGGCTGGTCAGGGACGCCGAAGGGAGGAAGATGAGCAAGAGCCTGGGAAACGTCGTCGACCCCGTCGACGTCGTAGCCTCGGTCGGCGCCGATGCGCTGCGGTTCACCCTGGCGACGGGGACGACCCCCGGACAGGACCTCAACCTCAACCCGGAGCGGCTGACGTCGTCGCGCAACCTGACGAACAAGCTGTGGAACGCCGGGAAGTTTGTGCTGCTGGCGCTGGCGCGGGACAGGGGGAGCGGGAGCAAGGAGCTGAGGAGGCCCGCGATGCCCGCCGGCGTCGTCGACTTTGCCAGCGCCGGTGGCAGCGGTCTCGACTCTTCTTCTTCCTCCTCTTTGCCGCTGACAGACAGGTGGATCCTCGGGTCCTATCACCGCGCCGTCGCGCGGGTCACGGCGGCCTACGACCGTCTCGACTACGGCGACGCCGGGCGGGGCTTCGCCGAGTTCTTCTGGGGGGACTTTACGGACTGGTACCTCGAGGCGGCCAAGGTGCGGCTCAACCCCCCGACGAGTGCTGGTTCTTTGGCGTCCCCTTCCGCCGCCGCCGAGGCCGAGGCCGAGGCCGAGGCCGAGGCCACGAGGGCAGTCCTCCTCTACGTCTTCGAGGGCGTGCTGGCCCTGGCGCACCCCATCATGCCCTTCGTGACCGAGAAGCTCTGGCGGGCGCTTCCAAAGGAGGGAGGCGCAGGGAAGGAGAGGTCGGACGACCTCATCTCGGCGGCATGGCCGGCCGCGGGACCCGTCGACGAAGAGGCGATGGCTCACTTCTCCGCCGCGAAGGAGCTGGTGACCGCGGTGCGCAACGCTCGAGCAGAGTACGGCGTCGAGCTCGGGAGAAGGGTGCCCGCGGAGCTGCAGGTCGCGGATGAGGGGTGCAGGGCGGCGCTCTCGGCGGAGCTCGCCGTCATCGCGTCGCTCGCCAAGTTGGATCTGGCAGCCTCGAGCGTCCGCGGGATGCCCGATTCTGATTCCGCTGCCGCCTCTTCTTCCTCCTCTTCCTCTTCGACGGTCACCGCCGTCGTGCGCGACGGCCTCCAGGCGGCCCTGCCGATGGCGGGCCTCTTCGACGCCGCCAAGGAGCTCGCGCGCCTGGACAAGCAGCGGCTCAAGGCTGCCGCCGCCGCGGACAAGGCCGCGGCGCGGCTGCAGGACCCGAAGTTTGCGAGCAACGCCCCCGCCCCAGTCGTCGCCAAGGCCACGGAGGAGGCCGAGGCGCTCGCGGCGAGGGTCGCTGCGATCGACGCCAAGATCGAGGACGTGAAGAGGCTGGCTTGAGAGAGGCAGAGAGAGGGGACGAGAAAGAGAAAAAGGAAGAGAAATCTCTCACTCCTTGTTTTGGGAGGGAGAGTTTTTTGTTTTCTTCTTCTTCTTCTTCTTTTTGGTTGTTAAAAAATTCGCAGTTCTTTTCAGAGTTCTTTTACAGTTCTTTTTTGTGGACGAAGTTTTCTATTGATCTACCACGGAAGGCGCGGGGAGGAGCAAGGGAGGCGGCGAACAGAGGCACAGGCGGAGAAGAGAGGGCGGCGGCGGTGGGGAGGGAGAGGGAGAGGCGCTGTTGCCGCCGCCGCCGCTGTCGCTGCCGTCACAAGGAGCGCCTTGGGCGCCCGCGGCGCCGCCCGCGGTGCCCTCCCCCTTCCGCGCGAGGAAACGGCCCCGGCCGCTCTCGCAGTCGCAGCGGCGGCGGCAGGGACGGGAGGAGGCGCGGCGCTGCCGGCCCCTTCTTCTTTCGCCTTCTCGAGTACTCTGCTCTTGCTCCTGCTCCTGCTCCCGCCGCCGGTGCCGTTGCCGTCAGACGGCGAAGAAAGCACCACCTCCTCGGGCAGCTCCTCCCGAACGATCGGCCTCTTCACGCACGGCTCCAGGATGCGGAGCCTGCTCGAGGGCGGGGAAGGAAGCGGCCGAAAAGGGACGGGAACAGAGCGGGAAACAACGGCGCGAGCAGCAGCAGCAGCTCTGGCGTTGTTGCTGTAATAGCTCTCGGCCTCGGCGCAGCGCCAGTAGCGCCGAGGCCTCCCGAACGCGAGCAACGCGGCGCGGTGTCCTCCTTTCCCTCCTCCGTCCCCCCCGCGCAGGAGGGCCTCCTCGACGGCTCTCTCGAGCTTCTCCAGGGGAAAGGGTGCGTAGGGGTGTGCGGCCCTGACGTGCGTGTTGCGAGCGCGGTTCACGGCCCTCACGGCGTCCTTGGCGGCGGAGACGGCGAGGTCGACGGCCTCGGCAGCCAAGGCAGCCGCGGCAGCCGCGGCCGCTGTGGTCTCGGGCGACGACGACTGCGGCGACGGTGCTGCTTTCGCGTCCGCTTCCTCCTGCTCCAGCCTCTTCTTGGCGCCCAGGGCCGCGAGCAGCGCCCCCTGCGCGGCCCCGGACCTCTCCGACAGGGACTCGCAGGCGTCGCAGACGGTGAAGAGCTCGACGAGGGCCGGGTCGCGAGCTTTGACCTTTTCTTTTTCGTCGTCGCCGCCCTTCGTCGCCGCCGTCGCCGTCGCTGCCGACGCCGCCGCCGCCGGGCTCGAAGAAACGTCCCAGAGGCCTCGCAGGGGCGCAGGCGCTGCGGCGGCTCCGGCCGGTCCCGGGGGAAGCAGCGCCGCGGCGCACACGGCAGGAGCCAGCGGTGGCGACTTCCGCGAAAGGGAGTAAGAAAGAGGCGGCGGCGGCGATGGCGGCAACCCCGCCGCAAACGATTCTCTCTCTTTTTTCTTCCTCGCCGCCTCCGCCTCGAGCTCCGCGAGCAGCTCCTCGACCCCGGGCCCCCTCGCGTCGTAGCAGAACCTCCAGTCGGCGCAGACCCCCGTGCAGTACATCCCGAGGACCCACGCAGCTCCCCTTAGGTAAGCGGCGGGGTCGCAGGCGGGGCGGAAGTCGCCGTCGAGGTCGCCTGCGTTGTCATCGTCGTCGCTGAGAGAAGGAGGGGACTCCTCGTCTCCGTCGCCGCCGCCGCCGCCGCCGCCCGGCGAACCCTTCTTCTTGTTCCCTCCCCTCCGCGGCCTCCACCCGCGGGCCGTCGCGCCCGCGCGCAGGACGACGGCTAGCAGCTCCGGGTCGATCGAGGCGGTGCCTCCCCCCGGGCCCGAGGGGGGCGGCACCACGATGGCGCTCACGCGCGGAGGGAGGGGGAGGGGAGGAGGAGAGGGCGAGGCGGCGCTCGGGCCCTCTTCTCCTCCTCCGCTGCCGCCTTCGCCGCCGTCGCCCCCACCACCGCTCCACCGCCCCCGCACCACCGCCCTGTAGGCGGCCCAGGACGCCTTGAGGTCGATCCCGTGGACGGGGGGCAGGTAGTCGTTCCCCGAGGAGACGATGGAGAGGAGGACCAGGTCCGTCCTCGCGGCGAGGAGCTGCTGGCGCCGCCGCAGCTGCTGCTGCTGCTGCTGCCGCTGCTGCTGCCGCTGCAGCCGCGGCGGCGAGGAGGGAGCGGAGAGGCCGTCGGGCGCCGAGGCGAGGGGGCCGGGGCCGAGGCCGAGGTCGCGGGCGATCGCGGCGTCGAGGGCGTCGACGGAGAAGACGCGCCGCCACGTTCGCTCTCCTCCTCGCCCTCTTCCCCCTCCTCGCCCTCCTCCTCTGCTCCCGCCCCCCCTGCCGGAGGAAGAAGCGCCGCCACCGCCCTGCGGAGGAAGCCCCGCCGCAGGCTTCGAGTCCGCCATGACGAAGACGGGACCGCGGGCGTCGGCGAGCGAGGCCATCAGGAGCAGATCGGAATCGCCGCCGACGACGCAGTGCGACTCGCCGCGCCTCGCGCCGAGGAACCTCCTCCTCGACCCGGGCCTCGGGGGCCCGCCGCCGCCTTCGCCCTCGCCCTCGTCGTCTTCGTCGCTGCTGCTGCTGCTGCTGCCGGTGCTTGCCGCCCTCCCCTCGCCGCCGACCCCCTCGCCGTCGGCGGGGCCCCACCAGTGCGACCTCAGCCGAGACAGCAGCTTCAGCTCGCCCTCGCCCGGCACGTCGGCCCCGCTCAGCTCCCACTGCACCCGCTTCAGGGCCGCGCTGCCCTCGAGGCGCGCGCAGATGAAGTACTCTAGGGCGTCGGCGACGAAGCGCATCAGCGGGGAGCCCGGGGTCAGGTGGAGGGAGTTGAGGCTGCCGGAAGGAGAGGGGGGAGCGTCGTCGTCGTCGGCGGCGGCGGAGAGAAACTCCTCCGCCTCTGCCTCTTCCGCTCTCGTCGCCTTCCTGCCCGCCCGCTTCCTGCGCAGCCTCTGCGTCAGAAGCTTGGCAAGAGGAGCGGGCCCGTCGAGAGCCAAGACCACGGATCTGCGGGGCCTCGTGTCTCGTAGCAGGGCGTCGAGGCGGCTAAAGATGAGGATCGCGAAGTGGCCCTCGGATTTGGCTGCAAAGTTTTTAGAAAGTTTTTTTCCCGAGTGAGAGGTCGAGACGAGAGTTTTTTTTTGTTTGTTTGTTTGTCAATTTCGTCGTCGTCATCAAGCCACCTCTTCGTTCGCTCTCCCTCGTTCCTCCATACTCTTACCTTGCCTAAGCGCCGTGTGGAGCAGCGACGCCATGTCTACATACACGTGATCGAACGACGCCGGGGCGACAGGCCTGGAGGAGCTCAGAGAAGACGACGGCAGTTCAGATGGCCGCGACGCCCAGTCCGGGCGACGGCCAGCCGCTGAGGTTGATGATGCCGCCGCTCCGCCTCCCCTCTTCCCTCCGCCCTGCTGCTCGTCCTCCTGCTGCTGCTGGGGCACGAAGCATTCCGGATACGTCCTCGCGAGCCAGGTCGCGAAGCCCTTGACGCCCATCCTCCTCCTTCTCTAAAAAGAGAAGAGTTTGGACGACGGAAGGCTGGATTGATCGAAGCAAAGAGGAGAGATAAATTGTGAGAGTTTCTTCCTTTCTTCGTTTTCAATTTTTCTTCTTCAAAAATGTTCTTCACTTCCTCCCGCAACCCACGCCCTGCAAGCCCGCGCGAGCCTCGCCGCGGCCTCCTCGAACTCCGGGCCCGGCCGCGGCCGCCCGAAGGCCACGCGCACGCAACCGGGCACGCCACACGCCGATCCGGGGATGACGGCGACGCCGTGCCTCGACACGCAGAAGCGGACAAAGCCGCGGTCGTCCGCCGCGGGAGCGGGCTCTTGCCTCTCCCCCGCTGCTCCTCCTCCCCCCCTCGCCGTCCCCGTCGCCGTCGGAGGAGGAGGGGGCAGCCTCGCCCAGAGGTAGATGGACCCCTCGCCCCACACCCGGGACC
>Ga0210003_1001917_pt1 | contig 17928 bp, 32 predicted proteins | sample LantaG_FD_182804 | JGI IMG/M metagenome (GOLD analysis project Ga0210003, IMG submission 182804) | Deep subsurface microbial communities from Baltic Sea to uncover new lineages of life (NeLLi) - Landsort_02402 metaG (SPAdes) (version 2) | ecosystem: Environmental > Aquatic > Marine > Oceanic >...
ATAATATCATCTTGCAAGTTTAGCCCTTTAATATGGTCGCCAATCATGCTATTTGTTAAGCCATCTAGCCAAAGCATTTCTTTTAAGTATAGATTGCGCCCCTGCTTAGTTGCTTGTATGATTGTAGTAGAGTCATTTGAAAAGCCAAAATCACCACCGTAATAAATCCAATCAATACTGTCTGCATCAGGTTCACTATCATAAACATCAAAGCCAGACGGAAATACCAAATCAACTGCACTGCCCCAATGTCCTAAGTATTGCCTATTGTACTTTTCAACATTATTTACTTTCTCCCTTTCTGCTATTCTCACAAAGCCTTCTGCTAAGTTTTTCTTATTGTCTAAGTAGGTAGTATGAATGTATGTTGTATCTTGTGCCTGACCTGATTGAAAGAACCTTTTATAGATGAAATGTTGCTTTTCGCACGGGTTCATTACAATGATTACCCTATTGTGTTTGCCTGCTTTTCTTATGCTCTGGTCAATCCTGTCAAACTCATCTTCATTTACCATTTCTTCTGCCTCATCTAGCACCCAACAAGTTAAGCCTGTGATACTTTTGAGGTTAGCAGTCTGATTGCCTGAACTCGTTTTAATACCTGAAAACATTATTTTGCTTCCTGTGTATCGGTTCTCAATCTCGGCATCTTTGACAATGAAGGCATCTTCTACGCCCATCAATTCTATTTTCTCTCTGAACTCTGGTATAATAGACTTTCTTGCTGATGTCATTGTGTACCTAGTGAAAAGAATCACTTCATCTTTCTGATAGGTAAGCAATAGCAAAAAAACAGATACATGAAAAGACTTTGCAGAACCCCTGCCACCTGTTACAATTGTGTATCTATTTTCATTCTTTAGAACTTTGTATTGAGGTAATAGGCTAATCTTCGCCATCCCAGTCAATTTCAGGTACTACTATTTCAGTCTGATTATAAACAGTTTCTTTTGGTTTGCCATGCAGGTACTCAAAGAACATCTTAACTGCCCACGGTTCAGCACTTTTTACAGCACTTATGAGAGCCTTTAAAGCATCATCTTCATAAGGTTTTAGCTTACTTGTTAGTGCTTCATTCTCTGCTTTTGGTTTGCGCCCTGCGCCTCTTCTCGCTCCTCCACTTGGCATTTGAATATTTTTGAAAAAATCAAATTATTAAACTTTCAATAATTACTGAAACTTATGATACAAATATACAAAAAAAAAGCCACTATCAAATTACACTCCAATAATAGTGAAAAAACTATCTAATTCTGCTGTTGCATTGTTTGCCCCTGTTTGGTTCTCTATTTCTAGCCTCAACCTATCATCTTTTTTAAGGTCTGATAAAAAGTTGATAGTAAAGAATGCCACATCTCTACCGCCTGATAAATTGTTTACTACTCTTTTGATGTGGCTTATTTCTGTTGGGTATGTTGCACCACCATCGGTGCTTTTAGTAACTCTTATTGAGAGTTCTCTATTTGCATTGCATTCAACTGGAATATCGGCAACTATTTGATAAGTGCCATTTCCAGAAAGTAGCCTAAACTCACCATTTGAAGGCATATCAAAGTGGCTTGATTGCTCAATAGTCCATGTTCCCAAAATCGGGTAATAAGTGTTTGAAAGAGCAATTACAGTTACTACTTCTGTAGTTAAGTTTACTTTGATGTATTTTGTGGTGTTAGGAACGCCTGTATTGTCAGACCATTTACTCTTAACTGATGTTTGGTTAATATTAGGATATATTGTTGTATCGCTTGCATCAATTACTCCTGCCCTTGTAATAAAAGCACTTTTGATTATTAAAGATTCATCATTCACAATATTAGCAGGTGCAAAATCAATAAACGCACCTATTGCAGGCAAATCACAATTCATGTCAGTAATAAACCTGCCTGACATAGTTAGTGCCGTTCCTGTTTTAAATAGAGATGTGATATTAGATAAGCCCCTTGTTATTGATGTTGTTGCCCTGTACCCATTCCATGTGCCTGATAGCGTTAATTCAGGAGTGCCACCAAATCTTCCTGTATTTAATTCTAATCCTTGTCTGTAATCTGTTATCTCGCCTAAACTTGTGCAAGCGTTAAAGTTTACCCTGTTATGCTCTATTGCATGAGTGCCATCTGAATCAGTAAGATTGAATACTTGTGAGCTTGTACCAGATGTAGTAACTGCCAAATCAGTTAGGAGTAAGTTACCTGAACCCCCAACGGGGCTTGTGAACATTGAATAAGTATTTGCAGTAGATATAAGCTGTGAAAGGTCAAAGCCATATCCAAATAAAGATAATCCACTTGCAGGCACTTCAATAGACTGACTGCCCATGTCAATCACACCATCTATAAAATATTGCTTAGTAGAATCTAAAACGCCTGCAAGTTGTGAAGCTTCTGTAACTACTATTCTATTTGCAAGGAATGATATATCGCCCCCTGATGGCGTTGTACTTATTTGGTTGTTGTATGCGCCTATTGTGGCTAGTGCATCTACATAACTTTCTGCATCAGTAGCCCCGTAGGTATTTGTAATGTCAGAAAACAACAGTGTGAAGTTAGGCGCATTGCCAACAGTAAAGTATTTATAGGTAATCGTATCATTTGCCGTGTTGGTTATGACATTAGCGATTGGAAACAGATAAGAAAACCCCCCATCTATTTCAATCTTAGTAACTCCATTTATAACTGATTCTCCTGCCATTGTCTAAGGTTCAAAGTCTTTTTCTTCATATAGCCTCCAAATAATCACTAAAAGGATAATACATAAGTGTACTACCCTTTCAGTCATCAAGTCTGTCAAAATCATCTTTATTAAGATACAATAGAACTAGATAAGCAATACAGCAAATTACTATTGCTATTGTTGCGATATTATCAGAGAGGAATCCCATCTTTTATTTCTTTTAATTCACGGAAATGCTTTTTATTGAATCTAGCCACCTGATAAGGTATTGTAAAAAGGTCAATTAGAACCCAAAGCCCCAAACCTCCAAAAGTTACAGCCTGTATCATTCCTGTGAATGGCTTGCCTAGATAAAACCTATGCCCACCTACCAAGCCTGTAAAGAACCACCAAAGGTATGCTGTGCCTTTATCCTTCATTTTCAAGTTCATCTTGTAACTCAATAGCAGTCATAGCATAGGCTTCATAAGCTTTTGCCACTCTTGCCTGCATTTCTTGTGAAAACGCTTTTTTAAGGAATTTGTTTGACTTTCCTTTTTCTTGTCTTTTCTCTACTATCTTTTCAAGTGTAGATATAAACAGTCCCACTACAAATTCAAATATCATAATTTTCATGGTTTTGATGTAAAGAGTGTAGCGTGAATCAACACGCTACACGGGGGAGTCTTACTTGCTTTGTGACCTCTAGGGTGTTTCAGACTCAATACAAATATACAAAAAAAGTATAACTAATGCTATCAGAGCATTAAAACGCCTGATAGCTTTGTGTTAGCCATAATACTAGCTAAGTTCTATTTCATTACCACTTCTAGGGTGTATTTGCACTAAGTCACTATCACCATCAGAAGTTTTGTTGATGCAAAGTTTACCGTCTATGCTTTCACTAATTCTATACCTGTTTTCACCTATGTAAACAACTAAGTATTTATTTTCTACAATTTCGCCTTGTATTTCAATCTTGATGTGCATAATAATTCCGTAAAGTGGCTAACACAAAATATAGTGAATAGCCGATTAAACATTTGTTTTTATAGCCAAGTTTTAGGTGTCGGCTACTCACCATATTCAATCCGTTATACTAATACCCAAACGCCTTCAAGCTATATTCAAACGGCTTGCCTTCAATGTTTTTTACAGCCTGAACCATCTGCAAGGCAATTTCACGTATCTCTTTCTGAGCATGAGAAGTGCCACGCTTTTTTACAAACTGCATTACGCCATCAAAAGAAAACTTATTGACTGTGTTTATCTGGCTGTTATACATTTTGAAGAACCTTGCAGATTCTTTTGCCCTTGACTTTGGCATGCCTGCATCTATCAAATCATTCAAGCAGTCAGAATAAAATTGATTCAAGGCTTCTGAATTGCTTTTTAGTCTTTGATACCAATAGTGCCCCACATCGCCATATTCTAACCAATCAGCAGGCAAATAAAACTTGCCTTCTTTCAGTTCTTTGTACCTCGCTGATTCTCCATTTTCAGCTTCAAGAATTACTGCGTGCTTTAGTTTCTGTATGTGTGTTGCAATGTCGGTTGTCATTGTAAACACAAAGCCTGACATTCTAAACGGGCTTTCGTGTTCATTTTCAGCTAAGAACCTTAGTAAGTCCTCAATGCTTCTCATTCTCTTAGAATTGCTCAATATGTAATCTACAATTGCATCAACTCTATTTTCAATTTTTGCAGGCATTTCAATTTCTAATTCTAAGAATGTTGATGCCCATGCAGACAGTGAATGTAGCTTATCACTGCCCATGTAGTCTATTAGTTGTACGCTGTTGTTATTCATCTTGTTTGCTGTTTTTACCACTTCAATAAGTTTATCAATTGCCTTGCCTAAACTCGGTAGGGTCTGGCTGTTCATACTTGGAAGGGAAATTATCGTCTCGCCTCCAAAGTTGGTATTCTTCAATTATTTTTATCGCTTGTTCTGTTGTCATTGTTTGTTTGGGTGTTATGCTATTTCTAAATACAATTTCTTATCAGACGGCTCTCCTATTACTGATTTCATAAGCTTTGCCCATTCGCTTTGCCCTTTTTTGAGGTTTGCCAAGTGGCTGTGAAATGAAGTAGGATGTTTTTCTGTTTTTGGGAGTTTCTTAATTAAGAAAATGCCTTTTTTCTTAATTAAGAATATGGCTTTTGCCTCATCGGCAGTCATAGGAGTTCTATATATTAAGTAAGAATAGAACTCTATGCCTCCTACTTTCTTTTTTACCCATTGATGAGGCATGGCTTTTGGTGCTTCTTTTTGTAAATGAATTAGTGATATACTCATTGTTTATTTAGGGTTTTGATTTCCAATTATACTTTTTAGCGCAGAACTCTTCTGCTTCTTTTAGGCTTGTAAAAGTTTTGGGCGTTTTCTTCCAACTAGAAGCCACATTTTTCGTCAAAATCTTGGTACTTCTCAAATTGTTCAAGTTCACTTCCTTTTGATTTGATTCTTTCATTGCTGTCTGTTTTATGTTCTGCATTCTTAATAGGTTCTTTTGCTTCATAGCTTACGCCTGATGGCTGTATGTATGCTGAATTATCCCAAATGGGTGTAAAGCCTGATTCAATGCTTCCTTCTATCTCGGAGTACCTGCCATTATTGATATTCCACATAAAATGAGTGAAAGCACCATTTTCGCCCAAATTTGAAAACTTGCATTTCAATACTTTGATTTTCACTGTTTCATTCTCAAAATCTCGGTAAACACATAATCCATGATAACTCATATCGTAAAACTCGCCACCACCTTTAATATCATAGAAAGAAGGCTCTGGAGGTGTACCACCTTGTACGTGCGCTTTCATCTTGACAGGATGCGCTACTAATATAATCAATACATCATGCTTTTTGCAGAATGTATCAATCATGTTTAGGTAGTCAGTAGTGTATTGGTTCACATCGCTTCTGCTTGCGCCCTTCAAAGGTATCTTATTGAACGGGTCAAGTACAAATACTCTGATACCTTTTCGCTTTACAAGTTCTTCTGCTTTAGCCAGTGTAGTTTCAAGGTCATAGCCTGCTTCATACTCCATAAAGAAGAAATTGTCTTGAATATGTTCTTCAATCACTTGAAAATTCTTATGCTTGATTTCTTCTATTGATTCAGCTTTACGCCCGTATATTTTGCGCACTAGCTTTTCAGTATGCAGAAAGCTTGGTTTGTTTTCAGGTGAACAATAGGCAACTTTGAATCCATGGCTAAGATTATAACCAATGCACATCTGGTCTACAAAATCACTCTTGCCATGTGAAGGTATCCCTGTAACTACAATATACTGACTTGTGTAAGTGCTAAAGATAGCATCAAAGCTATTAAGCCCTATTGTGTAACCCTTTGCAGAACCATTGAGCAGGAAGTTGTGCAAATCTGCTTTTACATCATTGTAGGTAAGTACATTTTCTAAAGGGCAGGCTTTGGCGTTCAAGATTGCCGACTGCAAGTAGCTGATGCCTTCATTCATTAGAGCCTCGTTTGCATCTTTGTACTTGCCTAAATCTACCAAATAGCACCTTTCAGCACCTAAACGCCTTATCAATTCTTTCTGCAAAGATTTGCCTGCTTCATCATTATCAAGTGAAAGGTATATCTTTTCTTTGCCTTCTATGAACTCATAAGAGTTATCAAGGTATGCTAAGTTGTTTGTTTTGCTGTTTGCCCCGTTTGGAACGCTAGACACATTCACAAATCCTGCTTCAATGTAGCTTAGTTCATCAATCTCACCTTCACAGATTATTACCTCTTTCTCATTTATCCACCTATCAATACCTGACATAATCAATTCTGCATCCTTTGCAAGCTTGAAAGACTTCTTTGCACCTCGATACTTTACATTGATAAGTTCATTATTCAGGAAGTAGTTGAAGTGAATAGTTTGTACTTCTTTTTTAAACTGTGGCATCCATTCAATACCTTCTGTAACTCTAGCTACTCTTAATGCCCTATCGCTTATATTACGGCTTTTAAAGAACTCTTTCACCTTTTCGCTTAAATCATAGCTTACAGGTGGCAACGGTTTCTTATAGTCCTTTGTAGGCTGTTCTTTACGCTTGTATGTGTGCAGTTGCAATACTTCACCGCAATGTTGACAAGTACCTAAGCCTCTTTCCCAATCTAGCATTAGGCATTTTTGTTTCTGATTGCTTGGCTTCCTGTGTTCAGAGCATTTAGGGCAGGTGCTTAACTTTGCTTTCTCTGGCAGGTTGTATTGGTTAGCTTTTTCAATTTCAAAGTTCATAGTTTTATCATTTTATATGGTTGCATAACTGATGATATATGATAATTGCTCATACTTCGCAACTACACATATCTTTGTGTTGTATTCAATTAAAAAAGACATACAACAATGTATAACAAAACATAAAATTTACTTACATATCTTGCAAGTAACCTTATCCTTGTCTTTCGTGTTCGATAGGTTAGTAATTACGTGCCTAATCTTACCGCACCTTGTTCTAAAATGTGTAATCCTTTCACCTGTCTTGTACTCTTCTTTAATTAAATGCGTTTTCATAAGTCGTAAATTTTTCGTTTGTTATACTTAGCGTTATGCCTTATTAGAAATAGCCTTATTCAAAGCATCAATCCTAATATTCAACTCTGCAATAATGGCTTTGAGTTCTTCACTCTTTTGCCAATTTTCAAGTGCTAACCTGCCAGCCTTACCGAGGGGACGGCTCCCTGTTTCGTGTTGGCGGACTGCCAATGTGGTCAGTCCGCAGGGGTGAAAGCTATTCTTCATGCAAGTAAGTAGTTTGCAATATTTCAAATGAGTCTATTTGAATTTCAATTTTAGAGCCTATCGGAAAATTTTCTTTTATGAATACATAGCCCAACTCCCTATAAACTCTTAGTGCTTCAAGCGTTTTTGATTGATGCAAGTTATTGCATTGCTCTTCGGCTTCTTCAAATGAACCGTAAACACCCTCATAGATGCGCCCATCTAAAACGACTATAAAAGTTTCATTTTCAAATTTCTTAATTTCATAGCACGAGTGAGTAAATCTTGCGCCTGCTTGCCATGCAATGGGGTTTTCATTTCCTTGTTGAGAAATAGAAAACAATAAATTTTCAACTGTCATTTTTATTAGCGTTTAGTTCTTTAATATCATTTATCTCCTGTATAAGTTTCATTTTTTCTTGGGCTAAAAAATCCCATTTTCTTGCTTTTTTGGCATACCTTTGGGTTTGCCATCCATCTTGCAAAACAGAAGTCCTGCAAGTGGATAGCTTTTCCTCTACTTTTTTAAGCTTAGTATGCAACTTTTGTAACTCTAAGTCCATTTTTTTCTATTGAAAGTCTGTTGATTAAAATACTTTTAACTTTTCTGCCCTTTACTTTTACATCAGAAAAAACTTGCTTTAGCCTATCCGCTATCTCTTTTTGATTTGTTGTTTCTGATGTAAAAGTTACTTCTAACCCTTCATTTGTAAAAAAAACGTCATTAGTACCTGATATTTCAATTGCTTTATTTCTTGCGTAGTTGTCATTTTGAAATTCCATGCTTTTAGATTTTAATCAGAGAACCGTTTCCCTGATTGCTTGAAACAAAAGTAGCGAGTCTGAATCACTTATGCAAGTTAATTGCTAATTATTTTCGCTATTAACTTAAAATAGTTTGAAAACAAGGCATAACTAAGCGCAATACGGTAATTACTCGTGCCTCGCAACTCCGTTTGCGCCTGTGTTAGCTTTCATTTGCCAACGCACTCACAAGTTCACGTTTTAATAATGCTCTTTTTCTCTTATTCATCACAGTTCTAAGTCTGCGTTTCAATTTACTGCTTCTTAACGCTCCTTTGCCGTCAGTTCTGGCGTAGCTACTTTTAACAGCATTGTTAGTATTGCTTAATTTAGAACCATCATCCCAAGGGTCGTTTTTAAGTCCGTATCTTTTCATAATTTTAGTTTTTAAAGCCTTCGCACAAAAACGAAAAGCTAACAATAAATAAAAAACATTAAAACGATTTTTTATTAAAACCGTTATACTAAAACACTAATTTCTTTATATCCCTGCCCGTTTCCAAAGTTTCTCTTATCCCTTTCCCACATAGCACGGTCATTATGCTTCTTCTCTTTGTTGCCTATCTTGTAGTAGTAGGCATAAGTGCTTGCAGTTTGTTCTTTTGCAGGTTCATAGTATTTAAGGCTGTTCATCATGTGAGTTTTAATACCTGTCTGATAAGTTTCTTTTAAGCCCCCATATTCTTTGATAGTTGCGTTCTTACCTGCAAATTCATCTAAGAAAGCATCTTTACCTTTTTCGTTCATACCTCTCCATTTGGCAGAAGCTTGTATTAGATATTCTGCATATTCTGTTTTGCTGATTTCTTGCAACATCTGCTCTTTAGATTCAAAGCAGATTGATTGAGCCATTGCCTTTGCTGTTTTACCTCTATCCAAAAAAGAAGGGAGGCTTTCTATCTCTGTATTATTTTTTGTATTATTCTCTGTATTATTATGCTTTAACTTTCCTTTGTGACCCTCTTTAACTTTCCTTAAAGACCCTCGCAAACTTTCCTTAATGACCTCTTTAACTTTTGTTTGTGAGGTAGAGAGTATTCTTTTATTACCTCTAGCTGAATCAACCTGAGTAAACACATAGCCTTTATCTACCAAAGACTTAATAATTAGGCTTACTCTAGTCTTAGAAATATTGAAGAAATCAGAAAAGTATTGATTGTTTGCCCAGCACCCATCTTCATTGTCTAGTGAATCAATCTCTACTAAAAACACTTTTTCTTGTAGTGTTAATTCATCTGAAAGCCAAATTTTGGCAGGAATCCAAATGCCTTTAAAATCTCTGTTTTTGCTCATAGTATTGAAAAAAGAAAACCCGAACAGGTGAGAGGCTGTTCGGGTATAAGATTCTACTTGAATCCTGTATTACAGGGCATTATTGTCTCTCACCTCAACAATGCTCTGTCTTTATGTATGGTAAAGATACTAAATATTTAAAACAAAGTAGGCGAATTTAAAATATTATTAGCCCTTTCTTGGCTCATTATTGCGTGCTTTTTTGTTATTTCATACCCTATAAATAGTCGCTTTTCTTTTGCACTCATAGCGCACTCCGTGCCTGAGCCTGCAAAAGGAACTATTACCAAATCATTAGGGCGTGAACATGTTAAAATTAACGCCCTTGTTAGTGTTTCGGGCTTAACTGTGTCGTGGTCATATTTTCCTGTAATGTGTGCTTCTTGGTCAAAACGCATAATATCAAATAGTCTTTTAAAGTTATTAAATGGTCGCCTTAGCGTTTCGTATTCCTGCCTTAGCGTTTCGTATTCCTGCCTTAGCGTTTCGTATTCCTGCCTTAGCGTTTCGTATTCCTTAAAGCCTTTCCATTTATCAATTTGAAAATGATGTATTAATTCATTATAGGTTTCAATTATTGGCAAATCCCATTGAGTAGATGAATGATAAAATCCGTGTTCCGCTTTTCTATGCCCTAATGTTTCATTTATCTTTTTTAATCCCAATCCAATAAAACCCTGTAATTCTTTAAAATACTGCCTTAGAGTTTGAAAATTATTTACATCTAATTTTATGGCTTCCAATCCAGTCATTATCGTTTCATTGCTATACATCAGCAACCTTTCACTTACAGGAGCAAAGCATCTAAATAATTCAACACCCTTTTTAGTTTGTCGGTTAAACTCTATTGCAATGTTATTTTCCAAGTTGAAATACTTATCAAATATAATCTGTGCGTAAGCTATTTTTTTTGCGTGTCCATACCAAAATAAAGTCCCATTATCTGCAAGTATTCTTTTGCACTCAATAGCCCATTTTTCAACGTCTTTTAAGTAATCTTCAAAGCTATTCCACACGAAATCAAAAGCCCCTTTTACCTCAAAATATGGTGGGTCTGCAATTATCAGATTTGCACATTTATCTGGCAAATCATTATGCAAAAAGTCTATATTATACACTTTGTTTGTTTCCATAGTATTGAAAATAAAAAACCCCCACGTTCCTGCCAGATACGTGAGGGTGTAAGAATCTTTTTTTGATTCCCTTGTAGGGTATCACCATCTGGCAGGACTGATAATACTCTACTTATGTATGGCAAATATAGTTAATTATTTTTGCTCTTTATTAAAAAACTCATATAAATCTACGAGTAATGATATAACAAGAATAGCTGTAATTCCACTATTTATATCTAAAAAAATTTCGTTATTTATGCACTTGGCAATGATAACCATTCCAAAAAGTGTTATGAATCTCATTTGTTTTCTGGCTTTAGTGTTTTACAAAATACTATAAGTTTTGAATGTATTGCATCAAATTAACTTTGTGAACAAATTCAGCATATTTTTTAGCCTCTTCTATGCTTTCTAAAACAGCCGTTTCTTTCCCGATTTTTACTTTATAATCTCCATTACTTCCTTTTGAAATACTGGCGCTTCCTAGAATAGTAGAGCAATAATATGAAGGCTCAAAACCATCTAATGGTTCATGCCATAGTAATTTATAAACTTTTGCTGTTTTTATTGATAAAATTCTTTCTTCAATTTTTTCAAAATCTTCTTCCCAAATAACATTTCCTTTCACCCCTGAAATAGTTTGAATGTTTTCAACATACTCCTTTATTATTTTTATTATTTCTGATTTCATTTGTTTTCTGATTTTAGTATAATATCAACATGCTTAACACCATCGTCTATCCATGTAAACCCATCACTTTTTATTTGCCCATCTCCAAGCTCAATAATGTGATGCCCCATAAGCAATAAACTTTTAAGGTCTGACAAGAACCTATCAATATTTTCTTCATTCGTGCAGTCAATCATATCTTGCACTGTCTTTATATCGTGTACCTCCATTTGGTTTTTGGGTATAAAAAAAGCCAAGCATGGGAGGATGCTCGGCAATAACAGATACAATGAATCTGTCTGGTATAAACTTGAAGCCTCCCAACTACAGGTTTATACCTTATGTATGGCAAATATAATGAATTTAAGGCAAAGGCTCAACTAAAATAATATCTTTGTCTGATTCTTTATACTCACCATTGCATTCATAAAACATGCCATTGTTAGGATAACTTTGCCAATAAGGATTTTTGAAAGGGTATGCCACACAATTAGAATCCGTACCTCCTGTTTTTCTGGCTTTGGCAGGCAATGGCGTTTGCACTAACGCTTGTCTTTCTGCATTATAAACAGGCTCTACGACCCTGCCTATTTTTTTACCATCTCTAAATTTAAAATTTTCTGGGTATTTTGCAATTGCCTCCCAAAGTGGCATTCCTTTTAACTGCTCTTTAGTAATCATAATATTCTATTTTTGAATTAAAAAACCCGATACACTTGGCGGTTGTATCGGGTTATAAGATTCTTATTGAATCCCTATTTAGGGTATCACCATCCGCCAAGACTGATAATACTCTACTTATGTATGGCAAATATAGCTAAAATAATTGACCTTGATTAGGATTATCATGCTTTTTTTCATGCAAGACAATTGTTTACAATGTTTCTCCTTTCATCATCAAAAGAAAGGATTTCTTGATATGTAGCTTCATCTACTGATACGCTTTTTACAGACATAATAAAGTCTTCTGATTTGAGGCAAAGTTCTATAGAACCATGTACCAAACCATAAACCAAACTTTTATCAAGAGTATGGGTGATGTGTGAGCCGATTGTAATTTCATATACTTTCATGCTTTTATGCTCATTTTCTGCACCGCCTCAATACGTGCGCAGAGTGAATTGATTTTTAAATCATTTAGCCAATTGGAGGGGAGCTTCTCCGCTTCATCAAGTTGTCTGTATAATTTGCTTAGTAGCTCTGCCATTGCCTTGTTTGTTTAGAGTGGAAAAGTCAGGGGCTAAACTTGCCAAATCCCACTTCGGTTAAAATTTATTGATGCCCCTGATTGCCACACTATGCAGAATCGAACTGCTTCCTGTATTATTTAAGGCGCAAACCTTGCCTTAGTGGGTTATTTATATGCAAATCTAACACTTATAACAACAAATCAAAACTTTTATATAAATTATTTGATAATTCTTTTTATCTTTGTCAGGACAACGGTTTGGTTATGTGCCGTTGTGAGGCACGAGCAATGGACATATAGCATCAGTTGTACTTTTAGTTAAATCAATAAATCAGAAATAAAATGGCATCAAGAAAATCAATATTCAGTTGGGCAGGTCTGGCAAAGTTTTGCAGAATACCATATCACCACTTCTATCAAAAGAAATTATCAGATGAAGAAAAGCAGGCAGTCATCCCCGTTTTGGAAGAGGAGATTAACAGCCTTCTTGAAGGTAGCTACAGGGTTATTGAAACCTTTAGTATTACTGATAGTGCTGATACTGATAAAAACAGCATTTAGCCCGCTGTGGGCTGTTCTAATAATTGAGTTTTTACTATTTACCCTATTATATTACAGACAATAACATGGATAACTGGAAATTCTTAATAACTCAAAGGCTAGAAGAGAAAGATGATATTGCAGTACAAGCAACACATGAGCCTTGCAAAGCGTGTTTATCTCATACAACTTTCACGGAAAGGCGTGAAGATATTGGACTTTGCAAAGATTGTGCAACTCAACTAGGTGCATATGACCTAGATGCAGAAAAGGAAAAATCTTTATTGTTTTGTGATAGCATCAATAGCAACCCTCTTCATCAAATGAATAGCATTTCAGCTATAATTTTTGATGATGATATTATAGTCATAAGAGAAGGAGGCTCAATTTTAAATATTTTAGGAAGTGAAGAAATTTAAACAAAAAACAGCATGGAAACACTAAAAAAACTATCTCTACTAGCCCTTAAAAATACTGCATTTTTTGCAGGTATTACAGGGTGCATAACGGTCATTATTTTGCTGTCAAATACTGATGCGTTGGTGAATGGCTTATCAATAGGCAAATCAATGGATATTCGGATTTCTGGCATTCTTACCGATGGCTCATCAATGTACTATGGCTTTGCTATTGGCTATGTAATTACATTAGCCCTGAATATGTCAATATTTGTTTCAAGAATTGCCACCAGAATAAATATTGAAGAATATAAAGATGTAGCTAAAACTTTTGCAAGAGAGCAAAACAGAAGCCTCGATAAACTTGGAAATAGGCTTTGTCATTTGAGCGTGGCAATATCTTTAATGTCGGTAGGCGTGTTTTTATTTCATGGCATCACAACCGCTAAGTTTTTGTTGATGGTTCAAACACCAATATTTTGGGTTCAGTTGCTTTTGTTTTTATCTATTGCTCTCGGGGTGCCTTCTTCAATTAGTAGGCTTGCAAATTACATGAGCGTAAAACATGCAGTAATCCTTGGAAAGATGATTCATAAGATAGAAAAGTCAGTTGAAGATTACATAAATGACAGCCTTAAAGACAATGAACAGGAAGCAGGAAATGAATTAGAAGAAGAAGAAGGCATAAGCGCAAAAATAAAGAGACTCAAAAAAGACAGACTTAAAATAGCATAATTATGAGAGAGAGCAAAAAAAGAATTCAGGCAAGCAACAAGGCGGTTAAGGCTGTTCTATGGCATTTATTAGTAGTTATGTTATTTGGGTTCATTATGCAAAAGATATACCCTGTAATGGTTATTGATTCTCCAATGTGGGCAATTATAGCACCATTCTTATATATTCTACTTCTCGCCTACTCTATGAAGCAGTTAGATTTGAAAGATAAAGAATTAGATTTATACGACTGTGAAGCTATACTAAGTGAGGCAGAAGAGGCAGAAAGCAGGGCAAACGCTAAGGATGCAGAAGCAACCGCAAAGCTAGAAGAAGCAAACGCTAAAGAGATTGCAAGCGAGCGCATAGCAATAGAGGTGCAAACGCTTAGAGCATCAGAGCAAACGCTAGTGAATAAGTTGCAAACGCTATCAGCAGACCTTGCAACCGCTAGGCAATCGCTAGAAGATGCAAAGCAGGCGCATAGTGATAGCCTGCAATCGCTAAAGCAAGCGCATGAAAAAAGCATGTCTGCCCTACTCACTGAAAAGGCAATAGCCGAAAAAACAGCGCAAAGCCTTGAAAAGAAGCTAAACGATATTGAATCAGAAGAACAGGAGAGGGCGCAAAGAAAAAGTATTAAGGCGACTTGGTCTGCATCAGGAAAGAATAAGGAAGTGATGGCAGAAAAGTTTGCAGGGCTTGATTGGCAAAGCATTGTTTTAGGATAACGGTTTGTGTATGCACCGTATGAGGAACGAATATGGGGCATATACGATGTTATGCCCAGTTAATTTATAAACAACAAATATTAGTAAAATGGAACTAAAAGAATTTAAACAACAAATTGAACAAGCCGAATCAGGAAAGACTTTTGATTACGGTATTAGCGAACCTTTTTCTTGGCGTGGTAGCTATGATGAAGTAGCCTTTAAAATACTTGAACAGCCAATGACAAGAGAAGAAATTTTGGCGAATATAGAAAAGGCTTATACAGGTACTTTCTATGGCTACAAAGGCGGTGAATACACCTATGAGGATTATACAGAAGTACACTTTGAAGAAGATACAGGTAGATGGACTGATGGTGGATATTGTGCTGAAATGATAGCCAAAATTGAAGGCGGTGAAACTTACCAAAGCCAAGAAATGAGGCTTGTTAAACTCGCTTTCTCTTAATTGGGCATAACACTAAGCTATGAATCGTATGTCTTTAGGCTATGATTTTATTACGTAAGTTATACTTGTTTGAATTGTTTAGAATAAAGGATTGGGTGCTTCACTCAATCTTTTTTTGTGCCTTTTATCAAAACTTTTATATAAATTATTTGATAATACGGTTTAAAGTGTTAGATTTGCATATAAGATTTAAACAAAACAAGTAAGACAATGACAAGCAATCAAGAACACCGAGCATCACAAATTCTAGGATTTGTAAATCTGACATTGAAGAAGTTGCCAAACAATGGCAAGGCATCAAAAGAGCATGCGCAGTATTTAATATACTGCGCCATGTGCGATGAAAAAGACCCTATTGTAATTGAGCATTGTAATGCAAAATTCAGAGAATGGTATAATTGCGAAGGGTAACGCCTTATTTAAACACAAAACAAGTAAGACAATGAGAGAAATAGCAGACAGATTTGATGACCGCAACCCAGAAAATGAAGGTTGGAGCGAAGCAGAAGAACTAACTACCCTTCAATTGCTTGATAGTAATGTAGGTCATTACGTAAGCGAGTACACCGATACTGATGTATTAGAGTTCTTTTCTGATGAAGATAATACACTAGCAATATGCTTTGAGTGTATAGGCTCACAATCAGCAGGAAACATCGTAGGACTGCAAGATGGGAACAGAGTAGTAGAGTTTGGCAAATTTGACCATCAGACAGTTAGTAGGATTGATACAAGCCACATTACAGCATTTTTCAAAATATTATCACTATACGTATGAGTTATCCACAAATCAAAATCAGAAACAAAGTATATCAGCCTCAAAAAGGCGATTACATTTTAGACAATAGGTTTGTCTTTATGCTTTGCGCAGGGGATGGTAGAACATTAAAGCAAGAAGGATTTTCTAGTTATTCTTATATCAGGCTTTCACAAAAAGCAATTAAAGAAATTGACTTTGAAAGCCTTGAAAAAAAAGAGTGCAAAGCATTTGGAAATATTCCAATTACAAAATACTACTACATATGAAGCAAACAACACCAGAGAGAGAAGCTATTTACAGCTTCTTTCTCAACTATCTAAACCTTACGCCTGAACAGGTTGCAGAAGTCTTTGAAATATCAGAATCTTCACTAAGGCGAAAAAGTTCAGGATGGCTTGAAAGATGCCACCGTATTACAAAAAAGATTATTCAAATAGAAATTAAAGACAATGAAACGATTTGCGAAAATGATGGAGATACTATTTATAGTGTTTGCAATGTACCTAATGAGTGTTAGTGTATTCTATTTACTGAAAAGCTTATGAAAGAATACACACTTGTAAATTGGAGTAGTGGAGAAATAGTGACCATTAAGGCACTATACATTGAGAATGAAAGAGGCTGTTGGCAATTGGGTATCTATGATGAAGCTAATAACAAATTAATGACATCTGCTTATAATAGCAGATATTGGGATATTCGAAATATTAAACCCCTAGACAAATGAGCAAGACAGAAATATACAACAACCTTAAATCAGTGCCAGAATGGGCAAAGAAAAAAATTGGCTTTGGTGCTTTAAAAGGCAAAACAGATATTAGCCCCCAATGGCGTATTCAAGCAATGACAGAACAGTTTGGTGCTATTGGCATTGGTTGGTACTACAAAACAGTAAATAAGTGGCTCGAGAAAGGGCATGGCAATAATGTTTGCGCTTTTGTAGATATAGAACTGTTTGTGAAAGTAGATGGTGATTGGTCAATGCCAATCACAGGGCATGGGGGCAACAGCTTCTTATCTGAAAATAAAAACGGTGTGCATACATCTGATGAATGTTATAAGATGGCAACTACTGATGCTCTATCAGTTGCAATGAAGCAGTTAGGAGTTGGTGCAGATATTTATTCTGGATTTGAAGATTCAAAATACAGTGGAGGGCAAAATGAAGCACCAGAAAAACAAGCCCAAACAGATGATGCGCCTAAAAGGTGGGAGTGCAAGCAGACAAAGCTTTTACAGCCGAACGGGGCAAATTACTTTAACCCTACAAACAAAGACGGAAGCGTGAATAATGGAGGTGCTAAGTTGATAGAAAGACTTGCATCAGAAGAGGCGCAAGACATCCTTGATTCAATGCACGAGAAAGGATTTAAAATGAGCAAAGACTCATGGGAATGGTTTATTAAACAAATTAAATAATAAAGCAATGGCATCAGTTAATCGTGTTATTTTAATTGGCAATTTGGGCGCAGACCCAGAAACCAAGCAAGTAGGTGAAACAACAGTAGCCACCTTCTCCCTCGCTACAAGTGAAAGCTACAAAGACAAAGCAGGGCAAAAAGTTGAACAAACAGAATGGCATGAAGTCGAAGTATGGGGAAAGCTTGCAGAGATTGCAGGCAAGTACCTGACCAAAGGCACTACTATCTATTTGGAAGGCAGTATCAAGTCTAACAAATGGACTGATAAGGATGGCAACAACAGAAAGACTACACGCATAAAAGCAACTAGCTTCACTATGCTAGGAAGTAAGCAAGGTACTTCACCTGCAGATGTAAAAAGCGGTGCAAGCCCTAAGCCATCAGGCGAGTATGACGGCTCACAGGTTGAAGATGAATTGCCGTTTTACTCGCCTGATGGCTTAGGGCTTGCACCGCTTTTTA
>Ga0210003_1001919_pt1 | contig 17919 bp, 29 predicted proteins | sample LantaG_FD_182804 | JGI IMG/M metagenome (GOLD analysis project Ga0210003, IMG submission 182804) | Deep subsurface microbial communities from Baltic Sea to uncover new lineages of life (NeLLi) - Landsort_02402 metaG (SPAdes) (version 2) | ecosystem: Environmental > Aquatic > Marine > Oceanic >...
GTAAAAAAAAAAGATTTTGTCTTATGCTCATATTCCTGCACTGCGCAGTAAGGCAATGCCGAGCCAACCCAATAAGCCATATTTTCCGCTTTCTTCCCTGTGATAGCTTCGTATCGTCTACCTTCATAATCAACAGATGCGGTTAAACTTTTCTGGAGAGTCCCTGTAGCTACTGGACATAACGGCTTGGCAATCTCGGCTGCCTCTACTGCATAACGATGGACAACTTTATCTAAAGCACTCCGTAGCAAAGGGGAACTTCTGGCCACCGCAGCAGCTTTATTCCAGTTATACAATTCCGTTCTTTCAGCCATTATTTATCCTTACTTAATAATAAAATTTGTCTTGCCATATTGCTGCCTAATCCGTCAAAATGATTATATTTAATTGTATAAGTCTCATCCTTATACACTGCCTTTAAGTATTGAGTTCCATTAACTGCAGTAGGCTCTGAGGTATCTATTTCCTTTCTCCAATCTATAGTAGCAATTATATCTCCTGCTTCTAATAATCCAGAAGCGACTACTTCTCTTTCATCTCCTTTCATCAGCTGTAATACTGGCTCGCAATATTCGTTAGCAGTTGTCCAGGTCTTCTCGTGAGTAAAAGAATCAATAGAAGCTAAAGTTCTCTTAATAAAATAAAAATTCCCAGGGTCACACTTGCGACCATGGAGGGTATCTAATACATTTTTTTTAGCCCATAGTATATCGGATTTGTTTAAAATTTTAATCTCCCTCTAATTTAATAAAGAATCAGTATCATCTTCTGAATAAATTTCTGTTCTCAGTATACCTATGTCTATCTGACCAGATTGTTCTCCTTCAGCTTTCTTCTCAAAAGATTCAGCCATCTTCAAAAGATTTGCACACTCTTTTGTTCGGTCAACTTTTTCGTCTCCGCTAGTATATGAAAAATACTTACTGGCACTTGCCGCCAGTGCCCTACAGCAATGAGCCGCAGACATATTAAGATTGCTACCATAATCACTAAGAATCTGGTTTAACTCTGAATCACTAAAAGCGTTATATTCATACTTGAGAGCCTGAATAACTTGCCCATTTGTAGGTGCTGTGGTCATAGTGATAAGTCCAGTAGCATTATCAATTGTATAATCAGTATCACGGGTTAATGAAGTAGTATCCTTTACGAGGATCTCAGTATCATCTCTCACCGGGAGCATATTCATCTTAAAATACTTATTAGTCCCATCACCCGTGCCAAACTTATCAGCGACCATCAGCTTATTATTATCCCCAATCATCAAACGCAACTTTTCTCGATTATTCATAAAATTACCTCATCTAATTTTTAAAGATAACAAAATGGGCGCTAATTAGAATGTTCATGATACCAAATTTTTATTCTTACTGTATCCTCAGAGACATCATTAGCGCTAGCTAATTTAGCCTGCACCTGGGTATTAGCAAGACAACGGTCAGTATGTACTTCAATACCCTCTACATCATCTTTTTTATCAGTCCGACTAAAACTAAATCGACCTATTTCAGTAGTTGCACAGTAAAGGACACATTCATATTCACCATTAGCCGATGGAGATATAATGTGAACATGATGAATGTGAAATTCATGGTCAATCGTATTGACGGGAACTATTTCAGTGAAACTACCCAACACCCAATCGTCGGCATGTGTAGTAAGTAAAACGCCAGGGGCAAGTGTCGGATATATCTCTTGTGCTTCATTAGTTTCCTCATAATTCTGAACAGAATGCCAACCACTATAAAGAACATTAGCTAAAGGCATTTTAAGCTCCCTCTAATACTCTTATATCTCTTCCACCTGCAGCTTCAATACCATAAAGAACTACTACTGCATCAAGGTTGATGGATAATGAAGCACCATTAGCCAGCGGGACTCCGTTGGTAGGTGTGACAGTTGAATCTCCTAAATAGATAGTAGCACCACTATTATTTTCTACTAATAAATATCTTCTATTGGTTAATGAAGTTGCAGGAAGAGCTGTAGCAGTAGTCCCTACAGTTACTTTAGTTTGCTTAATAGTTTTTGCCAGCCAATCCCCTAAAGGAATGGTATTTTTTGTGTATGGCATTTATTTCCTCCTTATTTTTGGTCGTCCTCTTTTCTTTTTTTCTACTCTTTTAGTTTGCCTTACTTCTCTTAATTTTTCCTCTTCTTTTTTTTCATGCTTCTTTTTGTCAATCTCTTGCCATTGTTTTAAAATTTCAGGATTAGATTTCCTTTTAAAAAATTTAAGGCCTACAGGAATACCTGATAACCCCGAACTAAATTGAGACATTTTTATAAATCTCCTTTCTAAAAGTAAAGGGTGAGTATATTCTATTTACTCACCCTTATTTTTAATTATCAAATTGCTTATGCGTAAGCTGTTCTTACAAATTTATCCGGCTCCACCACATCAGCCACAAATCTTGCCTTCGCTCGTGTGTTCTCGGTATCATTTAACAAATCCTGCCAATTCTTAACTTCCAGATTAGTTCTTCTGCAGAATATTGCCCCTCCGAATACCTTTGCCTTCCCTATATAATAATAATCAGAATCTATATAAGGAGTGCAGACAATATTCAAGACATTCTGGAATATATTAGTTCCACCAGGTGCATTTGCTCCTGCCAGATTAGCCGCTACAGTTAGAGTAGTCTGGATCAATTCCCTTGCTGTGTAAAGATGGGTAGGATCTATAATAATTGTATCGGGAGTAATAGGATCTTTTTCAGTTCTTGCGTTTGCTGTTATAGTTCTATTTAATAAGAGACCTATTGCAGTTTGTAAAGAAGGTGCTGATAATCCAGTTCCAGTATTCGCAGTCATACTTCCACCACGAGTAGTGAATGCTCCAAATGCTGCCTCATCTTCCTTTTGTTTAAATCGATGCCCAACTATTCGTAAACACCAACCCATGATGTCCACTTCGCAATCTTCCAACATTTCCTCAGTGAATCCTAACAAACAAGCATACTTCTTCGGTTCCATAACTGCTTTTCCAGATACAGGCCCGGTAAATTTCTTTTCCTCACCTGAGATTATTTCCCAAACATGGATTCCCTTAAGACCTGGTAATTCTACCTGTTTCTTAGTCGTAGTGATCATATCAAATACCTGAGGCCAGAGTGCTACATGTTCGATATATCCATCCAGAAGTTTCGTATTGAATTCTGTTCTTAGGATTTCGGGCATTTCACTACGAGTCCTCGCTTCATACCAGGGTTTAAAATTTTTCGCTACAACTTTTTTTTGAGTTTCCGTCCAATCAGAAATTCCCTTTTCAGGTAATCTCTGATTTAAAACCTTGTCTGTCAAAACTTCGTTAATTGCTAATTTAAATTCCTGTTTATTCAAATTCAATCACCTCCATTTGCTTTTAGCTTTTTATAGATAAGGATAAGGATGGTCATATAAATACGGACTCCTCTTCCTCGTTGGCGTTATAAATACCTCTACTATCTCACCGCTTGCCGAACCTGATGTCCCACTTTCTGCTACTCCAGCCGATATTTCCTGGCTTGTACCTCCACCAAGATCCACTGTAGTTGCTCCAGTTACGAATACATATCTTCCTGGAAGAATTGCCTGTGCTACTGAAGTGGTAAATTCGAACACTCCAGTTTGCCAGACCAAGACATTCCCAGCAGCTGCGGCTTTCCTCTCTGCCACTCCAGAGATTCCACCTCTACCCCAGAGTAACATAGGGTCAACTGCTTTACGAATTTGACCATCTCCTCCAAGGTAGACCATATCTCCAGCTTCTATTGCCTCGAAAGCTATAAACTTTGTTAAAATTCCTGCTCTCACATAATTTTCAAGCGAGGAATTATAAGTCATAATTTGAGCCATAAATTATTCACCTCCATTTAATCTTCAACTGCTATTTTTTCTGCTTCTTTTACAATATCCCAATTTTCAGGATGTCCTTCACGAAGTATTTCCTCATCGGTTTTTCCCTTTGGTTTCTCACTATCTTTGGGAGGAATCCCATGAACATTAGGTCCTTCCTTAAAGATTGGGGAGATTTCTTTAATATACTCGATTTCCTTCTCTATCCCCTCTGCAATTTCCTTTTCATCCTTCCCTGTAACTCTCTTCCTTAAAAGCTCCTTAACTTTATCGGAAACTTTTAGTTCAGAGATTTTGCTTTCCTTCAACTTAGCTATTTCTATTTCGGCTAATTTGGCTTCGGCAATATCTTTTTTCTCTTCTGCCTCTGCTCTTTTTGTCTCTGATTCTTTCAATTTAGCTTCCAAATCAGTTTTCCCTTTTTCGTAATCAGTTTTCATATTTTCCGTTTCCTGGGAGATCGCGTCTTTTGTCTCTTCTATAATTTCCTGAACCTCTTTAGTTTGCAGGAGTTCTTGTTTCGTCATTTTATCACCTCCATTAGATGATTCACTTAATATTTTATTTATTTTAGCTTCGGGCACTCCGCCCTCACTTACAAAATCGAGACCCTTTAAGCTAAGATTTGTCACTCTATCCCTCTTCCTTCCATTCACTGATTCTTTAGTCATCGACCCGTTTGCACGAATACTAAGGTCTGTCCATAATCCTGTTCTTAAGGCTTCCTGTGTATCCTTGCCTAAATTTGTATTAACTATTTCAGCCTCAAATGGCACATTTCCATTTTCATCGTAATCAATTGATAAAAATTTTCCTACTATTTTTTCAGGACTGGTTTCATTTATATCTTTGGGATGCCCCACCATCAATCGAAGCTCACCTAAATTATCTTTAGCTTCTTTTACTGCTTTCTCTACTATTTCTTTCGGATAATATCTCCCATTTTTAGATTCACTATCACCCTTTAGAGCTATACCGCTAAATCTAAATGGTTGTTTATCGTCCTCTTCTATAAAATCAATAGAAGCTACATTCTCAAATATCCAATCAGTCTTCTTCATATTTGATTCCTTTTTTAGATAAGGATAAGTATTCTCCGATAGAAGATCTTTAATCTTCTGCAAAGTATTTTTATCCTCACCTTCTAATTTATTTAAGAGTTTGTTAATTAACTTTAACGCATCTTCTGTATTTGCCTCTGCTACCTTCTTAGTCCCGTAATATCCCTCTCCATTCTTAGTTAGTAAGCTTATAATATCCTGTATTTCTTTCTTATCCTTATCTTCTTTAGCTTTCCGCAATAGTCTTTTTAGAAGTGTTAAAACTTCAGTAAAATTCTTGCCATATTTTCCAATATAAGGATAACCTTTCCCATAATAACCGTATCCTTTTTTAATTGGCATAATAATATCACCTCACTTTTATCTTTATCTTATAAGTAGGAATTTCATTGCAATTAGTTATTTTTTAAATAGGTAAGATTAGTGCGAGTTTCAGGGAAGTTAATCTTGCGAGGGAGGTAAATTTTATTGATTTGACCTTGACAACTTATTTTTATGATATATACTTAATAATAATAATTAAAAGGAGGCTAAAATGCCAAAAGTAACTCTCGGTATAAGTATAGATAGTAAAGTTTTATATAAACTTCAGATGGAGGCTGAAAAGGAAGGTAAAACTGTTTCTCAACTCGTAGGAGAATTTATTCTAAAAGGATTAAATAATAAAAAGAATAAGGAGGTGAGATAAAATGGCATCAGAAATCTTTTTAGCTGTTTTATTTCTCGCAGCTCTATTAGCTGTTTTAATGCCAGAGAAGAAATTTGATAAGAAACTAGATAACTGTGCTCCTCGCACTAAAACTCTTGCCGAACTGTATTGTATATATTGTGGCGAGAGGAAATCTATTGATGATGAATATTGTAGACATTGCGGGAAGAAACTTTTAGAGAATAAGGAGGTGAAATAGATGGAATCACAAATACTTTTCATTTATGTTATAGATTGTGTATTTTTTGGAGCATTAATAGGTTTTATAGCAACAATGAAAAATAGAAGCGGGATAGCATGGTTCTTTATAGGAGCTTTACTCGGGATACTTGCTCTCATAGTAATTCTTATAGCAAAAAAGCTACCTGATAAAGTAGTAATACAAAATTATCCATATAATAAAGAGGGGAAATAAAAGGAGAAAAATAAATGGATATAAGTAATGAATATATTTTAATGCTTGAGAAAGCTTTCCAATCTGAATCTTCTTTAAAGAAAGATTGGGATAGATTACCATCTGAATATAGATTAGGAACATTCATTAGATGGAGATCATTCTTGGGTATTATAAAACTAAAAACTAAAGAGACTAAATTAGTTAGACAACGGATGAGTCTTGCAATGCAAGAAATAGCTGCTATAATTCCAGAGACCTTAGTTTTGAGGACATGGTTAAAAGAAGATGAGGATATTTATGTAGTTGAAAATGAACTTGAACCATATTCCGATAGAGGAATTCCTATTCTTCGACAGGACCAATTACAAATACTATACGAATATAGTCTATCCAGTTTAATCTATAAATTTTATGAATTTGTTTTTGGAACTCCAAATGCTAAACTTGATGAAGAAAAAGATAAAATAATGAGATATTCTCTAAAATTTGATACGATGGAAAAACTCTGGTTTGCTTTTATAATGAAAGAAAAATTTTATAAAATCTGGGATGGAGAAAAATGGATAAGATAAAATTAAATCAAGTTTTAAATATATGAGTAGAGATTGGAAAAATCATTAAATTTATTAGATAAGAAATAAAGGAGATGAATAAATATGAAAGTTCGTATTGAGAAAGTTGAACAATATCCTTACTATGTTATAGTTAAGGAAGATAATTGTGGGCATCCTTTGCAAGGCAATGATTTGATTGAGATGTCGGAAAAGGAGATTCAGGGATTGGATAATATTAAGAAACAATGTGAATTGAGCCAGGATAGATTACAAAAACTTTATTCTATAACTGAAGAACGATTAAAAGAACAAAAACGGAAATGTCCAAAATGTGGACAAGATATAAACTAAAGGATAAAAAATGAAATTCATTAGGGAGTACGATAGGTATTATTGTCCATATGAATATGATAGTTTAGAAGAAGCAATGGATTGTGCTATTGCAGGCATTACAAAAAGAATATATTCTGAAAATGGTAAAATCATTAAAACTCATAGGGATATTTAGGAATATTATAGAAAAAAATATTCCTAATCTTTCTTCTTCTCTTTCTCCCTTTCAGTATCTAACTTTTCCTCTTTTGTCATTCTCATCATCCATACTCGTCTACCTACTTTACCCTTCTCCGTTACTGGCACAAATCCCATTATCCATCTACCGTCCCATTGATTATTACGAGAAAAATTAAATTTAAATTCCTTTGCATGCTTATCTTGCTTACCAGCAATCCATTTAAAACTATCTATATTTATTATTGCGGCATAGGTATTAGCCAGTGCCCCAACTTCACCAGGATTAAATATCTTAACATTATTTTTCCCGAACTCCATCCATGCCGGTCCGCCCTTCATAATTGATATTTTACTTTCTCCTGCTCTTGACTGTTTAAACTGCATTCGCAGACTCTGTCCAGTTTTATAATTAGCTAATTTATCAAGTCCAGAAGTATTACCAATAAAGATTTCTCCTCCTTCAAAATAATTAACCCCCGATGGTCTCATACGAATATCCACATGAGCACCAGCTTTAATAATAGACTTCATTGTTGAGGCAAATTGATCAATTCCCTGTTTAGCTGCCTGAATAATTCTTTTAGAGTTTGCCCTTACCTTCTTCATTCCATCTTCAGTAAGACCTAAAATATGTAGCTGATAGACGCCGGTTCCGGTATCATCTTCTTTAAAATCAATATTACCAAATTCGCCTGCTTTCCCTTCATCTTTAGCTTCATATTCTACCCCTTCCATAACTACTTTTTTTCTCTCACTCAAAGGGATCTTCTCAATCACTAATCTATAATTAGGGATATAGGTATTATAGGGAGTTCCTGGTTCAGGAATCAAATCAATCAATTTTTTTATAACTGGATAAAGTTTCTCATTTAATCTATCAGTGAAAGCTAAAATACCTCTTTTTGAGAGAATATTCCCCCCAATATAAAGATCTGCATCGTGTCCCTTTCCATCTATTACCATCTTTCCCGTCCAGCTTGATAAGGGATCAGATAGCACAATTCTATCAGGTTCAGCTTTCTCTATATCTTTAAGGTAAACAAATTCTGGTTCTGGCTCAGTAGGTTTTACCATTTCAATAATTTTCCCCACCTCATCTGATAATTTTACTCCTTCTTTTTTTAATTCCTTCAATATTTCTCTTAATACTCGCAGGCTTCTTGGCTTCATTTCATCAGGGTGGAAAGTTATACAATTTCGTTTGAGTAATTCCCTGACTATCTTTTTAAGAAATTCTTTAGCATCATCTAAAGTTTCAAATTCTGTTTTGCCATTATCCATCATAGTTGAAATTTTTGCTAATGCTAATCTTAGATCATCACGGAGCTGATCATCCCTAACTTTAGAAACTTGATAATCTTTGAGTTTAAATTCTTCTAAATTAGCTTCCTCCAATACTTTCTCTACGCATTTTTTTATTTTCCCAGCTAAACTATCCCACCACGATTCCCATTTCTCTTTATTTTTAGATCGCCAAATTTTCCCCGCCACACATATTCTTGGTCGATTTTCCATTCCGATGTCACTATCTGTATAAATTCCTTCTTGCTTGCTTAATTTCGCAGTAAGTTCTCCAGCTAATTTATCATTATCCTTACTTTTAAATCTCATAATAATAAAAGCAGGTCTTTCAGCTGACTTCCCCGCTTCTGAAGAGCGGATCTCTATCCCTTTGATATTATTCAAATCGTCTAACCAAGAATTCTTTAGATTTTTATCAACATCATGCCCATGCCACATCTTTTTAGGCTCATCAGTCCTCCCCCGCAAAAAATTATCAGGCATTTTTTTCCAAATTATCTGGTATGCAAAAGTAGGTGAATTAACCTTTTGCTTCTGTTGAGGATACATTTCTTCAATTAAATTACTATTATCCTTACTATCCGCAACCTCCGTAAATATCTTATTTTGATTCCCCATCTCTTCTATTTTACTTCTGAATTCTGTTTCCTTCATCCGATGGTGCCCAATATGAGTAACAATCAAATTAGGAATATTATATTTTTTTGCCAGCTTCATCGCATTCCTTATACTTAAATGTCCTATATTCCCTGCTCGTTTAATATCTTTTTCTAATGATGAACCATCTAATATCCAGCGTTCTATTCCATTTAATATCTTCTCATCATAAAATTTTAAACAATCAGGAGCATATAAAAATTTATCATCTATTTTATAGCATACTGTAGGAGCTAAACTTGAATGATAAACTCGGTGAGCTATAAACTTAATCCCCTCAATCCTGAAAGGGACATTAGGTTTAATAATTTTTAAATACCTACCAGTCTTAAAATATTCCTTGGATTTATTTGCTATTATCTGAGTTAAATAAATAGGAACCTTAACATCAAGCGAAGTAATCCCTTCTATATGGTCTGGATGAGTGTGCGTTAATAAAACATAATCAGGATCTACCTCTTTAATCTTCTTAGCTAAATTCTTACCAACATCAATAACTATCTTCTTTTTATTCTCCTCAATTAGCAATGAGGAATGATATTGATGGAAGTAATCATTACCTAACTTCCTTGCCTCCTTACACTGTGGGCATTGACAGCCCAGTCGAGGAAAACTTGATTCTGATAATGTTCCGATAAAACTAATTTTCAGTTTTGATCACCTCTTCTTGACATATTATTTAATAATATTACACTCTTCCTGCTCTCTCAGCTTCCTCTCACTCGTCCCATCTCACTTGACCTCTATTTTTCAACTTAATATCAAATTCTAATTCTAAGCCCTGCAGGATTGCACCTGCTATTGATTCTCCAACCGTATCAACATTGACATAATTTATTGCATTCACTCTATCTTTTTGAGTCCCTCTGAAATCCATTAATCTTTTTAAAATTAACTGTCTGACTTTATTCTTCTCTTCTTGGTTCATAATTTATCTCCTTTTGATTCCTTCCATATTTTAGCTAAATCACCTTGGATAAAGGAAGATGGAAACTCAAACTTCATTCCTACTATTCCGCCTTCTTTTAACGTGCAAAGAGTAGAAATCTTTGTTTTTCCCGGAGCGAGTCTATCCATCTCATTAATTTGGTTTATTGAAAATTCCTCTAATCGATAATTTTTGAGCCTTTCCTTCAACATTTCATCTAACTTTTCTTTAAACTTATCGTTGTTCATAATCAACTCCTTTTAATTTTTAATAACTCTTCTTTTTGTAAATATGGCTCTTTGCGGAAATGGGCCCGAAGATGATCCTCCGTACAAAGACTTATCATATTATTTTTATCACATTTACCTCCCTGGCTGCGAAAAACTATCTCGTGTACCTGAGTAGCCATCTTCCCGCACACTTCACAATCAGGATGCTCTTCTAAATATTTCCTCTGCGCGGCCCAATCCTTGATTCGTTTTAATTGCCATTTCTTAATAATGAAACCTCATCACGAATATCAATTAAAATCTCAAGAAGTAATGATTGAGTTATTTCAGTTGAAGGAATTATTTTTTCCCAATCCAACTCCTTCTCTTTTTCTATCTTCATACAATCCTTTAAAATCTCTTTCTTACTTCTCATTATAATCCTCCTCTAACTTCTCTTTTTAATTTTCCTAACTCATCTTTTGTAAATAAATTTTGACGATAAATGTAGGTTGAGTAGCATTTGCAGAGGGGATGTTTCGGCAAAGGAGGGCTTTCTCCTTGACTGTAATAATATTCTTTACCTTCTAACGCCTCACATTCGGCACAAGGCCATTCTCCCATAGGATTTACATTCCATTTTTCACCTATAATCATATCTCTATTACTCTGCCCGAATGCGGTATGGCCTGCTGAAAAACTTCTTCCCATTTCCGTGATAGCTATTCTTCTCGCCTTGTATGTCAATCCTTTAGCAGTCACTCCGAACTCTGCCCCAATCATTTGTCTTATATCCGTAGTCAGTTTCCCTATCGTATCTCCCTGTATCAATCCCAACTGCAATCTTGATTGTATTTGCTTTAGTGCCAGCACTGTATCAGCATCAGATAATTGAAGTGCATAATTAGAATAAACCTCTATGGCCGCTCTGTTCAAAACTGTATAACTCGGAGTAATAGTTTTCTCCATGTGCGTTAAGAGAGTTGCTATCTCAGCCTGCCCCATCCCGATCCCTCTCTCTCCTGCTCCAGTTATCATTGCTGGAAATTGATTATGTAGTTTTCTATTCAGGATACCCATTTCTACTTCTATAGAATCTTGTAAATTTCGTAATCTTCCTATTGCCAGCGGATCGGATGGATCTTTAACCCATTTAGCCCAACGAGTAGCTACCTGGTATTCTATGTTCTTTCGGGCATCATAGTATAAATACCAGAGCCTTCGCAGTTGCACTTCCGAATACCTCTCGTAATCTCGGATAGCTCGTCTAATTGAGCGTTGAATCTCAGTTGATATATCTGCTTCTTGAATAGTTACTGGCATTTAGAATGTCCTGATATGGATTCTTTCCTTCTTTATTTTATTTTTTTCTAATACTGGTTCAAATTCATCTTGCAAGTCATCCGGCTCATCATAATAACGATTACATGGTCTTGGACAACCGCAAAGCCAAGTTCCGCCTTTACATTTTATATAATATTTACATTCTTCAAATCTACACTGCTGAAACATTTATTCTCCTTTTTTAACTAATTTGCTTATTAATTTAGTGGCAAATTCTTGCTCTATTTCGCCCCTTGAAACTGCCGAACCTATCTCTGCCACGGCCTTATCTAATTTAGTGAATTCCTTTGCTTCCTGAGTCTCATCCTCCTTCTCCCCTTCTTTTTCTATTCTTTCCTCTTCTTTCTCTACATCAACTCCCAGATAATTACATATCAAATCAAGTGTAGTCTTCTGTGATATGTGTTTCAGGCTTCTCGTATTCATAATTGCCTGGAGCATCTTCTGAACTTCATTTAATTCGTAGTCATAGATTGGAGGGAATAAAACTTGCAAATCAAATTTTCCTTCGGGGTTAGTTTCTTTATCTCGTGGGAATGCACTTCCTAAACTATTATAAATTTTAAATAATAATTCTTCAAATGAGCGAGTGAACATAGTTTGCCGTCTCTGGATTTTCTTAATAAATGGCCATTTCATTGACTCGGCAGTAGCACGGTTAATATCAGTTCCAACTGATAAGTAGTGAAGTGGAATTTCTGCTCCAGCTGCTATCACTTTCATAATTCTCATTAGTATAGCTTCTAAATCAAATTTTCCACTTGGTTCAACTATTTCATAATCCATTCCTGGAGGTAAGAATAATTGAGAACCTGGAGGCAAGCTTCTCTTTAATCCTGATTTTTGATCAACATCTCTACTTTTCTTCCCCAGAGTAGTCTTTAAAAATGAACGATATCTTACATCTACATTCTTAAATTTACCTATCGGCTGAGAACAAAATAGTCTTCTCTTATCTGCTTCCTCTGTAACTGAATCATATAAATCCAGCCAATAAAATAAATGATATAAATCAGAGTTTCCATAAAGCGAATCTGATACAGCATTAATCATTATATGAATCATTTCATCGGATAAAATTTCTTCTTCATTATCTTTATCTCCTTCAAATTGGATATACTTTTCAACTCTCAAAACATTACTATCAGCTGTATATTTTTTTATAGTTTTGGGAGGAAGAATAGCTATTTTAACATCTTTATCTTCTCCTTTAAAAAATCTAATAAAGTCATCTCCATAAATAGATGATTCAGTCCCCAATTGAAATAAATCTATACCAGCAAAAAGTTTCCGAGCAAAAGATACTTGTTCATTATCTCCTATAAATCGAACTCCCTTTCCAAAAGTAGCTGAAGCTGTTAAATTTACAATAGGTCTGGCAAATTGATTCTCTAAATAGTATTGCCAGGCTTTCTCATAGCAATCTAAACGAGAAGCGGGAGCTTTCCAATCTTTCCCTTTCTGATTAATCCAGGAACCGGTATTAACACTTATATTTCCATATTTTCCTCTGCGGAAGGGTAATCTTGCTTCTAATATTTTCTTGCCAACATTTTTTAAACTTTCTATCAAATTCAAATTACTTCACCTCTCTATTTATGTAAACATAACTGAATATTCTTACTATCAAAATTCTTCTTCCTTGTTATTTTACCTCTGAAATAGCAAGTCCATTTTTTACGATTTGAATTTACTTTCTTATTACATCTATCACATAAAGTAATTAAATTAGAAGGCAAACAATTTTTCTTATCGTAATCTATATGGTGTATGCTTAATTTTTTACCTTCTTCTATTTCTGGACAGCTACAAAGTTGACATTTATAACCATCACGGGAACGAATCAATTCTTTTAGTTGTTTATTGAATTCAGGAGAATAAGGTTCAAAAGATTTACCACCTTTCCAAGCTGGATTTTTTTCTCCAACCAATATTCGCGAGTCATTTTGTGGAGCTAATCCTTTATTCCAAGGTATTCTTCCTTTATTAGCTTTACTAAGAGTTTTAGCAATTTGTTCTGACCGAGCTTTACTTGCTTTACCAATTTTTTCCTTAGTTAATTCTGAATGTTTTTTCCCATAGAAAGGATTATCTTTACCCTTTGGATAAACTATTTCTCCATTTTTTATTTTTCTCTTTCTATTCTCACTCATTTTAATTTTAGTTTCTTCTGAATGTTTTTTACCTATCCATGCAGATTTACCCCACATAGGATTTTTCTCACCAGCAAATTTTCCAATTAGAGTTTTTCTTATTTTATCTTTTACTTCATCAGACCAAGACTTATTTTTATTCCAAGGAATATGATGTTTACCATAATTAGGATTAGCAGAACCACAATATTTTCCTTCTTTTGCCTTACGCATCTTCTCTTTAGTCTCTTCAGTATGATGTTTACCATAATTAGGATTAAGCATTTCCTTTACGACCTTGTTCACCAAATCTTTTTTCTAAACCTTCAACAATTTTTTGTCTTGTCTCTAATCGTCGAAGTATACCTTTATTCCAAGGAACACAACCTTTTCTTAATATATTTCCTTTTTTAAATCCCAAATTATTCTCCTCTTTATAAGTCTACTAAAGGAACGTTCCCATAATGTCCTTGCTCCTCATCTTCTCGGTCTTCATCTTCTTCCTCTACTGTCTGCGCCCATTCATTCCTTGAATATTGCGAAGGCTTACCCAGACTAATTTCCAGAACCCCCGGTCGTTCTTTCCATTCTTCTTCTTTTACCATACAATAAACCGTAGCATCTAATTCATCAGGAGATCTCTTATTTTTCTTTTTGAATTCTTCCTTTGATGGTGCTCTAATTTTTCCTTTTACCGTCTGAAACATAGGTCCTATTTGAGTTAGTTGCACTCGTAAATCATCGTTATTTATGAGTTTTATCCTTCCCGGTTTTCCAGGATTCAACCAATCTCTTAATCTTGCGTATAATTCAGAACGCCGACTATGATAAATATCTTTCTCTGTTGCCGAGCCTCCACCGAATATTCTTAACACTGGATACCCATCTTCCTCAAGATTATCTACAACACCAGCACCGATTCCTACAGCATCTACTGAAATTATTAATGGATGATAAGTTATAAATCGATTCCTAATTATCCCCTCAAATCCACCTTTTCTACCAAGAGTTGTTTTTGCGAATATTTCTAATGCTATTTGTCTTGCCTCTCTCTTTTCCCATTCTATATCAAAAATTGAGATAACAGCTTTATCGCTTCCTATGCCCGCTGGATCTGCGCCCATAATTATCAATTAATTCTCTTCACTAATTCTGGATCCTCGTAAATATTCCCGACTATCTTATATTGATTAGCAAATGCAATTTCTGCGAATTTTGACATTACTTTACTATCTTTTTCCCACCATAAATAATAGTGTCCATTTTCAAAACATATCTCCCAATTTTTATCTTCAAAGTTGATTATATCCCCTCTATAAATCTTTTTTCCATTCCATTCATTTTTTGAATTTCCATCCTCAATCCATTTCTTTTGTCCTTCTTTTGTTAATTCTCCCCACTTTGTATTATCATTAAATCCTATATATAACATAAGAATAAAACCATTTTCATTACAATATTCAATTAAATTATTAATTTCAGGAGAAAGCCAATCTTCCATTCGTCTGACACCTGGATTATATTCCATTTTTTGATTTATTACATCCCAAGCTCTAATTATTATTTCTCTCATTTATCCCTCCATTGCCCTCTCTACCCAATCAAGAGGAGCGAATTGTCATTATAAAAGAGCAGTCTCCTAAATGCCTTTGGTTAAAGAGTTTCAGGAATTACTAAATTAAGAATATCTTCCAAAAAACTTCTTTTTTTGTTTTTGATATAAAAATATATTTTTTTAGCTTTCTTGTCAAAAAACATTTTTTTCTGGAAAAACTACAAAAAGATATTTTTTATGGAATCTGATAAAAAGATATTTTTTTTGAAAATCCAGCAAAAAACTTCTTTTTTTGTTTTTGATATAAAAATATATTTTTTTAGCTTTCTACAGAAAAAACCAAAATCTTTTTTCCTAAAAACGACACTTTTTTCAAAGAGCGAAAAAGGGCTAAAAAACCACCCATTGAAATGCCTATAAATAGAGGGTTACAGAGAAAAGTATACACTTTTGCATTTTTTATAAAAAATCTCATTTCCTAATTTCTAATTTTGGAAATTAGGATTATAAAAATTCAGGAAATTTCCAAAACAGTACACTTTTGATTTCATCCCATTGCTCTCTCTACCCAATCAAGAGGAGCAAAACTATTTTCTTCTGATGTAGAAAATTCCCCTAAAACTCTACTTTGCCATAAAGGAGAATTCTCTCCCCAGGTATCCTTTCTATCATTTATCCATTTCTGAATAACTAAATAAGGTCTGATAACTTTACCCGCTTTAATATTCGGAGAATCAAGACAATTAATATGAATCTTATTATATTTACTATTCTTCTGGAATGCATTATAGAAGTGACCAGAGGGACTTGTGGGATTACCTATCTCTAATAAATGTGCATTCTCCGAAGTCAATAGAGATATAGCAGAATCATAAAGATCGCTACTAACTCCCGGCGATTCATCAAGAACAACCAGAATATTTTCACTATGATAACCCTGGAAGGCATTAATATCATATTCTCTGGGATGTAGACCCAAGGCAAACCAATCATCATCACAAAATAATTCTAAAGTCAAGAGTCGTCCTCCAAGTTTAATTTTTCTATGAGTATATAATTTTCTAATATCTCGCCATAAAATTTTAGCTACTTGTCTAAAGGTAGGTGCAGTGGTAATTACTTTAGAGGGAATCTGGGTATATAAAAAGGCTAAAACGCAAAGTGCTGAAGCGAAGGTCTTGCCTGTCGAGTGGCCTGATCGAACAGCAGTATAACTATTCTGGAATACTGAGCTTATAATTTCCTCTTGCTTCTCCCATAGGCCATCTTTAATATTAATACTATCATAAATCCACCGCAATGGATCGTTCTCATAAGTACTTAAATACCAATCTGTTACTTCCTCAAGTTTTACTTTTTTTGAGGAAGGCGTCAACAATGCTGATGTCACCAGTTATCTCCTCCCTGCTCGTTGGTTCTCCTTTAATTAATCTTCTTGTCTTGGTAGTAAAATCAAAAGTAGAAATTATATCTTTCCAAAATTTCGGTTTAATCTTTCTTCCACTATTAATCTCATCTATTGCAATTTTTTCTAATCTATCTAATATCTTTAATTCATCAATATCAGAAGATACAATTCCATTAAGTCCTTCAGTTTCTAATTCATTTCTAATACCTTTTCTAATCGCTTCTAATTTTTCCTGCCAGTGATCTTCTCTGCTCCAATTTATCAAAGTCTGCACCGTAGGCATCTTTGGTTGTTTTGATACTCCAAGAAATGTTCCTATCTCGTGAAACAATTCAAATGCTTGCTTTCTAATCTGTATAGTATATTTTGGCATTTTACGCATTAGACACTAAAGCTTTAAGATTGCGACATCTTTCTACTATCACTGATTTCTGCGTCTTCAATATCTCTAATCTTATTCTCGCTTCTCCATATTCTCTCTCTGACTCTGCTAATTCAATATTCAATTTAAATAATACTTTATCAAGTTCACCCATTTTTCTTAACATAGCAGAAACATCTAATTCTTTAACTTCCTGGTCCGATAAAGGCTTAATCTTTTCCATAATTTTCCTTATAAAACTCCCTGAATTCCCTACTATTATCTAATATACTTTTAACATTTTTTTCTTGTTGGGATATATATTGATGAGTGCAACCTAAAGTCTTTGCCACATCTTCCTGAGTCCGCTCATCAATAAACCTAAAACAAAATATAGCAGTCTGAATTGGTGATAAGAATTTTACCAATTTCATTATTAAACTTTTAGGATAGCTAATTCTATTTTTCTCTTTTTCTTCCGAATATGTTACGGAATCTTTATAACTCACTTCTCCCTCTATATTCCCAGGAAAACTTGAAAATACAGGCCACTTACTTTCTTCTACACTCTTTGACAATAATAAAATTAAGTTGACTATATCTTCTTTATCTCCTTCTCTTATTTTCTTTTTAATCCAATTTTTAATTTGTTCTCTATTAGTAGATACTCTCTGCAATTACATCACCTCCTAATACTAAATCAATTAGCAATCTTAAAACTCTTACACTTGCAAATATGATATATAATCATATCATACCAATTATAAATTGTCAAAGAACTTCTGGTCGATCTATCCCTTTGTTTATTTTAGTATAGTTTTACTTTTTCTAATTGTCAAACTATTCCTCCTCTGCCATTTTAAGTGCCGCATACAGGAACCGAGTATAGTTAATCAAGTCTACACAGTTATCTTCCTTACTCTCATTAACTTCTTTATTTCCCGATGATATC
>Ga0210003_1001920_pt1 | contig 17907 bp, 47 predicted proteins | sample LantaG_FD_182804 | JGI IMG/M metagenome (GOLD analysis project Ga0210003, IMG submission 182804) | Deep subsurface microbial communities from Baltic Sea to uncover new lineages of life (NeLLi) - Landsort_02402 metaG (SPAdes) (version 2) | ecosystem: Environmental > Aquatic > Marine > Oceanic >...
AGCTTTATTTTGTGTTAGACCAGTTTGCCTTGTATTGGCGATTGAGGTGTCGAGTTATTTTTAAGGTGTTTTTCACACCGTAAAAAAATACGAGGGCGCCGAGTGAGTTAGGTAGATTGATATTTTTGGTAACACTATTTTTTCTTTACTGCTTTTACTTTCTTTCTAGTATATAAATAGTACGGTGGTGTTTTACTACCGCTTTTAAACTTTCCATTCACAGTTAATACTATATGTGTATCTCTATCTTTAGAATAAAACTTTGCTAAATCACTAGCCGCTTTTCTAGTGTCACACATAGCTGTTAAACCGTAAATCTTACCTTTAATTTTTCTATCTGTTTTGCTCATAATACTATTTTTTTATTTAAAACTTCCGTATAATCTAGTTAATACTAAATCTTCTTTTATTTTACCTTTATATGCTTTTTTGTAAAATGGGTTTTGTCTAAAATGTTTTTTAGCGTTTGACAATGCTTCTTTAACTGTTTTAAACTGGTCTGTACTCCATATATAAAAATGCTGCCCACCTTTATTTTTATAATATATATTTATTTTTTTTCCCATAACACTATTTTTTAATAATCTTGTTCGTAAATCTCAATGTCTTTTTTTGTAACTGCTTCGTGTCCTATATCATCAACATCTGAATAACCAAAACCCCAACCTTTATAATCTCCCCAATAATTATACTTACGCATTTTGCCCTCGTACATAAATGTTTTTGCGGCTGTTGGTGTTTTCTTAAAATAATCTCCTTTCTTTAGCTGTGATATTCTCTTTTGCTTTGCCATAATACTATCCTAAAATTTCTAATTTACCACCTGCTAGTTGATAATCAAAATTAGCTTCTTTTCCTACTACGGTGTAAACTGGTTGAAAATTCTTTCCAAAAAAACTAGGATTGTGAAAACCTGCAAAATAAATATTTTTCATACTATCTAGTGCTTCCTGCTCTCTATATCCAAAAGGATGGCTTTCCTTTACTTTTCCTTTGGGTGTTCTGTACTGTCCTAAAATCCATTTCATACCCTTTGCTTTCTGTTCGCCAGTTAATGAAATTTCATCATCAATCATATATTCTAAACCCTCTACTTTTTCTCCTGCATTTAAACGTCTTTTTAAAAGGTTTAATTCCTGCTCTGAAATTGAATGAGATTTAAAAATCTCTTTTACAATATCCTCTGTTTTTGCTTTAGCCATAATATTATTTTTTTCTTGTTTTATACTGATAAATCCCTTCGCAAAAAGCATCTATAAAATCTGCTAATTCGCCTTTAGTAAGTCTAGGAGAAACTTCTCTTATTCCGCTTCCAGTTTTTTCGTATTTAATTAACTTTACACCACTATAAGCGTAAGTCAAATCAAATGCTTTACCCTTATATTTAGCTTTTGATTTTATATAAGTTCTCTTGAAACCAAAAATCATATTTAATGATTGTACTTTGTCCTCTAAATCTTTCTCTGTAATTCGTGCCATAATATCTTTTTTTTTAAATCATTTAAAGGTCAAATATAACCATTTTTTTATTAAGTTAGGCTTTTTTTCATACTGTATTTCATGTCCTAACATCTTTGCAATTTTGTACTCTATAATTGCGCCTTTTGAATCTAGCCAATTATCTAGCATAAAGATACTATCACAACTAACCAATGCTTTTATATCTACTCTCATATAATTTAACCAACTTAAATCGTGATTATGGTTTAATGTCATTGGGTTAATAACATCAAAACCCAATATTAAAAATCTATGTTCTGCCATCAAAAATAATTTTGGTGCTTCTTTTTCAATACCAGTAATTTTTCCGCTTATATATATCCTTTTCATAACTTATTTTTTTTTAAATTCCTATTAATATTTCGTTTAAGTTTATTAGGTTTAGACAATTTACATAAATATCTAAATGGTTACTTGCTAACTGAGAATAAATACTAGAATACTCTAACAATGTTTTACGTCTGTAATAATTGTGCTTATCCTTATTATGCCTCGCTTCTTTTTTTAGTCTTTCAACTTCTTTTTTTAAAAGCATTATTTGTTTATTTTCAGTCATAATTAACAGTTATTTAAACTCATAAAAAAACCTATTGCAATTATAATCACAATTATTCTAAATCCGTAATTTATTGCTTTATCTATATTACTATCTTTGTAATTCATTTTTTAGTATTATCTATTAATATTTTTTCAGCGTGTTGGCTCTCGTTTTCGCACTCGTCTAAAACATCATACCTAAATGTAACCTCGTAATTTCCGCAATGATTACACATAAAAACTGTCCGTTCTTCGTTTTCTCTAATAAAAACCATTGAGTAATTTAATTCTTCTTTATTCATTTTTCGTAATTTTAATTAATACTAATTTTTAAACTCATTACAATACTACGAATACTTTTTTAATTAAACTAATTTATTATCAACTTTATTTAATATATTTTCTATAAAAGACGTGTTTATCCTTTTATACTCGTGTTGTAACTTTAAAAACCCACCATTTATATTTTTACTACTTCCTATATATCTAAGCATTTTTACATTTGCTTTGCTGTTTAATTTCCTAGATTTTAATAATATACTCTTATCATTCAAAGGTATTTTTAAAAACAATCTTCTATTAATAGATTTTATACTAAAATTAATATGCTCGGCAACGTGTCTACAATTTATTTTTTTACTTAATTCAGCTACTTCAAAATTTTTCATAATTATTTTTTTTAATTCATTGAGAAACGAACATTTTTTAATAAGCATACCCCACTTGTAAAAGGCAATACTTTTTTAATAAATTTTTCGTTACATAGGTTAGTTTCATTTCCTACTTCTAAAACTTGTATTGTAGCAAATATTTTAACGAGTAAAAACTCCATATTTCCATAATTTTTTTTCTTCATTGTAAATTGTTTTATTTGATTACTTTACAATAATACAAAAAAAAATCCATACAAACTAATTTGTATGGATTTTTAATACTATTTTATTAACAATAAATTGTTAATATTAAACTTCAACTAATTCTAATCTTTTTATAAGTTCTAAAGTGTGAATATTCTTTTTGCAAAATCTATTTATTCTGCTGTTTTCGTTGGTTAATATCTTTACTTGATTACTTACTAAATTAGGGTATAAAAAGTCTAATAGTTCTTTTTTGCTTTCAATATCATTATTTATTGAAAATTTAAGTATCATTTTAAACTTTTCTTTTTAAATAATCTTCTAACTTTACTTTACTAGGAAAAAATAATGGATTTCCTTTTACGTTATGCTTTGTTTTTACAAATGTATAAGTACCTTTATTTTTAAAAATTTCTACAAAACAATCTTTTCCGGTTGGTTGTTTTGCTTCTTCTTCAAAACCTATTCTTAATGATTTTTTAAATTTGAATTGTTCTAAGTTCATAATACTATTTTTTTTGTTAAATAAAAAACCAACCTACTAACTAATAAAGTTTTCGGTTGGTTGTGCTTTAGTTTTTTAAAAATCTAAATCTTCGCTAATGTCTTGAAACTTAACTTTATCCCCATAAGAAAGCAATACTTTGTATGCTTCTGTCATTTCCGTTGAAATTTCAACATCTTTTTCAGTAGCATAAGTTTTTAAAACCCCCATATTTTTAGATATGAATAACCCAACACCCAATAACTTTGCATCGGCAAGTATTTCTTCATCGCTTTTTTCAGCTAAGATACTACCTACTTTAGAAACTTTATTTAGCATAGTTTGTCTTTTCATAGTTGAGCGCAATAATTCTGCTTCTCCCATCATACGGACAATACCGCTTAATTTTTCCCCTTTTGTAGATGTATTACTCAATAGACTTGCAATACCTTTTTTAGTTGTTTTCACTACTGCTTCATTTACAGTTTCAACTTCCTTAATTTTCTTATTCATTTTCGTAATTTTTTTTAGTTAATAATTATTTATCTTTGCAAATGTACATATACTTTTTTACTTATACAAGTTTTTTTAATTTATTACTATTTTATTATAAATCATTGTTACAACATTAATTCCACCTCCATCCAAAATAGCTGTTGATTGCAATAGTGTTCCGTTGTCTGCCTCTATTACTAATAATGCTGCCTCGTAATAAACTTTAACTTGTGCCGCTGTGCTTGCTCTTGCATAACTGAATGTATGCACTTTTACTGTGTACTTCATCTTTTTTTTAGTTTAAAAATAATACTCTATGTTTTCTCCTTTCTTGTTAGGACAGCAAAGGTATGAAATACTTTTTGATTTAAAGATATGTGCCTTATGTTTTTCTATTGTGCAATTATAACCCATTCCAAAAAATAAACTCACTACTTCATCCATATATTTAGGCTCTACGAAAATACAATCCCAATAATAAAAAATACCGTTTACTTTTCCTAATACTGTCTGCATATCCTTTGCAACTTCATTACAAATACCCATATAAACACTCCTATAATTTTCATTAAAAATTACTGGGAAAAATTCGGTTGATTTTTTACCATATTCGTAAACTTCCTTTCTTTTTATTGTGGCGCAACTTCCTAGCGCTTTCAATCTCGCTGCTTTTTTCTCTTTTACAGTTTCAAAATCTAACGAATCAAAGTATTCTACGGTTTCTTTGGATATTATACCGCTATTTATGGCTTTAGTCCAATAGGCGGCTGTTAAATCTATTTTAGCTACATCGAAACCATCGTTAATAACTCCGCTTTCATCATTGTAATAACTCCAGTAAATATTATTGTCATTACATTTTTTATAATCAACTTTTTTTATGTAGTTATCAACATCTCTTTTTACCCTAGAAATTAAACCTAAAATATTTGTATTTCCTTGTTTCTCCTTATTTAAAAAAACTTTATTATTTCCGTAATCTATTTTAATACTATATTTAGTTTTATATATAGTTACTTTTTTAAATCTCTTAAAAGTTCTTTTATACCTATCAAAACTTTCTAAATCATCGTAAGTTACTGCCATTTTTTAAAAGTTTATTAAAAATATTGTTAATACTATTATTTTTCATCGTCTTTAAAAGTTCTTAAAACCATATAAAAAAGTATAGTTATAGGAACTAATAAAAATATAGTACTAATAAAATTTAACTGTATATCAATAAGTATCATATCTCAATATTTTTTACTATATTTTCCAATTCCGTAATCTTTGGCTTTCCTCTCCATTCTATTACGCAATCCTTGTCATTTGTAGATAGCAAAACAACGCCCTTGTTAGGTAGTTTTTTAACTATGTAAATAACGTCTAAACTTACATTTTTTGCTAACCCAGTAATTATACCCATTACTTCTTTTACTTTTTCTTCTCCAACTTGCCCAACAGCAAGTGATACTAATAATTCTAAATCCATAATTTATTTTGTTTTAATTAATATTTTACAATACTACAAATAATTTTATTAATAAACTATTTTTTTTATGTTAAGTTATTAACAATTCTTTTTCTTGCTTTTCTGCTTTTAGTTCTTTTTAACTTTTTAATAAACCTACCGTATTTATGCCTATGATTTTCATCCTCAAAAATACCACCATAAAATTTACTGTTTTTTAATCTACTAAAAGTATGTTTTAACCCTAAATTTTCCATAGTATTAAATAATTTTAAAAGCCATTAAAATTGTTACTACTAAATCAGCTACATATAAAAAAAACATAGATATAACAAAAAAAACTGTTTTTGGATGCTTTTTTAATATGCCAAAAATCATGTTTTCACTAGGTGTTTTTAAATTGTCTATATCATCCCAACCATTAATTTTTTTTTGCGCTTTTTTGTACTTTTCTTTTCTGTTCATAATTTTTTTTATTAATTTATAATTTATTACTATTTAAAATTTACTTTTTTTCCCTCGTTTGTATCAGCGTTAAAATAAACAAAAGGGAAATTTGGGTATAAATTAGAATACTCGTTAGGAGTATATTTTTTAAACTCTTTATTTAAGCTACTCTTAATATTTAATACAACATCTTCTTCTCCGTTAATTCTATCTATATATTCTTTATCTTTACAATTAACCTTAAATAAAAAATACTTATTTATAAATTGCGATAATCTAGGCAATATATATCTAGGAAACCACGTAATAAAAATAATATCTAAACCGCTTTCAGCTCTTGCAGACATAACATCTGTAAAACCATCGCTTAAATTATTGCTTCTAAATAATTCTTTGTAATCGTCTAACACTATTAAACTACTCTTATAACGTAATACGTCTTTCTCCCAATTTTTGTTGTTTAATTTTATCTCAAAATCTCCCTTTCTTAATAAATCTTGAAACCTATGTTGTGGGTCATAAATTATTAATTTATTGTAATTTGCTGGGTATTTTTTCGTTCCATTTAACCTATCTCTTTTAGCGTTAAATTTTTCTATCAACATTCTAGCTACGACAGTTTTTCCAGTACCGTTAGTGCCTATTATAGCAATTAATTCGCTGCCTCTCCTTTTCTCCATAATTATACAGTTTTTAAACCTAATTTAATTTTAGGCGCTATTCCCATATTTGCCCTAACAACATCATCTTCCAAATCTAATTTTTTATCTTCTTTTAAATCTGTTTTTTCTTCCTTTGTTTCTACCTTTTCTTTTTTTGGTGTAAAACTAACATTTTCACTTTGTTTTATTGTACTTTCTTTTTGTTGTTTTTTTATACCGTTTTTAGAATCCAATATCTCTTGCGACTTTCTAATATTTTGCCTCTCAACTATATTTTTAATTTTCATCGTGTAAGTGCTAAACATAACAAATATAAGATTTGCCTCAACTCCTAATTTACATTTGTATTTTCTCAATACTTCTGCCCAGCTTTTTACCAATACTCTTTGTTCAATAGCTGACTTTTTAAATTCTTCCGAACTTATTTTGTCTAAATTCTTACTTTTTAAATAATAATTAGTTGTCCAAACAATCGCTAAATCAATAATAAAAATCATAAATTCAGCGCTTTGAAAATACTCCTCTATTGTTTCTTCTATTTCCGCTTCTTCTTGCTGCTCGTTTTTTGCTGTTTCGCTATCCTCAATAATACTATCCAAACTTGTTGTATCATCTAAAAAATCAAAACCGCTACCAACACTTTCTACCGCCTCTTTTAGCTGTTCTTTTTTCTCATTGCTAAAACCATCAAACTCGGTAACTTCCTTTTGAATTGTTGGACTGTCTTTTTCATAGTCTAAAATGTCTGAAACTTCATCAAAAGTGCTTCTCTCTAAATTGTCATTAATGCTTATGTCTGCCTGTTCTGAAAATTCGTAATCCTTTTCCATATCTATATATTTATTTAGACTACAATATTACGTATAAAATTATTAATAATATAATTTATTTTTGTTGTGTATTGTTTTTTAAAATTAAACTTGTTGTAAATCAACACTTTAAAGAATAATTTATTAAAATAATAATTTTTTTAGTAATTAAATTTTCATTAGTTAAAAAGTATTTGTAGGTTTGCAAAGAATTATTAATCTAAACAATTACGAAAATGAATAAATTACAAAAAACTATTGAGATTGAAAAAAATGGTAGGTATAAATACATAGGTTTCCTATTAAAATCTGAAACTATTTTTGGTGGTACTGGAGAGTTTGAATATTCAATTAATGGAGAAAAAACAGAATTAAAGGAAGCTAAAAAATTAGGAGAACAATATTTGTTTTTTAAAGATGAAAAAAACGATTTTTTCTTTGTAATGAATACGAATTTAAAGGATGCTAATTTGAGTTTACCTTTTGGCACATTTCAAAAAAATATGAGTTCATTTAATAGTACTTTTGATGTGAAAGTAGAAAGTATAGAAAATGTTAAAACTTTCGATATTTTTACAAACGCAATAAATATTTAATTATGGATGCTTTAGAAACTATTTTTAGGGATGAATTAATCGAAGCGATAGGAAGTATTAAATACAATGCTTTTAAAAAAGGTTTCACATCAAAAGTAAACAGTCCTATTTATGATGCTGCATTAAGAAGTTTAAGAAGTATAAATAATACTCAAAACATTAATAATGGCTCACTAACTCTTTTAAAAGATAGTATTACAAAACTTAAATTACCTATTAATAAATATAGAGTTTTTATATATTGTGGATGCTATATGTTAAGAGGTCAAAAAGTAGTATTACTAGAGTTATCAGAAACCATAGGAACTTATTTTTTAGAGGATAACAATATAGTGAGGCAACTACAAAATTTTAAAATAGGTTTAAAAATAGCGTTGGAAAGAAAAGATAATAGTTTAAAAGGAATTAATTTAATACTTCCTCACGAAGAAAACAACATAGGTTTATTTGAAAAAATTTAATTATGGAAAGAGTTGAAAATGTAAGTTCAGAAATAGAAAAAATTTTTGATAATATAGAAAACAAAGGTAGTGATACAAAAGGAATTTTAAGTTTATTTTTTATTAAAAATCATAAGAATAACGAAGTAAATATAAGTTTGATTACCAAAGGTAATAAAATAGATATTATTTTAGTTTTGATTTCGTTATTAAAAGAAGAGCAAAAACTCGATATTCAAGAGATTTTCGAGGCGGTAAAAGATAGTATTTAAAATATAAAAAAACACGTAAAAAATGACTGAGAAAATTGGGTTATCACAAACTATGTTTAGCAAATTAAATGGTAATAACTACTGTTTATTAAATACTAATGTTTTAGGAAGAAGTTATATTAAATTTAAAATAGTTGGTTATGTTAAAAATAGCGATTGCTTTTTGATAGGAAAACTGAAAGGAAATTTAGGTATTACAGAGCATTTTAAAAATCCTATCAGTAGTGATATTATACCCACTCACGTAAGAGGTAATAATTATTACTATATAAGTGTTAGATTTTTAGACAATCCAAAATACAAAAAAACTAAGTTAGTTAAAATAAAAAAAGATAAGTTAAAAAATGTTTTGGAATTAGAAAATAAAAAAGTATCTTTACATTCTAATATAAAAGATATAAGCATTGAAGATTTAGAGTTTTAAAAAATAGTAAACAAATGGCAATTTTGCCGAACAAATAAATAAATTACATATTATGAGTGCAAAAGAAAAAGACAATAGTAAAACTATTGAAGAAACAAACGAAGTTCAAACAGTAAAAAACGAAGTATTAACAACTGGTGGAAACTCTATTTTAGAGGCTTTAAAAGGTGGTAATCTTTCAGACATTTTATTTAGTAGAGAAAAAAGAAGTTATACCGCCACATCGAAGTATTTAAAAATGGAAGATGGAGAAGTAAGTAGATTTGTTGCTTTAGAAGTAAAAACTATGTTTGTTGATGATGACGAATCTAACGATAAAGATGCTAAGAAAGAAATACCTTGTTTAGTTATGGTAAATGAGGATAGCGAAACAGTAACCGCAGCGCAAATGAAATTAGTTAATGCGCTAGTAGGAAAAACTCCTTGTTTTGTAGAAGTAGAATCTTTGGGGAAAGTTTCATTAGGAAAAGGCAAGGCATATAATGATTATATTGTTACAATCCTAGATTAATTAAATTTAACTAACTTTACGACCTCGCAATTTATTACTTATGCGAGGTCGTTTTTTTTGAAAATCAAAATGGCTTTAAAAGGAAATAAATATATAGATGGTGTTAATTGGGCATCATTAAAAAAATTCGCTAAGTTTTTCTTCAATACTAGCTACCGTATGGATAATATAATTGAAGCAAATGGTGTCTTATATTATAAGATATATATTGATAAAGTTATTTACTGGGAAAATATAGATGAAGTTAGGCGGTTTGAAAATGAATTCTCTAAAAAATCAAATTTAGAAATTATACCAATAGAATAGTTTTATTAATTAATTAGCCTCGTGGTTGTATGGCAAAGAAAAAAAGTAGTAAAGTTTCAGAAGATTTAGACAATATAAATAATTCTTTAGACAGTATTTTACAAGAGTATAAAATAATTCCTAAAAGAGAAAAAGGAAAGTTATTAACAGAACTTAAAAGGAAACAAAAAAAATCGTTAAAACTATATAGCAAAACAGACAATTTAAAGTATAAACTTGAGGCTAGTAGTTTTAATTCAGAGATAAAAAAAATTGATAGGCAAACAGATAGAATATTTATAAATTACGGTGTTGTTGATTTGCATATAAAAACGAGTTATTTAGAAAGTATAAAAAACAAAGAGCAGTATTTAGATGGACTTTTCAATAGAAAAATGAAAACCATTATGAATAAAAAAGTAATAAATTCTGTTTCCGATGCAAAGGAATATGAGGGAATAATTGCGCAATATAGCAAAAAAATAAAATCAACTAAATTTTACGATGTTGAATTAGTAGAAAATAGTATTAACAAACTTACTAATTATAGAGGCAAAGTAAATAGTTATGATTATTCGGATTTCATAAACGAAAAAAGGCAGCGAATAATGGGAGAAGTTTACGAGAGTAGATTAAAAAAGGATTTGATATTATTAAATAAACAACTTAAAAAAGCTAGTGCAAAGGAAAAAAAATCTATAAATTCAGAAATAAAAAGTATTCAAAAAAGTATAGATAAAAATTTCGTGGAAGAACAAAAAGAAAGCACGATAAGAAACATTAAAAGAAAAAATAAATTGCTTCTCAATAAGAAATTAAAAGATAGTGTTAAGGCGGATTTAAAAGGGGATATTGAAGATTTAGAAAATTATTTGCTATCATTAGGAAAGTCAAAGGGCGGTACTTTAATAGATGGTAAAGATAACATAATAGAACAACCATATAAAGCAGTAGAAAAACCAATGACCGTTAACGGTTGGTTAATAGGTATAAAATTTAACTTTTTTTAACGGTTAGTATAATAAATGGTGGGGATAAAGAGCAAAACCCTTTCACACCAAAAAAAAGATAATTAGTAGCCGAATAGCTTAAAGATGGAAACCTACCCCACTTTTTGTTATATATTGTTATAGGTAGGCTTTAAATACAATAAAATGGCAAATAAAAAAATGTATTTTCAGTTTGACATCGTGAAGTGGAATGAAACAGGGAATAAGCTATTGGAAAAGCACAAAATGACAGTACAAAGACAAACTTTATCAAGTGCAAGAACGGTTGTTCGTAAAAAATACCCCGCAAGAAGAGGGTATTTCGAGGAACTTAATGAATCCTGGTCTAAGTAAAATGTTTAAGGTAGGTTGGCTTCGGTCAGCTTACCTATAACACGCATATAAGAATAAGCGTAAGCGACACGAAGTGTTATTTTTATATGCTGTTAACTATTTTTAAGTATTAACAAAAAGTATTTTTTAACAGTATTTAAGATGTGTTTTTAACACGTCTTTTTTTTTGGTATAAAAAATAATAGCGCTAAAACAATATGTCTTTTAAATATTCTTCTTTACTTTGCAATTCATTTACAATTTAAAAGATTTCATAAAATGGAAAGAGCAACAAATCCAGTACAAATGTTTCAAGCACAAGCTAATCAAGATTTAGCAAACGCTGTAACAAATGCTAAAAGAACAAATAACAGTATTATTGCTGTTGAAGAAATGTCAATCGTTGGAAAAATAAATTCAAGATTGATTACGTTAAAATTAAAAAACAACGATGCTGTAAACGAGTACGATATTGTTTTTGGTACTCCAATCGGTATTGCTACTGAATATTTGGCTGTTCCTTTTAACACGACTATTCCAAACATTATGTTTAACGGTTTAGCGCAGTTAGAAGATAATCAAGGTGTTGGTTTAAACTTCTTACAGTTATTAAACAAGCGTTTCGTTAGAAAGCCAGTTTATATTTCTCACGTAGAATTAATTGCACCTAATACTGCAAAAGGTAATTCTCAAAAAGGCGAAAGCGTTAAATATTTTGAAGTACCCTACAACTCGGCTAGTGATAGTTCTGTTGGGTCTGGAAAGTTTATACCAGTTTACACAGAATATACTGCGGTAAACATTTTAGGTAGTGGCGTTATGGTAGGGGAATTTAACGGTTTCTATTACAAAATGCTAACTAGTTCAGAGGTAACAATGAACATCTATTTAGCTGCTATTGATACCCCTACTTTTATGTTCAAACATTAAGTAGTGAAAAGTAAAAAAAACAAGGCTACAATGGTAGCTTTGTTTTTAAAAGTCTTGAAAGACAAGATTTTTTAAGGTTTATTTAAAGTTTTGGTATTATTAAAAAATAGGAATTATTAAGTAGTTTTTACATTGCTAACCAATTTTATTATCGCTACTCTAAGCGGTGCTGTTTACAGTATTAAAAAAGGTTAAAGAGAGCAGTATTTGAGCAAAAGGTAATAAGTTGATTTTAATAATTTTAATGTAGTTTTACGAAGTTGATTTTTGATGTATTTATACGGATAATTAATACTGAAAAAAAGCTAAAAATACAAGACGAGGAGAATTGAAAAATTTAAGTATTTCTTTATAGTTATATTTTTATTATTAGCAAAGTATTTGAGTTATAACAATCGCAAGTTGATTATATGAAGATATTTAGTGCGTTTCAAATATTTAAACTAAGAAATTTCTTGTGTATTACATTGGAAAGTAACAGTTAGGCTGCCTTTCCGATGTCAATACAACAAAAAAAAAGTAACAAATAAAAACCATATAAAAATGAATAAAGCGGCAATAATAACGGGTGTTTTAGCGTTAATTATAATAGCAATTATAATCTATGTTTACAACAAAAAAGTAACTGATTTAAGCGTTGGTGCGCAAGTCGGTGTTGATACAACTGGTGTTGATACGACTGGTGCGACTACTGGTGCTGATGTTGGTATTGGAATCAATGAGTAATTACAAATAAAAAAAAGTATTTAAAATGAATAAAATATTAGGTTTCATAAAAAGTCCAATAGGTAAATTTTTACTTATTGCGATTGTAGTTGTAATAGTAGCTTATTTTAGTTATATGGCTTACCAAAAATCAATTTACAACGGTAAAACAAAATCCGAAGTAGAAAAAGGATTGATTGATAAAGTTGGTAAGGATACAGTAGCCGAAATAAAGTCGGTTGATACTAATTTCTTAAATGGTACTTATCCATTATTAGAAATATTAAAGTGGTACGATGCTAACCAACCTACAATAATTAACGATGTTCAATTAAAAAATTATTTGACATTGATAGGTATAACTGCTGACAGACAAAAGGATTTTTCTAATTTAGTTGGAAAGCCAGTATCATTAGTTAATTACGCTTAAAAAAAATAGTTATGGATAAAAAGTTAATTATAATTGTATCGGTGGTAATAGTAGTATTGATAATTGCTTTTTATCTTACCTATACAAGCGGTAAAAAAAGTGGTGGTAATCCTAGTTCGGCTCAATTTGGCGCTGGTGTTACTGGCAATTTAGCAGCCGACAGAATAGCTTTTGTTCAGAATTTGGCTATCTCTTTGCATAGCGATATGGATGGATTTAATACAAGTTGGAATACAAGCCTTTATGATGGTGCTATCGCTCTTGTCGATAACGAATTAGTTGCTTTAAACAATATTTACAACGAACTTTACCAATCCGAATCCGAACAAACTTTTCTACAATGGTTAGAAAATGAAAATTTCGATTACGGTATGCAATTAGATGCTTTTGAACTTGATGGAAAAGTTAAAGGGTTAAAAGCTAAATTAATGACATTAGGCGCTAGTTAATTATGATGTTTCATACAATAGAAAATACAACGTCTTTTATACTTAACATTGTTATAGATGTTTTATTACTGGGTTTTGTGTTCAAAATTAGTAGTATTAGCGATTTAGAGGCAACCGTAAAATTAATTACTTCAATAGTAGTACTAGTTTTTGTGTTAATAAGAGTATATTTTTTTGTTAAAGGAAAAGTAAATAAAGATGACAAAAGTAACAGTAAATAAAGCGGCTATTATTAAATTAACGGTTTTCGTAATTTTACCGATTATTTTAGTTTTAGTCGTCTTTTATTTGAGAAGAAATTATTTTTTTGGTAACAACTTTATAAATAAAACTTTGTTAAAAGAGGATATGGAATTTAAACATTTTATTTGGGCGGAATTTGATAGTAGAAAAGGCAGTAAAGATACTGGAGAAACCTACTATAAAAACGGTAGTTATTATTTAACCAATAGCGGTAAAGACAATTTCAATCTTGATACAGCATTAATGTTGGATGCGGCTAGGCATAAGATAGAACAAACGTGGAATGTAGCTAACCCAATGAATAGAATATCTTTTGTTTTTAGTAGTGCGTATAGAACTGACAGCAGAAATGAAGAAATAGGGGGAGTGCCAAAATCAGCGCATAGAAATAAGGATGGTAAAAAGGCACATGCAGTAGATATTAAATGGTCTAAATATTCGCAAGAGCAAAAAAATATTATTGAAGCAGCGTTAAGAGAACAAGGTTTTACAAGGTTTGGAAAAGCAAATAGTTTTTTACACGTTGATAACGATTTAACATTGCCAAATCCTGCAAATTGGGTTTATTAATTATGAAGAAAACAATTTTAATATTGGGTTTTATATTAGCATTATCGGTAATTATAATTTTGTATATGAAAAATAATATACAAAAAAATATTAGTGGTAGCGTTATTGGTTTTAATGTAATTAAAGCGTATGATTTACTTGCGCCAAAAGTTGATTTTTCAGTAGTTTTTAAAATTATAAACAACTCTAAATTTAGTTTTAGAATTAGTAATTTTAAAGTTAAAGTTTTTGATGTTATAAGTAACACTTTATTAACTGAAAACGAAGTAATCAGCACTTTAGAAATACCAAAAGGAGAAAGCCAACATAATACAGAATTATTAGGCAATGAAGTTTTAGGTAATTTGAGCGAGTTTTTAAATAGTAACGGTAAACAATTAAGAATAGAAATAAGTTTTAAAGCATTTTTAGTAAATGTAAAATTTGAACAGTTAATAACAATTTAGTACTTTTATAAAAAACAAATAAAAAATGAATAATCAAACAATAATTATCTTAGTAGTTGCAGCATTAATTATATTCGCTATTATAATGATGAATAAGCCTAATGAACAAGCAGCAGCACCAGTAGTTGTGCAACCACCAGCAAATTTATGGAGTAGTTTAGGTGCGATAGGTGGTATTTTAACAGCCTTAGGTATTGGTAGCGGTAGTGGTACAGCAGTACCGCCTGACAGTCAAATTGACCCATCAGTATATAGATTAATAAATAACGGAGAGAGTACACCATTAATAACAACACAAAGAGCAGCAAATAGCGGTTTTGAATACTTAGTAAATAGTGTTAATACTGGTGCTATGGATGGTACACAATTCAATGTTTAAAGATGTGGCTAACAGCAGTTACAACTATATTTAACATTTTAGGGCAATCACAAGCTCAAAAAGACTTACAACAGCAGCAACAAGATGCTTTACTTTTGCAACAGCAACAGCAAATTAAAAGCAATATGTTGAGCGGTGGTAATGATACTGCTTTAGCTATTGGATTTGTGCTTTTTATAGGTTTGATTAGTTATTTAATAATAAAAAAATAAAATGAATTTTGATAAAGTTATATTGATTTTAATAGTTTGCGTAATGGCAGTGGTGTTATTTGATATGTACACTAAATATTCAGCGGAAAAAAGAAGCGATGCTTTAGCAAGTCAAAAGGAAAGTGATTATGCACAGTATTTATTACAGCAAGGGCAACAAAGTACTGATGATAGAGGCTTTTTAGGAGGTTTACTTCATTCTATACCATTATTAGGAGGTTTATATTAATGAAACAATTTTTTAAAATAACAATAGTATTAGTAATTGTATATTTAGCATATAAATATTACATTGACAATTATACAGCTAAAGGCATATCTAAAAAAATTAATGATGATGAAGCGTTATTTGGTGCTAAATCAAGACAATTAAAAGAGGCTTATTTAGATAGCGGATATAATAATTGTAATTCATTATATAGTGCTGGTCAATACGAATGGAGTGATGTATCAGCGTGTAAGTTGATGGTAGATAGTAACGCTGCAAGTATTGATTGGATAGCAAAAGCAAAACAAAGTTAAAAAAAATATTATGGCAACAAAAAAGAAAAGTAAGGCAAAAAAAGTATTGCCAAGAGGTGCAAAACTTAGTGTTTTACAATTAAAACAAGCGGCTAGACAACTAGGTGCAAAAGGTGGTAAAGCAACAGCAAGAAAAAGAAAAAAATAACATGGGAACATTAGCTAAAACAATATTAATATCAGTAACGGTAAGTGTTATAGCTAGTATTTTAGTTTCTATTATAAGCGAATATCTTATTTCTACAAAATAATATTATGGAAAAAACAGTTTTATATATAGCTTTGGGATTGGTTTTAATAACTATTTCGGCTTTGATATATAATAATTACAATAATACTTTATTGTTAGAAAAAAGAATTAACGAACTTAACAAATAAAAAAGATGTTTAAAAAAGGCGGTAAAATAGTAAGTTTTTTAACCAAAACTTTAGTAGGTAGAATAGTTGATAAATCATTATTAGGCGGTGTTGTAAGTAATACCGTTTTGCCAACAGTTAGAACTGAAAATGGAGAAACAGATTTTAAAGAGATTTTTGTAGATGTAATTACCTCTACAATTCCAGTATTATTAATAGTTTCTTTAATTTTTGGTTGGTTGGATTTAGAAACAGTTAAACAATTAGTAAAAATATTTATTCCTTAAAAAAAATAAAATCATGTATAGAAGTCCGATAGAAACAATGCTAGAAAACAAGAAGAACATAACAGTAGGTTTGGCAACTGGTCATTTAGAGATACCAAAAAAGAAAGTTATTAAATTAACTAAGCTAAGAAAAAATGGTATTTCTAAATTCTTAAATAATATGAATTTAGTTAAACCAGTTTGGATAGGTAGCGATGGAAAAAAGTATAATTGCAAGTACGGAGAAAACGCTGATGGAAGTTGTGTTAACGGTGTTATTGTAGCAGTTTAATAATTAAAAAAAATAGTATTATGAATCAAGTACATTTACCAACAATAGGCGGAAGCATAGAGGCTTTAAATTACGATTTAATAGAAAACAGACAATGGATTGGCGCAGTTAATCAAGCTGATATTTTAGCGCCAGTATTTACTGAAATTAAAAACGATTTTGGTTCTCCATTAGTACCATTTTACGGTGGGATAGGTGCTTATAGTGGTACTATTTTAGGCGCATTTGCTGGAGGCAAGACAGATATTAGAATTAGTCAAGATATTAAATTTAACGGAACTACTGGGCTTAATGTTATCGCTACAATGGTAGCTAATGACGATACTATTGGAATAAAAGTTAAGCATCTATTAAGTAATGACCAGTTTCCAAACGAGGTGTTAAGTGAGCCGTTAAACAATTTACTTTTAGGCAATATTTTAACCATTACAAATTGGGATGTAAGTACACTAACCGCAGAGGATGAATTTAACAACATTTTAAATAAAATGGATGCTAACCAAACTTCATTATTTATAAAGGCGGTAATTAGAAAAAACGGTGTAGTAACCGAAGTTGATGGTAAAGCATGGAGAAAAACTGGTGTTTTTGCAACTTCTTCAAAAGTAATAGAATCTTAAAAAAATATTAATTAAAACAACTTAAAAATGGCAGCAATAACATATTCATTCACATTCAAAATAAATAGCGGACAAGGTTTAATCTCACAAGTAGTAATAACAGTTGATGGTACTGGAGTAGTAGACCCAAACACATTATTTGCAAGTGCATTAGCAACATTAGGAAACTTAACACAAGAGCTTTGGCTAGTATGTCATATAAACTTGAAAGGAACTGGATTTAATGGTAATTATATAGAAACAAAAAAGAATTGGGATAAAACTGGCGCATTAGCTTATAAATCTTATCAATCTACCTAACTCACTCGGCGCCCTCGTATTTTTTTACGGTGTGAAAAACACCTTAAAAATAACTCGACACCTCAATCGCCAATACAAGGCAAACTGGTCTA
>Ga0210003_1001921_pt1 | contig 17905 bp, 15 predicted proteins | sample LantaG_FD_182804 | JGI IMG/M metagenome (GOLD analysis project Ga0210003, IMG submission 182804) | Deep subsurface microbial communities from Baltic Sea to uncover new lineages of life (NeLLi) - Landsort_02402 metaG (SPAdes) (version 2) | ecosystem: Environmental > Aquatic > Marine > Oceanic >...
GATAAATCTATAAAAGAATTTGAGCTAGTTATGTCGTCATTTTCTAATAGAATTTTTAAATTATCTCTATTCCATGATTCGGGTATTGGTAAATCGCCACCCAGGTCTCCACCCATGTCTCCACCCAGGTCTCCACCTTCAGGTGGTAATGGAGGTTCAACTTCAGAATTCTGAGTATCACCAGTTTTAGTACCGTATAATTTATCGATGTTATCGAATACTCCGGTATGTGTAATAATTGTGGGGGTATTCAATAATTCAGCTCCAACTGCCTTTTCAACACGTTGTTGTTGTAAATCTAATTTAATTTCATCATCTGAGAACCCTAAAATATTTTTCTTAGCCCAAGATACGGAAACAGGTGCGATACCTTCGACCGGTGTAACAGCGTCTTTGTATAAAAGAACCTTTTCTTTCCACACATCAATTTTAAGTAAATCAGCTTGTGTTGATGGATTTGTTAACCCTAATGTAAAGTTAGATAACTCATCTTCAAAACCTAATAAGAATAAGTGTACAATTGCCACTTTATTTAACTCGGCAATCATAGAATTTTGTATTCTATTAATTGTTCTAGCAAATCTAATGTCCTGTAACGAAAGATTTTTACCGTCACCAACAGCCTCCTCAAAACCTAAAAAGGCTTTAGGTACTCTAAGAGCGGTTAACAATTTCTTTTGGATATATTCTATATCCGCAATTTCTGATAAGTTAGTCGCCCCCGGTAAAGTATCTATAGGGTTAGGTGCGCTAGGGTCTCTAACAGGTATAAAGTAATCTTGATCAACCGCCATTTGGTTGAATCTCATATCGACATTACCGTTCTTAGGGTCTGTTACTTGGTCTCTTTTAAATTTATTAGCAACACGTTGTACATATGCTTCGACATCCTTATCGTCCATATTACCTACGAAAACTTTAAACACTCTTCGTTCAGGAGCTCTCGAAGTTCTATAGATTAACATAGCATCTTCAGAAAGTAATAACTGTTTCCAAATACGTCTAGCTTTCTCCAACATAGAGGTTCCATAAGGTAATTTTCTATCATCACCTAACAATCTAAAGTGGGCTACTTCCCAAGATTTAAATTCCATATCTTTGGATTTCCATTTAAATCTTAAATTTCTATTTTCACTCTTTTCATCGGCTTTAACATTAGAATTAGCACTACTCATAGTACCTTCTAAACGTTCGATTTCTATGTTTGGTAATTGATTACACCCGATAACCCCTTTTTCGGAATCTAATTTTAAATATACAAAGTTATCACCATATTTACAGGTGTTTCTAGTCCACATAGGTAGATTCGTTGGGATATCTAAGACATTATTAAATAAGTCTGACAAGATTCCTTTTATCCTTTTAGATTCAGAATAAATTTGTAATACGTATCCATTTTGGTCGGCCGTTGTTGACTCTTCACCATAAATGTCTAAAGCGGCTGAAATTTCAGGTGTGTATTCCATAGATTCGTAATCATAAAATGATGCCAATCTAGTCGGTTCATAATAAACGGCTTGAGTATAAAGATTATTCTCAATTTTAGCCCATTGGTTACCTAGATAAAACGATTGTTGAGCCTGTAATTTTTCTTTTTCGTATTCATCTTTAGAAGTGGTCTTTAGTAACTGCGACTTATCTACTTTATATGTCGGATAATCTTGATTTAATTGAGCATCCGGACCGAATGTTCTATTCAACCTTTGCCAAACCGTCATATTATCTTTATTTAAATTATTTTCCATACGTCTAATTTAACTTTTTTTAAAAAGAATTAAATACTTACTTTCCACCCTTATTACCTTTATTTGGATTATTAGGTCTATTATTATTAATTTCTGAGTTAAGTTTATCAACCTTCGAAGTGCTAATACCTTGTCCCGGAACTATAAGCTTACTTCCATTAAATATTTTATCTGTTTTTTTTCTGGCTATTCTTCCCATAGTTATTTTACTATATAAATATTACCTATTACCAAATAACCAACCATATTTAATATAATCCTCTTTACTCACACCTTGTTGATATCTATTCATGTCCATATATTGATTCATATTAGGCATTACCGGATTAAATTCCAATTTTTTAATTGAATCGTTATTATTATTAACAGACCAAGAATCTATCATCGCTTTAGTTTGTTCCGTAACTTTAGTTAATTGACCAAATGAAGACTCCCCCACATAAGTACACATAGCTATAGACATAATTAAATCATCGTGATGACCTTTTTGGTGGTCAGGTCGACCATTGATGTAAATAAATGTATTCATCTCATCATATAACCTAGAACTATATATTTTAAAATCATGTCTCATAGATTCCTCAAATGAAGATATAATTTGAACACGTTTATTATTAAAATTTAACCCCGGTATTTTTTCGGATGAGTTTGGGACATATTTCCACTTATTTGATGCATCAATACCGTCAATATATAAATCCTTATATCCCATCTCCTGTAATTTTCTGGAGGTCGATACCCCCATACCACCAGTAATATCGATAACGACAAATGTTTTATACATATTAGCCCACTTAAAGGCTATTTCGGCTATCACATCGGGTGGGACTTTACCAACATATTCTAACACTTGTTCTCTTTCATCAAAATCAATTATTTCAATCGAACTAAAATCTTCACTATCACCACGACTAACATCAATACCCATAATGTATTTATGTCCGACCACAGGTTCTTTCCAAATCCACAACATATTACCCATCATTTTAATCTGAGGTTCTCTGACATGGTTTTCCTTTATGTCTTGTAATAAAATAGAATCAAACACATTATCTCCCGAACCTAGAAAACTACATTCAATCTCCTGAGAAACTTTACGTTTATCATACTTAAGTTTTTTAACCATACGCTCAAACCATGATGAACTTGTTTTATAACCTTCAGATATTAACTTATCCAAATCTTCATAATTACGGTCTGACGATTTTATGTCTGACCAATCAATGATATCGTCCTTACTATATTGTTCTTTATTTAACAGATAGTGTATTATATTATTAGTTTTGACCATATATAAATCCTTAGTATATCTAGGGTCTCGGTACCAATACATTTTAGAAATTTTGAATTCGTTCATCCCTCGATTGGATTGGTCGTATATTTCATAATAAATCGGGTCAAACCCGTTAGGTGTTGACACAACAATTACTTTACCCCCTGTAGATAGAGATGCCATACATGCCGCCCAAAAGTCATTATCAGCTTCAATAAAAGCAGCCTCGTCAAATATTAGTATGGTGGGTGTAAACCCCCTCAAAGCATCCTTAGATGTTGCGACGGCTTTAACCTCACAACCATTAGTTAATTTAAAATGCTTTTGTGAATTCTTATCAAGTGAAAAACCGACACCTAACCAAGAGGGCCATTGACCTATAAAAGACCTGATTTTATTAGCCATCTCTTGAGATGTGTCTAATTTGTTGGCAATAATAAGAAGTTTTTCCGGTTCAGTTTTTTTAGCAAAAACTAGTTTCTTAGATGCCCAAGCTGCGGTAACCGTAGTTATACCAGCTTGTCTATATTTTAACGCTATATTTTCGTTATGTTCTTCATAATCATTTATTAAAGTTTCTTGGTCCGGAAATAACTCTAAAGGTACGTATTTCTTAACTGTGTTATCATATGTTTCTAAATACGTCTTTAACGCATATGGGATGCTTTTCTGACACCTCACATATTCGACTAATATTTGTTCCTTTGTTAAGTTGGCCATTAACCATGATTATTTTCTTTTTATTGTTAGACACCCATCGGGTCATCATCATCATCATCATCATCATCACTCGACATATCAATACCTAAACCACCTAAAAACCCACCTAAATCCGGGTCCTCATCTTCGTCTTCGTCATCATATTTACCCATCGCTTCGTCATAATCCTCTCTCTTAAGTTCCTGTACAATTTCATTGACCATTCTTTGTATGAAATCTTTACCCCTTTTATCACCACTTAATATAAGTTTAGATATTTCTAAGAATTCTTTAGCACTTAACTTAGAAAACCTAAAAAACAAATAATGTTGTAAATGTTTTTTACCCTCATCATATAATTCGTCAGGATAAGTCTCGGTAAATTTTTCCCAAAATACAGGACCTAATCTTGAATCCCATATCTCCGAAGGTAATGTATCTTCAGAACCTAAAACCATTTCAGCTTGTCTAGGGTCATCGGGTAATCCGTGAGTTCCAAAAACTTCATAAACACCTTTAACCAATTCGTGAACCAATAGAGGGAAAGTCATTGCTCTCGCCTTAACTGTTGGTGGGTCAGTTTCATCGTCAACTTCACTCTGTCCTGCTTGTCCACCACCACTACCGGCCATACCTTCCATATCAGGATATAACCAATATAGATGTTCCATTAATGATTGGTTAACTCCATATAAGTTTAATAATTCAGGGTCAACATTATTTAATTCTTCACCGACTAAAACATACATATGACCACCTTTAAAAGCCGCCCCTTGTATCATTGAATTAATCAACCTTCTTTTAGCCTTTTCTAAGTTAAATTTTTCAAATTCATCCACAAAATCCTCAAGTTCTTCAGAGTGTTCTTCGGCCTCATCATTAGCCTCTTTAAATGCGTCTTCTATTTCGTTGTCATCAAATTCTTCACCTTTAGTTTTCATACCTTCAGCCGCACCCATAGGTTGCATAACTAATTTAGCGTCAAACTGTAACGAACCTTCAGGGATACCCATCTCTTTAACAATTAGTTCAACCGCTAAGTTTTCTAAATATTCTTTGTTTTGAGACTGAATCGTCATAATTTTTCTCATACCGTTCATAATTGAACCCATAAGATTCATAATAGGATTATCCCCTTGAATCATCTGAGTATCACCTAAATAACGTCTAACTTTCTCAACCGAATCTTTAAACCTCTTAGATGAAACTAATTCAACAAAATCTCTATCCCCATCTGGTAATGCAGGATGTTCTTTGTATGGTGTTTTCTTATCCGTGATTTTTTTTTCAATTCCCGGTTCCATTCTTTCAGGACCGTCGTAATCAATTGGGGCTTCCTTAATTAATCTATTAAGTAATTGTTTCTCATTCTTAGTTAGACCTTCTTTAACCAATTTATTTTTTAATTGGTTTTTAACCCTTATTTTTTTCTCCATTTTAATATTTAAACTCATCTTAATATTCTTTTAATTTTACCCCTATTTTATTAAAACTTAACCATTCAGGCATATCGTTTTTTTCAGCTTTAGGAGCTGGTTTAGGTCCCGGTTTAGGGTTATATGGTGTTGAGGGTCTGTTAGGTTTTGTACCTGGTTTAACTGTAGGTTTAGTCGGTGATATCTCAGGACTCTCACTTACCAAATTAATAAAGTCTTTTTTACTTATTTTAATGGGAAGGTGTTTCTCAACTATTTGAATTAATTTTTTCTCAATCATAGATTCAAATTTTAAAGTTTCTTTAGTTTCTTTCTTTTTGGGTAGACCTTTTAGTTTTGTATTAACAAAGTCCATAACATCTTTCTTAGACATTTCTTTCGACACTTTACCCGCTTTACCTTCTTTTGGAGTATCCCCATCTTGCATTGACTTAACGACACCAAAGAACTTTTGTTGTTGTTTTGAAACCGCTTTCTCTTGCATTTCACTTCTATCGTTATCCGAGTCATCATCCATACCATCAGGTGCCATATCGTCAGCGTCATGAGGGGTTTCTTGTCCGGTTAGTTTTTGCATAGATAAATCCCCTAACGCGTTAGACGATGTTATATTTTCAGAAACTTTATCTTTTACCTTTGAGTTACCAAATAACACGTTAGCCAATCTACGAATATCATCACTTGTTGGGTTAACATTTTTTAATTTATCAGAAAGGGAACCTAATTTATCTTTCATATCGGTTTGTTTCAATTTATCCGATATCTTATTAGTACCTTTAGTTATAATTTTTGAACCAAAATCATTCACCATCTTTCTTACCTCCGGGTTTTCTTTATAATATTTTAACAATTTAGACCCTATTGTTTTAAGTCCACTAGCATATACATTTTCATCTAATTCATCCATTGCCACATCATCACTATACTCACCTTCATCTTCACCCTCAATTGCCGGTTCAAACATTTTAACTAACATATCGAATTTATCCCTAAAGTAACTTCTTAAATAACCTCTTTTAGCGTGGTCAATCAAACCTTCTCTATCTGTTTTGTATTCTTCCCATTCATCCCAATAATAATCAACAGCTTCAGATGCCGCGTCTTCAAGATTAGAATCAAATGGACTTGGCATTTCATTAGGTTTCCCTAAGTATTCATGTATATATCTATTAAAATAACCTTGGTCAGAACTACCCCAACCATGTCCACCTTCTTCAGACATTTCCCCTTCATTAGGTTCCGCCATGACTTTTCCGTCAGAACCTTTTTTAACGGTATAACCTTTAGGTGATGGAGGTAAAGAACCACCATCGTCACCAATTTGGTACTTGGTTTTTGTTGAGGTAACCGGATTAACTTGTTCCATTAACCTACTATGTAAAACATTTATCTGTCTTTCAGTCATAGACATTAAATTTTTAGTTTTAAATCCCGCCTCAACTAACTTTAAAATTTTTATATTATTTTTCATATGTAATATTTTTTTCGTATTCTAAAACGAAATCTCGTTCGTATAATTTATCTTTAATTATTTCTTCGGTGTCCCCAAATCTGAAAACCAATCTTTTTTTGTTGGTAAAATCAACATCACCACTTTCATCTTCCCAAGATAATGCGACAACATCGTCCATAGCATCAATCATAGAAAAATAATCTGAGTTTTGGATAGTTGTGAGAGTTACGTTATCGTTCTTCAACCAACCAACTTTTATTATTAAATCTAAATTGGGGGGAGCCGGATAACCATTAGATGGTTTTGATTCCCAGTTCTCCCCCCAAATATCATTAATATTTTCAGAAAATATAAATTCGTATATGTTATCACCCTTATAATCCGGACCTAGTTCATTTACAAATATTAAATAATTCATTATATAACCATACCCTTAGACGAGATTCGGTATTGTCTGTCTCTATTTTCAAAGACCAAATTACCTTTATTCGTTTTACCAATTAACTTAGCTTTAGGGTTTTCTTTTAAAAACTTAATTGAGGCAACTTCCTGTGATATACTTTCTGAATGTTTTCTCGCGTTTTTAGTATTAACTTTCTTACTGTTCTCAATTTTCTTTTCACCCTCATTAACAACGAAGTATTTTTTTAAAACTGAATCAACTTTAGATTCTGAAAATATAGTTTCAATCATATCTCCAACCTTTTTAGTCATTTTAGACTCTACACTTTCTTCTTTTCTGTATCTTCTACTATCTCTGTGTTTTTTAGCGTCATATCTAGCATCTCGTTTTAAATCCTCAATTTGTGAGTAATCGTCTTCAGCAGCATCTCCAAAGTAATTACCATCATCTTCTTTCATTTCTGAAAATTCCTCAGAAGAATCATCAAAATCTATCACATCATCATCTTCAAAATCAATCTCAGATTCAGATTCTGTATCATCCTCAAAGTCCATCTCATCTTCAGATTCATAATCTTCAAATTTTTCTAATATATCTTCTTTATCATCATCATTTAAAGAACTTAAATCTACAGCCGATAAAATTGAGTTAATAACGTATTTAACGTCTTTTGACGACATTTGGTCACCTGAATCTAAGAAACTTCTTATCTTCTGACCTAATTTACCCGTTAACTTTTGAATAACCTTAAATGACACTTCTTCATCATTTTCAGATTCCTCATCTTCCATAGATATATCTTCATCTTCCATAGATATATCTTCATCTTCCATAGATATATCTTCATCTTCAATACCCATATCTTCGTCACCTAAGTCCATAGGTAAATTCGTATCTTCACCACCTAAATCCATAGAGACATCTTCCATATCTGAAATTGGTTCTTCAACCGGTGCTGGTGTTGGTGTCTTTAATGTGTATTTTTTATTAGATTGTTCATATAATGAAATTTCTTCATCATGACTTTCATTAACATTAATTTCTCTAGCAATTAAATTTAATCTTTTAAAGGCTTTAGAATACGATGAATAATGTTTTCTATTTTCCATACGGTCAAGATACACAGCATCATCTATAGATTCTGTTAAACTTTTTTTAATTACATACCCTACTTTTTCTTTTGAAATTACATATGTATGTCCGTCGGCTAGTGTTTTACTATAAACCGATTTTTTATCTTCATTGATTGTTGTAGGTTTAACTTCATTGTATCGAGCAATTTCCATTATACGGGAAATTTTGTCCATACCTTCTAATTTTTCACTACCTATAGGTTTTAGTCCTGCCATTTTTTTCTTATTTAAAATAATTATTTATATATAAATATACAGGGAAGTAAAAATGTTCCCTTTTATTGTTTAATTTGTATTATCACCCCTATTTCAAATAAGGTTACTTTGATTTTTTCTTTTATTATTTAATTTGTAATGTTCCTCCACCTAAAGTTTAAATTCCTTTTACTTAAATAAGTTGTCGTTACCCTTAATTTGTAATGTTCCTCCACCTAGGAACAGTAATTGGTATGATTGGCGCCTGTTGTCGTTACCCTTAATTTGTAATGTTCCTCCACCCATTCCTTTGTAATATCCTGTATTTCCTCGTACCCTAACTGAAATACTCTTTCTAAAAATGACCAAATTTCTTCGTTACTGATGTTACAATAACCATTTTTTCGATTGTAATCGAATATTACCTCACCATCTTTCATGTAGAAAATGTGGTTAGGAAATTTATTCGTTTCATATCTTTCCAAATTTCCGTAGTTATTCGTCAACCATTTCTTGGCGATTCTATTTCTCGGTGTTGACGACTCTAACATCATTTCAGTTAAAGTTAGTTCTTTGTCAATATATTTCCTTTGGAAATCAAAAATTTTACCGATATACCCATTTCGCCTTAATGCTTTAAATACAAGATTCTCATCTGAATATTCCCCACCTTCTTCTAACCCACAACTACGGAATTTTTTTATTTTATCTTTTAACATCTCAACCTTATTGGTCATTTCTTCTATAGAACCGTCCTTAATATTTTCTAAAATAGTGTCAATAGTTTCCATCCACCTTTTACTTTTTTTACTAATCGACTCTTTGTCAATTGAATTGACATGGTCATTTGATGGTTTAACCACCCATTCGTCAAATAGAACTGAATAAACTCCTGTGCTAGTGTGAGGCTCATTTTCGTTTTGAACATATAACTCAACTTCATATCCGTATATCATTATATCATGTTCTGAATTAAATAAAGTTTTCTTTAATCTAAAAAGTTCTTCATATAATGGTTTCTCAACATCACTAAATTGTTCGAAGTCAGCAATTATATGTAAATCAACATCAGAATACTCCGACCAATTATAATTGGACAATGAACCGGTCATAGTAATATCGCTAACAACCAAATCGACCCCCAAAAATTCCATAAACTCATAAGAAATATTTAATAACTTTTCTCTAACGTCATCATATAACTTTAAATCCCCATTTTTAGGTTCGTCCCAAATCTTAGGGTTTAATTCATCCCTTAGTTTGAAACTGTTAATTATTTTCTTTAAATCTCCCATTAACTATAAGTATTTTAATAATTGGTTAATTACAATTTTACGTATTTAAACGTTCTCCCTATATTCGAGTTGAAGAATTTACCCTGTGATTCGGACATCCTAAATTGTGTGTAGGTTTTATGTGGTACGTCAGAATATTCGTAACGAGTACCGTTTTTAAATTCCACAATTACTTTTTTTGTTAACGTATCGTACTCAGTCTTTATTAAATTTGATGAGTCAATCTCGTTGAATATCTTGGTTCCCTTTATCGTTTCTTTTTTAATCGCCATTTTTTGTCGTGTTTAAATCTTCGTTTAGTGGTGTTTTATCATCAATTCTTTGTAGAATTACACTAAGATACTTATTAAACTCATTAAAATCAATATCGAATATTCCTTTTAAATCAAAAAATAATTTATTTTGTTCAACACTAAATCTCTGAAAATTTCTCATAATGTCATTTGGGTAATACGGTGGTTTTTCTAAATCTTTCTGAGACCACCCTTCTCTAATGAATGATAATCGTAAAGCATAATATATATCAGCAATGTCTCTAGATGTGATTTCAAGGTATTTTGGTATGAGGTTTTTTTTATCCATAATTAAATTATTTTCTAGATTGCCAATCGTAGGAAATCTTATCCTCGGTTATGGGTCCGCCTTTAGCCCAAGTTCTACAAGTTCTTGCGGAATGACATTTAAAGTTATGCATCCAACAATAACCTAACTCACCATCACCATCACTAGTTTTACCTGGCATACAGTCTTTCATTCTTTCCGATATATCAAAAGCAACACAATTACCACATAGTGTTTTTTTAGCAGCTTCTTCAGTGGTTTCCCAATGTTTAGCTAAGTCAACCCAATAATTTCCCGGTTCGTCCACATTTAAAGGTCCGTACTTAATATATTCGGCCTTTATTGATTTATCTCTATTTTCAGTATTTAATTTTAAATCTTTACTGGCTTTAGGACAGTCCATTTCAGACTCACCTAAAATTTTACGATTATTTCTTTCAATTATTAACGATTTTTTTCTTCTATTTTCTGAACTCATATTTTTTGTTTTAACATAAACATAAATAGTCGGTGTTTTACTAAATGTAATAATTTTAGTTTGATAATCTAAAAAATTTGAGTACATTTGTAAAAACAAACATAATATATGGTAGAATCATCGGATAATGAAAAAAGGGGGGGAAAGAAAACTTCCTCAAATAGTTCAACACCTGTACTAGATAATTTCAGTAGAGACTTAATCAAATTGGCCGAAGAAGGTAAGTTAGACCCTGTAGTTGGTCGAGAAAGAGAGATTACTAGAATAGCCCAAATACTTTCCCGTAGAAAAAAAAATAATCCTATTATATTAGGTGATCCTGGATGTGGTAAAACCGCGATAGTTGAAGGTCTCGCTAATATGATATATAACGGTGATTGTCCAAGAAACTTGATGGACAAGAGAATCGTTTCATTAGATATGGCATCTATCGTTGCGGGAACAAAATATAGGGGTCAATTCGAAGAAAGAATGAAGGTAATCATTGAAGAAATTCAATCGGACCCAAATATAATTCTATTTATCGACGAAATTCACACTATTGTAGGGGCAGGAAATTCATCAGGTTCTCTAGATGCTTCCAATATATTCAAACCGGCATTAGCTAGAGGTGAAATACAATGTGTGGGAGCGACTACCTTAGATGAGTATCGAAAAAACTTTGAGAAGGACGGTGCTTTGGAGAGAAGATTTCAAAAAGTTATTGTTGACGCATCAACTAATGAGGAAACTTTAACAATTCTTACCAATATTAAAGATAAGTATGAGAATTATCACAAAGTAACCTATTCTGATGAAATTCTAAAACTATGTGTGGATTTAGCAGATAGATATGTAACAGATAGAGAATTCCCCGATAAAGCTATTGATATCATTGATGAGGTTGGGGCTAGATGCCAAGTTGACGTTAAATTACCTGAAATCATTGAACGATTAAAAGTTAAGGCTCATACTATAAAAACCGAAAAAATGGATATGGTTAAGAAACAAGATTACGAAAAAGCGGCCGACCTTAGAGATAACGAACGTAGAATTCTTCACGAATTAGAAAATGAGAAAGGGAAATTTGAGGTTTCCTTAGAAACAATTAAAAAAATAGTACCAATTGATTTAGTTTATGAAGTGGTGTCAAATATGACTAAAATCCCCATTAGTAAATTAAATTCCGATGAAACCAAACAATTAACCGGATTAGAAGACACTCTAAATAAAAAGGTTATTGGACAAAGTGAGGCAGTTAAAAAGATTTCTAAATCAATTAGAAGAAATCGGTTAGGTATTAAGGACCCAAATAAACCAATAGGTTCATTCATCTTTTTAGGTTCAACGGGTGTCGGTAAAACTCATTTAGCTAAAGAACTAGCTAAAGAGATGTTTGGTAGTGTTGATAGTATGATACGTGTCGATATGTCAGAGTATCAGGAAAAACATACAATTTCAAGACTTATCGGTTCTCCTCCTGGATATGTTGGTCATGATGAAGGGGGACAACTTACGGAACAAGTTAAGAATAAACCTTATTCGGTTATTTTATTCGATGAGATTGAAAAGGCGAATAAAGACATATTCTCAATTTTATTACAGGTCTTGGACGATGGACATCTGACCGACGGTTTAGGTAGAAAGATTAATTTTAAAAACTGTGTAATCATTATGACGTCTAATCTCGGAGTTAAAAAACTTCAGGACTTTGGGGTCGGTATTGGTTTTCAAACGGGGGATAACAATTATATTGAAGAAGAGAGAAAATCTGATATTCTTAAAAAGGAACTTAAGAAGTTTTTTGCTCCTGAGTTCCTGAATAGGATTGATGACGTAATTATATTCAATTCATTAGGTAAAGATGAAGTTAAACATATTATAAGATTAGAAATGGATAAACTTACCGTTAGATTAACCGAAATGAAATATTATGTCGAGTTTGATAAGACAATAGTTGAAATGCTATCTGAGATAGGTTATGATACCACATACGGAGCAAGACCAATTAAAAGAGCTATTCAGGATAAATTAGAGGATTTCATATCTGAAGAAGTTTTATCCGGTAATATAACCGTTGAGGAAAAATATACCTTAATATCTAAGGATGGCGTGGTTAAGATTAAACCCAAAAGGTTGAGTAGACGAAAAAAAGAGGGTAAATAACCCTCTTCTTTCTTTGTGATTAAGAATTTTATTTATATCTTTGTATTCTAAAACCTTAATAAAAATGAAAAAACTTATATCAATTATAGTTATCTTATTTATTTGTATTTTTTTTGTTAGTTACAGTACTTTAAAAACTGACTCAATATACAACTCTCAAGTAAATGAAAAAGTTAAAATTACTAAAATTGATTTGTCCGATAAACTTAAGATAAATGGATATGTTAATATGATAAAATTAACTAAAAATAGTTTGTCATACAAAGTAACAAATAATGGACATCGTAATTATAATTTTTATATAAATGCTAATTATTTTACTATTGATAATACTCCTGTAGGTGAAGTTAAAATTGATGGTAAAACCGTACAACATAAAAATAAAAATGGAGGTTATTTTACCTCTAATGGTAAATCACCGTCTTTCTATTTCAAGAAAAGGCCTAATGGTGTTTTATATTCTTCTCAAACACACACCCCTATCATTATTAATGGAAAACCAAATTATAAAATTTTTAATAAAAAATGGGCAAAATATAAACTACCGAGATTAATCATTGGGGAAAATAAAAATAAAGATATTATCGTGTTACATACTATTGAGGATACAAGATGCTCTGTTAATGACTTTTATCAAATTGCTAAAAGCCAAGGATTGGTTAACGCGTTGATGTTTGATGGTGGAGCATCAATTGAAGTGGGTGTTAATTATAAAAATGTTAAATACAAATATCAAATAGTTAGTGATACACAAAGAAAATTAGGGAATGTTCCTACCCCATCAGTATTTATTGTTGGTAATTTTAATTAAAAACAATTAAAAGTTTTCATATAATTCGACACTTCCTCCACATAACCAATACCAGTATGGTTTGGACCACTTAAATTTGGAAAATAATTTGGAATAATTTTAGACTGATTTACAGTTAATTCACCCGGATATTTTTTAAGATTAGGGTTAGTTACTTTTTGTAATAGTTTTGATTCTGGATTGAATGATTCTTTACTTTGATATGGTTTTACAGTTGTTTTATTACACGGAGCAGCGTATAACGGATGATTAGTCGCACAATAAGGATATATAGTTTTTTGTTCCGGCATATTGTGACTTAATATCGACATATCTAAAGCATGATTTCCAGTACCGTCGATTTCATCAATGATACCATATTTTGTTAATATAGGGTTAACAGAAGGTTCAGGTTTTAAACCATTAGCTAACGCTTTTTTATAACGATTAGTTAAACTATATAAAACCCCTAAACCTTGATTAATTATATTGAAAGATGAATTATAATCACCAATACTTTTATCTAAACCATATATTTTCCAAGTTTTTGGTGTGAATTGTGCAGCGCCTAAACTTTGAGTTTTATCTTCTCCGTAATATTTTTTAATACCCCAATCAATTAATGAACCTAACCCAAAACCTCTTAATGTTTCAGAAAAAGTATCTGCAATTTCAGTGTTATCACCAAATTTAGTTTCCCTTCCAATAATACCAATACTAACTTTAGTTAATGAAATTAAATTTTTATAATCAATGTTTAATTTCTTCATTAACAAATTTTTATTATCTATTACATAATTAACAAATGTGTTTATATTTTCCTGTACACAACTATAAGTTTTTATTGTTTTTTTTGGTGTTGCATAAGTCAATGTTTCCCATGCCTGAGGTTTATTAGTCATACCCATATTTGGGGCACCAGCAACTGATTGTTCTTTCAATACTCGTTTAACAATATTTATTAAATCCGATTCAGTTAATTTTATAATTTTCTTTTTCATCTTAATTTTTATACTTTGACAGGTTTACTACCACCTTTTCTTTTAACCCAAGCGATTCTTAAGTTAGATGCGGGGTCACTAATAACATTACCACCAACATTATGGAAGATAAGAGGAACTCCGTCTTTAATCGCTCCAACGATACCTACGTGAGTATTCATACCCCAACCTTCACCTCGTTGGATGGAATTACCCGGAACCATTTTACCATCTTTATCGTTAAACCACTTTTTACCTCCATGATAAAATGATTCTTCGTGATGACTAGACCCGGGATGAAATATCCCTACAATATCATCAATTTCTAATTTAACTTCAGAACCTTTTGAAGGAACTAATTGGTTAACGAAAGATTTAACCTCATTCATATAATCACCATTTTCTTTACCTCCACCGTTTTTATGTATTTTTAACCATAAATCGATAGCCTTTTTTATCTGAGATTTATCTAAACCTTTAAATTTAGAATTTATGGTTGGACCTAATATAATGTCATATCTGTAAGCGTCCCACGCATTACCAATCGAATCAAATTTATCTGTAAATTTATTTACAAATGTGGCACAATGTTTAGTACCAGGTTCACATATGTTCTCAGTACTATTTGAAGTACTTAAGTCACTAAAATCTATTTTTGATGAGAACGCCGGATTAATAGTGTCGCTAACGAATATATTACCTGTCTCGATTTTTTCTTTGTAGGTTTTTTTATCCCAATCACGATTTTTAAATTGATAATATTCCCAAACACTAATCTTTTGTCCTTTTTTATCACCACTACCCCAAGTTACCGTTTGATTTAAAGAATTTAGTATATTTTTATTATTATAAAAAGCTTCAGTATTTTTAAATTTTTCACTTAATTTAGATGGAGAACTAACGACATATTTTTTTGCAATATTTGGAAGAGTGGTGTTCAACCATTCTCTGTATTCTATACCGTGTTTTTTAGTGGTGAATGGTGATTCAACTAAACCACCACTCTCTGTTTTTGACGAACTCTCTCCACCACCTTTAGATAAAACTTGTTTAGTGTACAAATCACCCTTAATTCCGCCAGTACCTTTATGGTTCCAAGCATTTTTTATATTAGAATTATCAAATGGTCCTGTTGGGTCCAACTTTAAATTTTTAGATGTATTTGGGTAAGATTTATTCATCCAAACCCTAAACTTATCCCCTTCTTCTTTTGTTTTAAAAGGGATAGGGTTAGAACTTGGCACTGACGGGTTAGAACTTGGCACTGACGATTTAGGACTTGACACTGACGGTTTATTATAAACTTGAGTTTTTATAGCATCTAACCCCGTACCTGATGCCTTAGTCCAATCATTAGCATTTTTTAACTTGTAAAAATACTCTTCACCCTCTTTTTTATAGTCGTAAGTCTTGTCGTAATTTGTCACTATCTGCTCCGATAAATAATGTCTTTTCGTAGCTGATTCATGTAAATTTAAGATTCTTTCTTTCTCATCTTCACTTAATATAAATCTATTCATTCTGTTTTTGTTTTATTATAAATATAACGAATAAAAAAAAAACACTCCGAAGAGTGTTTTAATATTTAGATTAGACGTACTTGATATATTCGTAATTCCTTACTTTAGTGTTATACCATCTTCTCTAACGTACCCATATTTCTGAAATTTGGTGTCATATGGTTTTGGCATCGGCACGAGTTTTATTCTATACCATGTCTTCTTATCCCCATATTCCATAGATTTGTGAGAAGAAATTATTTCCCCAATCTTACCAGTAGAATCTCCCTTAAACATCCTATAAAGGTTTTTAGGGTTTTGTATATTATTAACCCCCCCATTATTTACCTTAGTTTGACTTCTAACGTTAACACCTCCAGCGTCTTTTATATACGCCACCTTTCCAACATTTACGTTATTTGCAGTTTCCGAATTTTCTTTCCCATCAACATTTGAGGTTTTTGATTTTGCCCACTCATCTTTACCAGCGTTAAATGATTTTATAAAGAAACTATTATATGGTGTTCTACTTTCAGCGTCTAAGTCAAATTTACTATTCTTACCGTATTTTCTACTTAGTTCGTCAGTACTATTCGCCCATATTCTATAAGCTCTTGCTAAATCATCCTTTTCTTTTTGAACTTGTGGTGAAACAGAAGGTTTCTCCTTGAAAACATTAACTCTTATGGCCTCTAGAGGTCTTCCCGAGGCTTTAGACCAATTCTCTGTGGTTTTAAGTTTATAGAAATAATTACTACCTTCTTTTTTATAATCATACTTTCTATCATGGTTTGTAACAATGTTTTCGTTAGATGTTTTACCTGAAGTATTATTAGTCGTTCCAGTTGTAGATTGTTCTGATAAATATTGTCCCTTAATTGCGGACTCATGTAAAGTTAATATTCTTTGTTTTTCACTTTCGCTCAATGTAAATCTATTATTCATATCTATATTTTACAATAAATATGTTATAACTATAAAAAAAAACGTAGGGATTTAAAATAACCCCGAACCTGTGGTCGGTTCCAACTCCATTCGATGTTTAGTATTACCTAATTGGTTAATAATTCTCATTCCGGTCTCAATACCTGAATAGACCTCATCTATTATGACGTATTCCTTACTAGTGTGGTAGTTGTAATACCCTATGGAAAAATTAATACATTGAAAGTCGTATTTCTTTCTCAACATAAGAACATCAGTATAAGGGTGACTCCCATATTTTTGTTTACCTTTAAAAGTTATGTCGATTACTTCGTCACATACTCTGAAAAATTCACTATCTCTATCGAACAATCTAGTTCCCATAAGAAACTCACTAACCATCCAATTTTCAGGCGCGTCGAACTGAATTGAATATCCCACATTTTTAAAGAATTCATCGTCGGCAACCTGAGACCCGTGACATCCGGTTTCTTCAGATACGAAGAACGCCACTTTTATATTAGGTAATTCCTGTAATAGGACCAAACAAGCAAAAATTCCTGCTTTATCATCTCCACCGATTCCGGTTTGGATTCCCTCGTTGTTAAATGACATTAACGCAGGTTTTATCTCACCTTGATAGTTAGGTAATTCAACTTCGTGAATGTTTATGGTATCTATTTGATGGACAGTATCGGTATGCGCCACAACACAAGGGTAATAAAAATCTTCATTTACCTCATCAGTTGTTTTAGTTACATAAATGTTTCCGTTATCTTGAACGTAATAGTCGTAACCATTGGATTCTAACCAATTAGTTAAAAATTCAACCATCTTTTCTTCCTGATAAGTTTTCGTTGGGATGGATAGAACGTCCTTAAGTAATGAATAATATT
>Ga0210003_1001923_pt1 | contig 17889 bp, 13 predicted proteins | sample LantaG_FD_182804 | JGI IMG/M metagenome (GOLD analysis project Ga0210003, IMG submission 182804) | Deep subsurface microbial communities from Baltic Sea to uncover new lineages of life (NeLLi) - Landsort_02402 metaG (SPAdes) (version 2) | ecosystem: Environmental > Aquatic > Marine > Oceanic >...
CTCATCGAGAAGACTGGCCGACTTGGGGTCGCCGATGACGAGCACGTGGCAGGCCATCTTCCACTCGACGGCGATAGTGGCGGCGTGGCGCAAGGCCGTTTTCGCATGGTCGGAACCATCATAGGCGACGAGGAAACGGGTGTTGCCCGGAGTCTCGACTCCGGTAACGAGCACGGGCCGTTTGGCGGCCCGGGCCACGGCCGCGGTCGTGGACCCCACAAGCCCATCGAGCCATTCGGCATGTTCGCCGCCCCGTCCGAGCACGATCAGATCGGTCAGCTCGCTTTTCTCGATGATGCAGCGCGAGACAATTCCGGTCACTTGGCTGGTTTCCCACGCGACATCCGCTTTTTCGCACTCCTGCGTGAAGGTTTCCAAGGCGGCCTTGCCCCGTTCTTCGAGGATCATCGAGATGTTGCCCTGGTAATTCACATAGGGGGCGGTGCCGAGCGACGCCGAGATGTCCCGGAGAAAGGGGCCTTCGAGCAATCTGACATCAACGACATGGAGGCCGCAGAGGGCGGCGTGGTAGCGGGTGGCGAGCGCCACGGCGTAACGGACGCCGACGGCGGCGAAGTCGCTGCCGTCCGTGGGTACTAGAATACGTTTTATCATCGGTTGTCCTCCATAGGATCCTCGTGGACTTTGTGGACGAAGTGGACTTTGTAGATCCTTGTCGCCATGATAATGGCAACTTCTAACTCCTAACTTCTAACTTCTAACTCCTCATCACGTATCGAGCATTCCTTTTGTCGAGGGGATGTCCTTGATCCGGGGGTCAATCCGGACCGCTTCCGCTAACGCGCGGGCGAAGGCTTTGAAGAGGCCTTCGATCGAGTGATGAGCGTTGTTCCCGTAGCGCAACACAATGTGGAGCGTCACACGGCTGTTGATCGCGAACGCCCGGAAGAACTCTTCGACCAATTCCGCGTCGAATTCACCCACTCGCCCTCGAGGCAAGGGGGCCTCGAAGGCCAGAAACGGCCGGCCGCTGAAATCCACGGCGACCTCGGCGAGGGCTTCGTCCATCGGGACGACGGCATGTCCGAACCGGACCAGCCCGACGGGCTCGCCCACCGCTTCGAGGACGGCTTTGCCGAGGCAAATGCCGATGTCTTCGACGGTATGGTGGGCGTCGATCTCGAGGTCGCCTTTCGCCTGTACGCGAATGTTGAACAGACCGTGCCGCGCCATAAGAGACAACATGTGGTTGAAAAAGCCGATGCCCGTGTCGATCTCGGCGCGGCCTTCGCCCTCGAGATCCAGGGCCACGTTGATTTTGGTTTCTTTTGTTTCACGGGTCAATTCAGCATGGCGCATTGGCTTCTCCTGTCGGAAATTAAGAATTAGGAATTGGGAATTAAGAATTGACGACATCCTTAATTCCTAATTCTTAATTCCTAATTTTTAATTCTTTAACGGCCCAGATACAGGCGTTCTGCGAGAAAATCCGGCAGCCCCGCGGTGATAATGCGTTCCGCGACCTGTTTGATGGGGTACGGGACCCTGACCAACTCATATTCTTTTTGCTCGGTTTCGAGGAGTCCGAACGAGGCCCGGGGGTCTCCGTCGCGCGGCTGGCCCACGGAACCGGGGTTGATGAAGAAGTCTTTACGATCGCCCAGCACGAACTTGGAATCGTCGTCGACCGTATACGTGCCGTCCGCCGAGAAGATGCCGGGACAGTGCGTATGGCCGAAAAAGCACAGCGAACACATCTGTTGCCGGAGATAAAAGAGGTGAGGCAGAATGTCTTCCCATCCGAACATGTACGTGTTGGGGTTCGTGGGAGATCCGTGGACCGTGAGGAAAGACTCGTAGCGCCGTGTCTCGGGCAGGGCGCGCAACCATTCCGTATTTTCTTCGGTCAAGTCCTCGCGGGTCCACAAGGCGGCGGCCAACGCGATTGGGTTGAACCCCCAGGGTTCCTCGAGCCCGCAGGCGACGGCGTCGTGATTGCCGCAGATGGTGGGAATCTCACGCTCGCGCATGATCGCAACGCACTCGTTGGGATTGGCGTTGTACCCCACGACGTCGCCGAGACAGACGATCTGGTCCACACCAATGGCGTCTATCTTATCGAGCACGGCGGTCAGCGCCTCCAGATTCGAGTGGAGGTCCGAGATAATCGCGTATTTCAATCTTTATTACCTCCCGATGAAAAAGAGAGGCTAGGAGTTAGAAATTAGGAGTTACAATCATAATGTGTTGCGAGATTCTAACTCCTAACTTCTAACTCCTAACTCCTTCGGCACCCTATTTTGCACTGAGTGCGATAGCCGGGTCAAGAAAACAATTACCCCCCGCTTTTCGAAAGACTCGGCGAGGATACGATCCAAACCTCCGGCCACTTCTCCGGCGGGTGCATCCCCCGCCACTGTTGTATATCAGACATATATCAACAATAGCGTAATCGAGACGCGAGATTCAAATAGGAGTTAGCGGTTAGGAGTTAGAAGGGGGAATACAGGAATTTGTTGGTAACTTCTGACTCCTGAGCTAGATGAGAGCGTCGAATATGCCGTATACTCTGCGGCGATGGGCTTGGAATGGTGTGAATGAGTATTGTGCGTTTTGAAAGTATTATGAAGACGTTCGGCGGCGAACCCGTTCTGGACAACGTCGCGTTCCGCGTGGAAGAAGGCGAGAAGATCGGTCTGATCGGCCGGAACGGCAGCGGAAAGACGACGGTGTTCCGCCTGGTCATGGGCGAGATCACGCCGGACAACGGGACCATCGAGCGGATGCGCCGGGCGCGGTTCACCTGTCTTTCGCAGATCCCGAATATCGATACTTCGGAAACGATCTTCGACACGGTGATGCACTCGTTCCGGGATCTGATCGAGCGGGAACATGCGCTTTCGGACCTCGAACACCGGATCGCGGCGGGCGACGAGAAGCTGCTCAAACGCTACAGCGTGCTGCAAGAAGAATTCGCGGCGCACGGCGGCTATGAGTTCCGCACAACGGCCAAACGGGTGTTGCACGGTCTCGGGTTCAGTATCGCCGATTTCGACTTGCATGTCGGGGCGCTCAGCGGGGGCCAACGGACCCGGCTGATGCTCGCGTTGGTGTTGCTCAAGGACGCCGACCTGCTGCTTCTCGATGAGCCCGAAAATCATCTCGACATTCAGGCGCGCGAATGGCTCGAGAGTTTTATTCGGGACAGCCGGAAAGCCATCGTGATTATTTCACACGACCGCCGCATGTTGAACTCGGTGGTGAATCGTATCGTGGACGTCGAGCGGGGCCAGCTCACCAACTATTCCGGCAACTACGAGTTCTACGCGAAAAATAAGGCCCTACTACGGGCGCAACAGCAGGAAGCCTTCGATAAGCAACAGGAGTTTATCGAGAAGGAAACGAACTGGATCAACCGGTTCCGGTACAAGAACACGAAAGCCGCCCAGGTGCAGAGCCGCATCAAACGTCTCGAAAAACTCGAACGCATCGAGGCGCCGCTCGCGGAAGGTTCGTCGGCGCGGTTCGGGTTCGGCGAGGTGGTCCGTAGCGGGCAGATGGTGCTCGAAGCGAAGGATCTGTCGATGGCGTACGGCGACCTTGAACTTTACCACCGAGTGTCGTTTGAAGTGGGCCGGGGCGAACGCGTGGGCATCATCGGCCCGAACGGGTCGGGGAAAACAACGCTGTTGCGGCACTTGGCGGGCACGCTCGAAGGCGGCACGGGCACGGTACGAAAGGGCCATAAGGTCCAGCTCGGTTTTTATGAACAACACCATGAGAACCTCCTTCACGCCAGCGACATCATGGCCGAGATCCGCAATTTGAGGCCCGATATGACGCCCGAACAGGTGCGCACGTTTATGGGACGTTTTCTTTTCACGGGGGACGATATTTTCAAACCCGTGGCCGCCCTGAGCGGAGGCGAACTCAGCCGGGTCGCGCTGGCGAAGCTGGTCCTGACCGACGTGAACGTGCTGTTGCTGGACGAGCCGACCAACCATCTCGATATCGCGTCGCGCGAGGCGCTCGAAGCGACGCTGGCCGAATTTCCGGGCAGTATCCTGCTGGTGACGCACGACCGCGAACTGGTCGATCGACTCGTGGACAAACTCATCATCATCGAGAACGGCACGGCCACGGTGCATCTCGGAAACTACTCGCGCTACCGCTGGAAACTCGGCGAGCAGGCCCAGGAGGAAGCGGCCCGCGCCGCCGAAGCCCTCAAGATCCGAAAGAAAAAACCGTCGCGCGACAAGACCGAAGAAAAAGAGGCGCGGAAACAGCGCAAGCAATTCGAGGAACTCGAAGAACGGATCGAATCCGTCGAGGAAATGATCGAGCAGATGGAGGTGCAGTTCACGCAACTCGATCCGGGGAACTACGAAGCCGCCCAGACCTTGAAAGAAGAATACGATGGGCTCAAGCAAGACCTCACCGCGATGTACGCGGAGTGGGAAGAGTTGGTGTAGATGGTTTTGAGTACCGGCGTTTCTGTAGGGCGGGATTGATTCCCGCCTCCGCGGTTAGGCGGGAATCAATCCCGCCCTACAGAAACGCGATCTTTTCACAACCTCTCAGCCGAAATTGAAGCCCAGCATGTTCACATAGTTGAGCACAAGCAGAAACGCCACGTTGGCCACGGTTATCGCCGTGTAGAACAGCCGGGCGGGAAGATTCCAGTAAGATTGCGCCCAAGCCGCGACGCACAACGTGATGAGCGCCAGCGTGAGGCCGGCGGCCAGCAACGGCAGCACCAACAGCGCGACCAGCACGGGCGGCGCGCCGTAACCGAAACTGTTAATGTCCACGGTCAGAACAAAGATGCCGAGGCCGGCGGCAAAACCGACGTGGAGACCGCAGACGGCGCGCCCGATCCAAGCTGCCGCGGCTGGATTACCTTGAGGCGAAGGGCGGCCTCGGTGTCGCCGGATCCAAACAGCGAGGGGCCACGCCACCAATCCCGCCAGGAGGATGAATAGCGAAACGGCCGCGGCCACCGTCAAGGCTTGCCGGGATTCATACCACCGGATCGGATCGTAGGCGCTCGAACCGGTGGCGAGATACTTGAATGCTTCCTTCTCGTCACGTCCGAATACGGCGCGGGGACTCTTCGAGAGTCGCCGAGCGTCGGCCTTGCCGTTGACGCTGTAGAAACAATAGGGTTCGGCTTCGATGAGCGGCGCGCCTTTGCCAAAGACAATCGTTCCCTCCTCGGGGCCTGGTTTGACGTGGATCTCCGACACAAAACGCGGAATAAGGACACCGAACTTGAAGAAGGTCGTCCGGCAGTAACGGTTGTGACGGTAATAGCCCGCTACTTCTTTGATGCGTTGCGCCGATCCTTCGAGGGGTTGGCTGGGCGCGGGTCTAAGGTCGGCATCACGCTTGGGCGGCGCCGGGAAATACCGATTGACAAAACGTCCGGATACGGCGCCGTAGACCCCTCTGCCGTTCGTGGTCGAGGAGACAAACAGGCCGGTGTTGGCGTCGGGGATCAACAACAGTAACGAAGCGAAGCCCCAGATCAGGCCGGTGTGCTCGAGCGTGCGATGGCCATTGCGCAAATGTTCGGAAAAGGCGTAGGCGCGGCCATCCACCATATCCGGATGATGCGCAAAATGCCTGATGTGCATGAGGCGCATGGTATCTTCGTCTAAGATATACGTGTTGCCATAGCGGCCATTCTGGAGATGCGCGATCATGAACCTGCTCATGTCGTGCGCGGTACAGGCCAGCGTCGAGGCGGGCGGCGTCAGCGGATAGTCGTACTTGGCTTCGTGATATTTCCCCAAGTAGTAGTTGTAGCCGGTGGCCAGCGGGGTATTGGTGTCGGGCACGAGGTCGAAGTAACTGTGTTCCATGCCCAAGGGCGTGAAGATGTTTCCGTCCACGTATTGCGCGAACGGCATTCCGGTGACCGCCTCGACGATATGGCCGGCGAGGGCCATCCCGTGGTTCGAGTAACTCATCACGACGCCGGGCGGCATCACGCGGGGTGGCATTCGTTGTGCCAGGTACGCCCCGAGCGGGATCATTGTCTCATGCGTCGGGGCCGCCCCGCCCAGGAAACGGTCGTCGAACCCACCCGTATGCGTCATCAAATTATCCAGCGTCACGGGATCCGGATAGGTATAGGGCAACTGGAAATCCTTGAGGTAAAAATTGACGTCGGTGTGCAGGTTGAGTTTGCCCCGTTCGACGAGTTGCATGACCGCCGTCGCCGCAAACAGTTTCGAGATCGAGGCCACCCGGAAAAGCGTCGTATCGGGATCGACCGGGATATCCTCGCCCAGTTTCGCCGTGCCGTAGCCCTTGCTGAACAACACCTCGCCCCCATGCACCACCGCCACCACCGCCCCCGGCGCGTGCGCACTCTTTATGCTGTCCGCGAATATGGAATCGAAAAAGGCATCGAGATCCTGCGGCGTCGCGGGCCAAGATTCCGCCGCCGCCACACCGGCAAGAGACAGACAGGCGGCCCAAACAAGAAACATCGTATATCGAGTTGTTGCTGCCACGTGTTTACTCCTTCGCACATCTTTGCACGCTATTCTACACAAAGCCACACTAGCGCGTCATCCCCGCGAAAGCGGGGATCCAGAACGTGTTCTCACCACCGCAATGTATGCCCTGGATCCCCGCTTTCGCGGGGATGACGCGGTTCTTGACTTCTTCACAAGTTCTAAGCGCCGAGGCTATATTGTGTTGATCTCCGACTGCCAATCCGGGCGCAGGATCCCCCGGTCGGTAATCGTGATGCGGCGCGTGTCGACTTGGTCGGGCCCGACGTGTTCGAGGAGGATGTCGAGGCGTTTTGCGGGCAGTAACGGTTCGGCGCGCTCGGCCCATTCGACGACGCAGAGGCCGTCGGGTTCGAAGAGGTCTTCGTAGCCGAGGTCGGCGAGTTCTTCGGGGCCGGAAAGCCGGTAGAGGTCGACATGATAGAGGGTGGGCGCATGGCCATATTGGTTGACGAGCGTGAAGGTGGGGCTGCTGACGTTTTCGTTGTCCGCGAAACGGGTTGCCATGCCGCGGACGAGGCAGGTCTTGCCTGAGGCGAGTTCGCCGCGGAGCGCGACCACCGAACCGACGGGCAGCAGTCCCGCGAGCAACCGGCCGAGTTTTTCGGTCTGTCTTGGACTGTGCGACTCGATGACTAGGACTGCCGAGCTGGCCGGCGGCGCTGGCGCCGCCTGAGTGGGGCTCGGCGTTCCCAGGTGTTGCTTGTTATATTTTGTGGTCATGGTTTGGCAATCGCTTGGCGGTAGAGTTTGACGTAGGCTTCCGAGGATCGGTCCCAGGAGAAGTCTTCATTCATGCCCGCGAGGCGGACGGTGTGCAGGGCTTCGGGGTCGTGGTAGAGTTCGACGGCCCTGCGGACGCTTTCCGCGATGGCCTCAGACGTACGCGGCTTGAAGACAATGCCCGTCGGAGAAGGATGACGGACGAGGGAGGAAGCGGGAGCGGCGCCCTGTTTTCTTTTTTTGTCCTTTGTCCTTTCACCTTTTGCCTTCCGGAGCGGATGGACGCTGTCAGCGAGGCCGCCGGTGTGGCGGACGATCGGGATGGCCCCGTAGGCGAGACTGTAAAGTTGGCTCAGTCCGCAAGGTTCGTAATGCGACGGCATCAGGAAGAAATCGCTTCCCGCTTCGATCTGGTGCGCCAGGACGTTGTCGTATTTGAGGATAAGCCGCATGCGGTTAGGGTAGCGTTGCGCGGCTTCGGAAAGCATGTCCGCGAAGTAGGGATCGCCGGTGCCGAGAATGATCACCTGGAGGTCGTTGAGCATGATCTCGTCGATAGTTTGGGCCACGAGATCGATGCCTTTCTGCCAATGAAGACGGGTGACCATTCCGATGATCGGGACGTCGCGTCGAGGCAGGTCGAACATTTTTTGGAGGGCGGTTTTGCAGGCGGCCTTGCCGGAGAGGTCTTCGACGGAGTACTTTGCGGCGATGTGCGGGTCGATGGCGGGGTTCCACTGGGTGTAATCGACGCCGTTGAGTATCCCGCTGAGGCTGTTGGCGCGGGTACGGAGGAACCCGTCGAGTCCTTCTCCGAATTCGGGGGTCTGGATTTCTTTGGCGTAGCGGGGGCTGACGGTGTTGATCCGGCTGGCGAAGGCGATGCCGGCCTTCATGAGGTTGATGTCGCCGTAATACTCGAGGCAGTCGGGCCTGAAAAGGTCCGCTCCGAGGCCGGTATAGGGCAGGAAGCGGGCCTTGTAGCGTCCCTGGTAGGCGAGGTTATGGATGGTCAAGAGCGTTGGCATGCCGCGCCAGGCCTCGGTCATGGCGAGGCGGGTCTTGATATAAGCGGGGATGGCGGCGGTATGCCAGTCATGGCAATGGACGATGTCGGGCCGCCAGTGGGTCTGGGCCACGCCGTGCAGGACGGCCAGGCTGAAGAAACAGTACCGTTCGGCGTTGTCTTCATATTCGTAGGCCCCGTAACCGTACGGGTTCTTGCGGCCGAAGTACCCCTCGTGCTCGATCAGGTACAGCGGGATGCCGGTGCCGGGGACCGTGGCGATGTGTAGCGCACCATAGGCCGTCTTGGCACCCAAATCAGCCACGCACAGGCAGTGGGGGCGGCCACGCAAATGGGGAGGGAGCGCCGCATAGCAGGGCAGCGCGATCCGCACGTCGTGGCCTTGGGCAGACAGCGCGCGCGGTAGCGCGGCGGCCACGTCGGCCAAGCCGCCCGTCGAAACCAGCGGGGCCAGCTCGGAACATACATACAAAATCTTTAGGGGTTTCACGTTCCCCACTACCTTCACTTCCTTCCCAACGGGATCAACGGATGCGAAATACTTCGGGTTCGTTATACGTGGTGATGCGGAGTTTTCGGAAATGTTTTTTCAATAGCCCGGCCAGGAGCGGTACCACGCATTTTTCGGTGCCCGCATGCCCGGCGTCGATTAGGGCGAGACCGCGTTGCTGGGCGGCCTGGGCGTCGTGGTAGCCGATGTCGCCGGTTACAAACACGTCAATCCCTGTGGGAACGTCGCGGACTTGGCTGCCGCCTGCGCCGCCGAGGACTGCGACGGTCCGTATGCGGCGTTTAGCGTTGCCGACCACGCGGACGTGGGTTAGTTTGAGGTTCTCGCGGACTGTTGCGGCGAAGGCGTCCAATGTCGCCGGGGCCGGGATCTCGCCGCGCACGCCGATGCCGACACGCGGGTCCTTGTTTTCGAGCGTGATGATGTCGTAGGCGACTTCTTCGTAGGGATGGGCGCGTTTCAGCGCATCGAGGACGCCTCCGATCCGCGCCGTGGGCACGAGGGCCTCGAAACGGCGCTCGGGTTCTTCGTTGACCTGATTTCTCGTGCCGGAAAAAGGTTTCGCGGCGGTGCCCGGTCGAAAGGTTCCTACACCCGGCGCGCTGAACGTGCAATGCGTGTAATCGCCGATAACACCCGCGCCTGCCGCGCACACGGCGTCGCGCACGACTGCGAGGTGCGCCTCGGGGACGAAGGTGACAAGCTTCACTTGGCCGCCTTGAGGTACGGCGATCAATGGGGCGCGATTGACGAGGCCGAGTTTGTCCGCCAGGAGATCGTTGACGCCGCCGGGGGCGATATCGAGGTTGGTGTGCGCGGAAAAACACGCGATGCCCGCCGTAGCGATGTCGAGGCACAGTTTGGCGTCGGGATTGTCGGCGCGGAGATTGCGCAACGGATCCCAGATCAGCGGATGGTGCGACACAATCATCCCAGCGCGCGTGCGAATAGCGCGCTGGACGGCTTGCGGGGTAACGGTCAAGGCTACGAGCACATGCGCCACGCTGGCATCGGGATCGCCGATGCTCAGGCCGATCCGGTCCCATTCATAGGCGAGCGCGGGCGGCGCGAAGTTTTCGATGACCCGGCAGATGTCGCGTACTTTCATGCGGTCCTCTCCATCGAGATCGCGCCATAGCCCACAACTCGGTTGTAGTCGCCCGAGACAGCCGCACTCGTACGATAGTCGAGAAGGGACCAGGCCGGCGGGGTTACGCCCCCCACCTGAGAGTCCCCCACTCCGCGCTTGAGCGCGTAGCCCATGGCGGCCACGACGGCCGCTTCGCCGCACATCGCGTATTGCTTGGTCCGCAGCCCGCCGATCACCCCGGGAACGTTGCGCGCCAGCACGGCGTCGAGCGTCCGCTTATCGATCTCGTTGGCCTCTTCTTCGGTCATGAAATGCGAGAGGTCCGTCGAGGCGATCACGAGGTCGCCGTCATCAACCATCGCCGCGAGTTTCCCGCCGATTTCCGCGTGCCAAGGCCGTGCCGGGCCACCGAAAAGCACGGGGACTATCGGGACTTCGCCGAGCGCCACTTGCAGGAAAGGCAGTTGAACTTCGAGGCTGTGTTCGTCGAAATGCGGCTCGATGGAATCCGAACCAGCCACCTTGGCAAACTCCGTCGCAAACGGTTCATCGACGGATAAAATGCCCAGCGGCGTCTCGAAGGCGCCCGGTGTGTATACCGAAGCGCGTTCCACGCGGTAGCGATGCGACCCCGCGAGAACAATCACCCGTTTCGGGTTCATCCCCACCACGCGCTTGTAGGCGAACCCCGCCGTCGCACCGGAATAGATGAATCCAGCGTGCGGCGCGACAATCGCGGCCACCCGCTCGGGAGCAGGCTCGACGGACGCGTCGTCGATAAATCCCTGAACCATCGCGCGTAGCGCGTCGGCAATGGGTGGATAGAACGACCCCGCAACCGCCGCTTTTCGGATATTCATGACAAGGCTCCCTGGTTCACACAATGAGAAATACTCGATGAAGTGTACCAAGAACCCCTGCGAACATCAAAGACTTTCCCGATTCAGGTGCGGCAGATGTTGCGATGTCTACACCATTATCTTCTCACACGCTCACGGTGCATTCCGCCGGGTTGCCGAAGTTGCCGTAGGTTAGGTTTTGGCTGACGTAGCGGGCGCGGTAGGCGTAGGTGGTAGGTTCGTCTTCGTGGATGATATGGATGTAGGGGGAATCGGTGGCGATATCGAGGGAGACCCAGTCAGCCTCATGATCCGGGATACCGCCCCGGTGGAATTGGATCTCGCAGCCGATAACGCCAAGGGGACGGCCATTGCGCCGCTCATCATGAGGGTTCGTGCCACAATGGATGATCACTTGCAGCCGTTTGCTGAAATCCAGATGGAGCAACGGAGGGTCCATGGACCGGACAGCATCGGGCGACGCTGCCGTCCGGGTCGAATCGGGGACGGTGATCCCCGCCGCGGCCCGTTCCCCATCGGTCATGGTGGGGTCCGCTTGGAGACGACGGGCCATGCCGCGCGCCGTTACCACGGCCTTAGCGATAGCATCCTTCTTCACACGGACCGACGCCCGCATATCAGCCTCCTTGTCCACGGTATTGCTCGCAGCCAACCGCGCCTGCAACACCGTAGAGACAAGCGCGCAAGCCTCACCCAGTGTAAACCCATGCGACAGGCCATAGGAGCCCATCCAGATTGCGAAGTGATACAGCCAAACAATCTTCGCACGTTCGCTACTCGGAATATAATCAGCCATCGTCTAGTCCTCCTTGTACCTAGTTTCCACGGTTCGAGGGAATCACTCTCCATTTGCCGTCGAGAGTTCGGCCTGTTTCAGGACAAGATTCGTTGCGTCTTCAGAAAGGTCCGGCGGATAGCCGTAACGCGCAAGAAGCCGCCGTACTTGCCGCCGCAAATCGGCGCGCACCGACTCGCGCTGAGTCCAGTCCAGTTTGGGCAGTTTCTTGACCATCTCCGCCAGTTCCCGCGCCATCAGCTTCAGTCTGTCGTTCTCCATCATTTGGCGGGCCGATTCATTGTCTGCGATGGCATCATAGAAGGCGGTCTCTTCAACGCTAAGCCCGAGGTCTTCCCCTCGGTTTTGCACATCGCGCACCCACTTGGCCAAATCCAGCAGCCGCGTGATCATCTCCGCCGTCGTAATGGCCTTGTTGGTGTAACGAACCATTGCGTCTTCAAGCGCCTCGCGGAACTTCTTGCTTTGAACAAGATTAGTCCGCTCAGAGATGCGAATCTGGTCAGTCAACAGCTTGCGCAAGGTTTCCAGCGCGAGGTTCTTTTGTTCCAGCGCGGCCACACGCCCAAGAAACTCATCGGAGAAGATATCAAGCCGCGCATCGTCCAAACCCGCCGCAGCGAAAAGGTCAATCACTTCCCCGGCGTCCACCGCGCCACCGATCACCTGCCGCACGGCGGCGTCAATATCAGCCCGCTCCCCTCCGGTCCTGCCCCTGCCTCCCTCATCGGCCAGCCGTTTACGAATCATAGCCTGCACGCGCTGGAAGAAAGCCAAGTGTGTCGCGATGGCTTCCGCTTCCGGACGCGGCACGGCGAGGGCAAACGCCATCGACAGTTCCTTGACCATCACGCGGAACCGTTTCCAGCCGTCATCTTGCGCATAGACGTGGTTCGCCGCGTTGAGATAGACCTGCAACGTCGCCCTCGGGTCCGCGTTCAGCGCCCCCTCGTAATCAAATCCGTGGAAGAATCCCTGCAACTGCTCGAATGCCTTCTGCATTGCCGGGACCGCTTCGTCCTGAATCTTCTTGACGGCGTCGCCTTGTCCACCTGCTTGCGTGTACGTCGTCAGCGCATCGGCCAGTTGATCGGCCAGCCCGAGCAGGTCTACCACGAGTCCGCCCGGCTTATCGCCGTAGACGCGGTTCACCCGCGCAATCGCCTGCATCAGACTGTGCCCGGCCAGTGCCTTGTCGAGGTATTGCGTATGCAGCGGCGGGCAATCAAACCCCGTCAGCCACATGTCGCAGACGATTACCAGACGGAAATCATCCGCCGGGTCCTTATAGCGCTCCGCAAGCCGCTTGCGCGCCAACTTACTGCGCACATGCTGCAACAACGGAGCCTCGTCATTCGGACCGCCGGTCATGACGACCTTCATCGCGCCCTTCTCATCGTCTGGGTCATGCCACTCGGGCTTGAGTTTGCGGATCTCCTCATACAACCGCGCGGCAATGTCGCGACTCATCGTCACGACCATCGCCTTGCCTTCCATGGCTTCCCGGCGTTTCTCCCAATGTTCGGCAATGAACCCCGCCACGCGCTCGATCCGTTCCTGCGCGCCGACTAACGCTTCCAACGGGATACGCACCGAATCGTCCAGTTCCTCACACTCCCCCATAGCCTTCGTTGCCGCTTCTAATTCCCGCTCGGCTTCCGCAAGCCCCGCCTCGTTGATCAGCAATTTGATGATCCGCGATTCGTAGTAGATCGGCTTGGTCGCGCCGTCCTCCACCGCCTGCCGGATATCGTAGATGTCGGCGTAATCCCCAAACACGCGCGGTGTGCTACGGTCGTCACGGTCCAGGGGTGTCCCCGTGAAACCAACGAACGTTGCGTTCTTAAGGGAATCGCGCATCCACTTCGCGCCGCCGTCCACGAAGCCGTACTGGCTACGGTGCGCTTCATCGGCCATCACGACGACATTCGCCCGTTCGCTAATCACCCCGTGCTCTTCGGTGAACTTGTGGATCGTGGTAAAGATCACGCCGCCCGACGCGCGGTCAAGCAGTCGTTGGAGATCATCCCGGCTTTCCGCCTGAATCGGCGCTTGACGCAACAACGCCCGCCCACGGGCAAACGTCCCGAACAGTTGATCGTCCAAATCGTTGCGATCCGTCACCAACACCAGCGTCGGATTCGCCATCGCCGGTTCGCGGACCAACGCCCCCGCCAGCATCAGCATGGTCAACGACTTGCCCGAGCCTTGCGTATGCCAGACCACGCCGCCCTTGCCAGCGTCAACGGTTGTATTAGTGCCCGCAGGCGGTTTCAACGCCTCCAACACCTGCGCGCGCGCTTTCTGCACCGCCCGGAATTGGTGATAACCCGCCACCTTCTTGACGATGCCGCCCCGGTCGTCTTCCTCGAACACCACGCACGACCGCAGGTAATCCAGCAGCGCCTCCGGCGCAAACAGTCCGCGAATCAGCGCCTCAAGCGTAGGTTCGCCGCCCGTGGCCGGACGCCACGGCATGAACCATGACGGTCCGCTCGTGATTGTGCCCACCCGCGTCAGCAACCCATCGCTCGCCACCAGCAACATGTTCGGCACAAACAAATCCGGCACGGTCCGCGTATAGCGCCCCAGTTGATCAATCGCCGTCCCCAGGTTCGCCGCCTCATCCGCTGGGTCCTTCAGTTCAATCACCGCAATCGGCAGACCGTTGAGATACACGATCAGATCCGGGCGGATGTGTCGGCCATCCGGCGCAACCACCGTCAGTTGACGCACCACCAGGAAATCGTTGTTGGCCGGATGCTCGAAATCCACCAGTGATGCTTTCCCGCCCCGGTTCTCGCCCGTCGCCGCGTCTCGGTATTCGACATCAACGCGATCAGTCAGCAGCCCATGAAGCCAGCGGTTGTTCTCGATCAGCGTCGGGAGCGGCGGGTGCTGTACGGTGCGCACGACTTGTTCGATGGCGTCTTCCGTGAGAACCGGGTTCAGTTTGTGAACGGCAGCCGCAAGACGCTTATTGAGGAGTGCCGTTTCGATCCCGGTCCGTTCGCCCGCGTCGTCTATCTCCACGCCGCGCAGACAAGGAAACCCCATAGGACTAAATGAATCAGCGGCCGCTTGCTCTACAAGAATCTCATTCATACCTTGCTCCCGGTAATCTTCTCCGCGCCGCCCATTCGATTTCGAAGTTTGTCATACACGCCATGGTTCATCCCCCGCCACAGGCGCAACCCGCCGTCCCGGCATCAAGTTCTCCCGATCCCAATCCCATTGCGCCGGATTCCCAGCAATATATTCCCCGATCTTATTCATGGATTCGTCATTGCGGATGATGTGTTCATAGTAATTCCGTTGCCAAACCGCGGAAACATCCGTATTCTTCCGAAACCATTTAGTCACCCCAATCTTAAAACCACGAACCACCGACCCAATCGTCCGAGAAGGCGTCCGTAGGGGCGAAAAATCTTTCGCCCCCAAACCACCCACCCCATCCAGCACGGGCGAAAAATCTTCATGCCGTCCGGGCGAAAGATTTTTCGCCCCTACGTCGCCAACATCCGCCGCGCCAATACAAATAATCCCGTGCACATGATTCGGCATCACCACAAACCCATCCAATTCCACATTCGGGAAATGCTCCGGAATCGCCAACCAACATTGTTCCACAACACGTCCCCCAGCATTCAACCGCATTTCCCCCGCCACCACCGCCCCGAACAAATGCGCCCGATCCTGCGTGCATACCGTGATGAAATACGCACCCGCCTGAGAATAATCATAACCCGCCAACCGGATCGAATGCCGATGATGCCGTTCACGATCATACGTCATGGCATACATCCCGTCCGGGCGAATAATCATTCGCCCCTACACCCCCATCCCCATCCCGTAGGGGCGAAAAATCTTTCGCCCCAATACGCCCCAAACGCCAACCATTCCCCATCATAATCCCCGCCCCCCCATAAATCCATCCGCATCCCCAACACGCACTTCCCCGCTCAAAAGCTTGGGAAGGAGGTAGTCGCGAAGCGCGGCGAGTTTGCGGGATTCACGATCAACTTGCTCGGATTTGGCAATCATCGGGTGTATACATGTGCGAAACGTTGTCTGAAATTCCCTTGGCGGAACTACAATTTCATTGATGACAAAATCAGGCCAGTGTCCTTTGTATTCGATGAATGGCTGGATGTCGAGAGTTGCATAGTAGATCCAAATTGTGTCTACGCCTTTTCCTGTGAACGGCAACACATTCTGAATTGTCGAAAACGGAAATGTTATAAGTCTCATGTAGCAGGTGTGATTCGCGAAGACAATCTTGGGTTCTTTAAGGGATGCAGCAACACCCGGCTCATCGTTGTGATAGCCAATAATGCCAGATTTTCCTTGATCGAGTACCGGCACGTTTCCTGTTGGCAACACGGTCTTCTGATTATATTTCTTCCCGACACGGTGGCGTGTAATGCAATCACCAACCTTCTTCACCTCCCACCCTTCCGGGATGGGGCCGAGTTCGGAGGGGACTAGGCGGGTGGGGAGGGCGTCGAAGGCTTGTTGGGGCATGCTGGGGAAGGAGCGGGCGCCGGCGGCCTTGGCCTTGACCGGCTCGAAGTCCACGAACCACGCGCGGAAGATCGCCCGCGCCAACTTCTCCAACGTCCGGCTCGTCCGCCGGTTCAACTCGATCTTGTCGTCCAGCGCCCCCAGCACCCCCGCGATGGCGCGTTGTTCGCCAATCCCCGGTAGCGTTGTCTCGAACTCATAAATCCGCCCTGGAGACGTGTGCCGAACGGTCGAACCTGAGGCAGTAGCCAAGACGTGGTGCCGATAGTCACTTGCACGGAGCCGATAGAATAGGAAGAGCTTGTCCACTTCAGCATTGTCGATAATCGCAACAAGGCCGATTCGCTGGTTATGTAGATAGCGTTTGCTTGGCGAACGGGGAACTAGCGCCGGGTAACCCAGTGTGTCTCCAGCCTTGCTGAGGTCAGTCATAGTCACGATGAGATCGCCCTCATGCAGGACGTACTCATCCGGAACTGGTCCGGTGTAGTACTTGGGCTTGCCTTCCTGAAACCCGCCACCGATAGCGAAGTTGCCAGGTGTAACTACGACATCCGATGTCTCATCCTCGGTGAAGTGCTTGCCCTTGAATGCGAAGCCATGTTTGATTGCCACAACATCGCCCAAGCGACATGGAGTCCATCCCTCCGCCGCTCCCCCGCCTCTTCGATACCACTCCTGGCCAAACTTCTTGATATGCTCTTCCAGGGCGGGGTTATTGGTTTTGTCACGGATGATCGCATCCACTTCGATGGGCAGGTCGAGCTTGGCGATCTTCGCTTGCAGGGAAATCAGATCGGCAAGATTGATGTCATCGCCCTCCAGGGCCAGGTCCACATCGGAAGCGCCCCGAAAAGTTCCCAAAGCGCGCGAGCCAAATAGCACGGCCCGGCGGACCTTCGGACTCTCCCGAAGCGCAGTCCGGATTCCCTCGCGATCTCTTTCCGTCAGTCCATCGGTCATGGGTTTTGGGCCAGCTTATTGAGTGTCTCAACACCATCTCGAAGCATTGGGAAGAATTTGTCCTTGATCAGCGCGGTCGCCTGTTCCGCGATTTCGTCCTCATAAACATGGGAGAACAAGTTTCGAGCATCCAATGCCTCCAACCACAGGTCAACATCCATGATCACTCCCATCTCGAAAGCCTTCTTGATGGTTTCGCGCGGACTCTTGACTTCGTAGCCTTCGAACGTGAGCTTGTCTTTCATGGTCTTCCAGACAAGTTCGAATGTGAATTCGTAGGTCTGAACCAAGCCAGCGATTTCTAGATCGTTGTATTCTTCCTGGTCACACGCTTCTACGAGCCGTGAGATGGCCTTGTTCACGTTCTGAAGACGCTGAAGCCAGCGATTTTCGTTACTCATGTTAGTAGTTTCCTTTCAAATCCGATGGATTCTTGCTCACTACGAGCTCTTGTTGGTAAAGTCTCCCAACTTCTCCCGAATCACCGCCGTCAGGTTTTCCCCTTCGGCGAACTGCTCCTCCAATTCGGCCAGCAGTCTTGGGTACTTTTCCTCGAACGGTTCGCCGTCGTCTTCGATTTCTTCTGCGCCGACGTAGCGGCCGGGGGTTAGGACGTGGCCGTGCTTTTCGATTTCGGCGAGCGGCGCGGCTTTGCAGAATCCGGGGACATCGGCGTAGGCCCAGGGGCCGTGTTTCTTTTCGTCCCAGACATCGGGCTTGGGTTCGCCACGCCAACGACGGAAGGCATAGACAATCCGTCCGGTATCGGATTCGGGCGGCGGGTCGCCTTCCACATCGCCGGACAAGACGCGGAGGGTGCGCGTTTCGAGCGTGCCGAGTTTGCGGGCGTCGATGAAAAGCGTCTCGCCTTTGCGCCCATCGGGCCGTCCGGGCGCGCCGTTGCGAAGGT
>Ga0210003_1001924_pt1 | contig 17878 bp, 14 predicted proteins | sample LantaG_FD_182804 | JGI IMG/M metagenome (GOLD analysis project Ga0210003, IMG submission 182804) | Deep subsurface microbial communities from Baltic Sea to uncover new lineages of life (NeLLi) - Landsort_02402 metaG (SPAdes) (version 2) | ecosystem: Environmental > Aquatic > Marine > Oceanic >...
GCCTGCTGCCACAGGCTTGCGATGGTGCCGGGGTAGCCTACGATGATGCATGCGTCGAGGCTGCCGATGTCGATTCCAAGCTCGAGGGCGTTTGTGCTTGCGACTCCGAGAATTTCGCGGCTGGCGAGCTGCCGCTCGATCTCGCGGCGCTCCTCGGGCAGGTATCCTCCTCGATACGCCCGGACTGAATCGGCGAGCTTGCGCGACTCGGGCCGCAGCAGGTCGCGGCAGTTCTTGTAGATGAGTTCGGCGGCCAGGCGCGTGCGTGTGAAGGCGATTGTCTGGATGCCTTCGCGCACGAGTGCGGCCATCAGGTAGACGGCTTCCCACAGCGGGCTGCGGCGGTCGCCGCCGGCTCGCCAGTTGTCGTCCTGGCCCTGCGCCGCCTGCTCGAGCGGCGGCGGGTTCCACATGATGAATTGCTTAGGTCCGCGCGGCGAGCCGTCGGTCGTCACCAGTTCCATCGGCCGCCCGGTAATGTTCTGTGCGTGCTGCTGCGGGTTGGCGATGGTGGCGGAGCTGCAGATGAACTGCGGGCTGGATCCGTAGTGCCGGCAGATGCGGTCGAGTCGCCTGATCACGTTTGCCAGGTGCGAGCCGAACACTCCGCGGTATGCGTGGACTTCGTCGATCACGACGTATTTCAGGTGCGTGAAGAAGCGGTTCCAGCGTGCGTGGTGCGGCAGGATTCCCTGGTGGAGCATGTCGGGGTTGGTGAGGACGAAGTTGCCGCCGTCGCGCAGCCGGCGCCGCAGGTTCTGGGGCGTGTCGCCGTCGTAAGTGCCGGCGAGGAAATTGACGCCCGACTGCGGCGCCTGGAATCGCGCAAGCCCCTTGAGCTGGTCCTGCGTGAGCGCCTTGGTCGGATACAGCAGCAGCGCCGTCGCCTGCGGGTCCTGTATCACCGATTCCACGATGGGAACGCTGTAGCAGATCGTTTTGCCGCTGGCGGTGCCGGTTACGATCACAACGTTGCGGCCGTCGCGGACTCGGGCGATGGCGTCGGCCTGGTGGGCGTATAGCCTGTCGATTCCGTTGGCGCTGAGCGTTTGCCTGACGGCGGGATGCAGGTCGCCGGGCAGCTCGCCGAACTGTGCGGTGCGGCGGGCGAGCAGCTCGATGTGCTGCATCTGCTGCCTGAAGAACCGTTTGTCCGGCAGGCGTCGGATGAACGTTTCGGCGTCCATTGTGGCTGCTAGTCTCCTTGCTGATTCTGTGCGCCGGGAGCCTTGTTATCCTGGCGCTGTTTCTTGCGTTTCCGGGCGCGGCTTGCGATGCTGTTGCCGGTTTGTATGGCGGCCGGTGCGTCGGGCCGGGGCTTCGCATCGTGATCCGGCTGAGGGCCGGGCTTGGGCATCGGGCGGCCCGGGAAATCCTTGGGCGTTAGGTTGCCGCCGCGCCCGGCCATGCCCGGCGGCGGGGCGGGCCTGGGCGCCTTGAGCGGATCGAGCCTGCCGCCTGGAAGCTTCTTCGCGATGCGCGCACGCAGGTTCCTGTGGAATTCGCTGCGGCGCTCGGCGCGCTTCTGAACGTCCGGCACGTCGAGTTCGGCGGCTTTTTCGATGCCTGGGTATCCGGTTTCGACCTTCGGCTCGATGGGGTGGAAAACTTCAGGCTCGCGGCCGCGCTCGAGGCGTCGCCTCAGCGCCTGCTCGAGGCGTATGGCCTCGGCCTCGGGCGTGTCGGACAGGGCGGCAGAATCGGGGCGGTGCAGATTCCGGCCGTCGTCGAGCAGGCCATCGAGGATCATCAGCGCCGAGCTTTTCGACGGAATGCTCCCCTCGCCGCGCTGGACGTCCCACGTGGCATACTGGCGCAGCGGCTTGCCCACGCAGCACGGGCAGCCGTCTTCGCAGGGGCAGTTGTGGATCATGTCGCGCACCGCCGGCACGATTTCCGCCAGCAGGTCGTATGCCCGCCTGGTGTAGCCGAGGCCGTGGCGGTAGCGTTCGTAGATGAATATGGCGTTCCACGGCGAGTTTACGCTGCCCACCGAATGCGAGAAATCGAGCGTGTCGCACGTGATGAAAAGCGGCAGCAGCATTCTTGTGGCATAGCCGACTCCGCGCAGCCCGGCGTGTGCGTCCAGCCCGGCGGATCGGACGCGGTTCATCAGTTCCTCGGGCGGCACGATCCACAGGGCCATCGTCTCGAGCACGAACGTCGGCAGGTCCAGCCCGTGCCGCGAGAGGGCGTCTAGCTCGTAGAATCGGACCTTCTCGAACATGTGCGTGCGGAAATAGGCGGTCACTTCGCCCCAGAAGGCCATGCCCGTGCCGAATGGTTTTTCGCGCAGGCAGGCGTCGATGTGATGCACATCGGTGCCGCCGAGCGGCTGCGTGTAGTAATCCACCTCCTCGCGTTTGACGGTGGCGATGTTCCTGTCGAGGTCGAGGTTGAGCACGCGGTAGGTTTCGCCCCGGTGTATGTAGATCGCCTCGGGGTGAAGCAGCGGCGGGGCGTCCAGCTTGTCGACTTCGCCGAGCACCTCGCCGGTGTCGGCGTCTTCGATCAGCACGTTGGCATCCACGGTGTCGCGCAGCGAGAATTCGTGCTGGGGCGTTTCGGCGGCTGCATGATACCAGACGCCGTCGATGTTGCGAAGCTTGCGGTTTTCCTCCAACAGGCGCAGGACGAGCTGTGCGTGCGGTCCGAACCGCCCTGCATCGGCCGAGGGCAGCGCGATCTCGTGCGCGGTGCTGCGCAGGTGGCCGATGATCACGAACGGGTTATCGCAGTCCACCACCGCGTGTTCGGTCGGCCTGTCGAACAGGTATTCCGGGTGCGACATTATGTATTGGTTGACGGCGGTATCAAGCCCGATGAGCGTGACCAGCGAATCGCGGTCGCCGCGGCCGGCGCGGCCGGCCTGCTGGAAGAAACTCGCGAGCGTTCCGGGGTAGCCGACAATCACGCAGGCGTCGAGCGCGCCCACGTCGATGCCCAGCTCGAGCGCGCGCGTGGTGCTGACGCCCAGCAGCTCGCCGCCGAACAGCCGCCGCTCGATCTCGCGGCGTTCCTCCGGCCGGTATCCTCCACGGTATGGCGTGATTTTGCCGGGAAGATGCGGGAACGCCTCGCTCAGCTTCTCGCACACGTATCGATGGATCAGCTCGGCAGTGATCCTGGCTTTCGAAAACGTGATGGTGGGGCAGCCGCGGCCGACAAGCTCGGCCATCAGCTCGTGGGCCTCGACGTTTGCACTGCGGCGCGACCGCCAGGTCCGGTTGCGCTCGACCGGCGGATTCCACAGCAGGAAAACGGTGCGGCCGCGCGGGCTGCCGTCGCATTCGATCACGCGCGGCCTGCGCGCGGTCAGCCGTTCAAACAGCTCGCCGGGGTTGGCTATCGTGGCGGACCCGGCGATTATCTGCGGCCGGCTGCCGTAGTGCTCGCAGATGCGTTCGAATCGCCGGAGCAGGTTGGCCATGTTTGCGCCGAAGATGCCGGAATACACGTGCAGCTCGTCGAGCACGAGGTAGCGGAGATTCGCGATGAAGCTCGCCCAGCGGGCGTGCTGAGGCAGGATGGCCGCGTGGAGCATATCGGGATTGGAAAACACGACCGCTGCATGGTCGCGCAGCTTGCGGCGTGTGTGCGAGGGCGTGTCGCCATCGAAAACGCCGGCCAGCGCGCCGCCAGGCTCCGCCGCCTTGAGGGCCGCCCCGAATTTCCCGAACTGGTCCTGGCACAGCGCCTTGGTCGGAAACAGCAGCAGCGCGCGGCCGTCGGGGTCGAGGTGCAGCATGTCCAGGATCGGCGCCGAATAGCACAGAGATTTGCCGCTGGCCGTGCCCGTGCAAACGAGAACGTCGCCGCCTTGCAGCACCGCGCCCACCGCCTCCGCCTGGTGCGAATACAGCCGCGAGATTCCCAGCCGGTTCAGCGCATGCCACGCGCCCGCAGAAAGCCCGGCGCAGCCTTCCGCGAAATGTGCAGGGCGGGCCGGAATTTCGCGCACGTGCACAATCTGCCCGCGGTATGAAGGCAGGCTGCGGATATACTCGAGGAAACCGTCAACGTCCATAGCACAAAACGCTGGATAACAACATACTTCTCCTGATCATGTCGACGCACGAGTGCAGGCCGACACGCTCCGGGCCGGCGGCGCCCGGCCGTCTGCTCATCTATGGTAACAGGGTGCGCCGCGCCGGTCAAGAACATAACGCCTGCGGCGGCTTGCTCGTTCGGTCAGGCCTTTTCCTTGTACTTCGTCCAATCGGCGCCGAAAAACCAATAGCCCGCAAGGGGCAGCGTGCCGCGGGCGAGGTCGGAGGCGGGAAAAAATGATGAAATACGCGAAGGCATTTGCCCTGCCGGCAATGATTTTGCTTGCGGGGTGCACTTATCCCAATCTGCAACAACAGCCGCGGTCGGAGAACTTCCACGCGTTCCTCGAGCTCGAGGCCGGCAGGAAGGTGCCCGACTTCCAGATCAACGACACCAGCGGCGCCCTGTGGCGGCTCAGCGAACATTTCGGCAAGCTGATCGTGCTGCAGTTCGCCTCGAGCACGTCGCCGGCGTTCGTTGCAAGCCTCAACGATTTTCAACGCGAGGTGCTGTCGAGGTACCAGGCCGACGATGCCGTGCTGTTCGTTTATGTGTTCAGCACCGAGGCCCACCCCGAGCTGCTCAGCCCGGCGAGGCGGCAGGAGCTTGAGCAGAACGACTACAAATTTCGCATGGATGCCGCCCGGCAATACTACTATACATTGAGATTCAGGGAAGGCAAACGCTATGACCTGTCGGGGATGATACCGGCCGCCACAAACGTAGTCATACTGGTAGACGATCCGGCCACGAGCGCTTCGGCACTGTATGGATATGGCCGGGGCGGCACCACCAATCCAACATTTCTGATCGACGAGGACGGCGTGCTCCTTGCCAAGGGGATGAGCGCCTCAGATTTCCTCGCGCCCACCGGCTATCTCGCCGGCAACCTGCCCGTGCTGATCCAGGCGGAGATGAAATAGCTGAACGCCATAGCGCCGGCCGCCGGGAAGTCGCAGCGATTTGTCAGTTTTCCGTTTGATTCTGCACCCCGCTTGTGATACACTCAAGGTCGGGCTGGCGGACTGGCCTAAGCCCGGTTCGGTACCACAGAAAAACAGCCCCCGCACGCGCGTCTGCACCGGTGCCGCGGCTGTTTCCTTGTTTATATAGCTCAATGCGAATCTACGCTGTCATACCTGCTCGATACCAGTCTACCAGGCTGCCGGGAAAGCCCCTCCTCCGGGATACGGGCAAGTATCTGATTCAGCACGTATACGAGCGCACAGCGGCGGCATCGATGGTGCAACGTGTTATCGTGGCCACCGACGACCCCCGCATAGCCCACGCAGTCCGCAGCTTCGGCGGCGAAGCGATGATGACATCACCCGACCATCCCACCGGCACCGACCGCGTGGCGGAGGTCGCACGAGTCACCGACGCAGACGTCTACGTGAACGTCCAGGGCGACGAACCCGAAATTGACCCGTCAATGATCGACTCAGCGGCGCGGCTGTTGGCCGACGAGCGGGCCGACATAGCCACTGTCGCGGTGCCATCAACGGACCGCGCCCGCTTCTTCGATCCCAACACCGTGAAGGTGGTGACCGGCACCGAAGGCTTCGCGCTGTACTTCTCGCGATCGCCGCTGCCGGGCAGCAAGACAATCGAAAGCTGGTCCGCAAGCAGCGGCTTCTCGTTTCTCGTGCACGTGGGGCTGTATGCCTTCCGGCGCGAATTCCTGCTGCAATTCAGCGAGCTGCCCAAGACGCCGCTCGAGCAGATGGAAAGCCTCGAGCAACTGCGGGCGCTCGAGAACGGCCGGCGCATCAAGATCGCACTGGCCGAGATCGAACCGATCGGAGTCGATACACCCGACGATTACACAAGATTTGTGCAAAGATACCGCAAACAGGTGAGACTGGACTGACACCAATGCCAAAATACATTTTCATAACAGGCGGAGTCGTATCTTCATTGGGGAAAGGCCTGACCTCGGCGGCGCTCGGAATGCTCCTCGAGAGCCACGGCCTCAAGATAGCCATCAAGAAGCTCGACCCATACCTCAACGTAGACCCCGGAACGATGAGCCCCTACCAGCACGGCGAAGTCTACGTAACCGACGACGGCACCGAGACCGACCTCGACCTCGGCCACTACGAACGCTTCACCACCACAACCACCAACCGCAACAGCAACTACACGACCGGCCAGATATACAATTCCGTGCTGGCCAAGGAACGCCGCGGCGACTACCTCGGCGGCACCGTCCAGGTGATCCCCCACATCACCAACGAGATCAAGGAAAGCATAATGCGGCTGCGAGGGGGCGACGTCGACATCATCCTCACCGAGATCGGCGGCGTCAGCGGCGACATCGAGAGCCTGCCGTTCCTCGAGGCCATCCGCCAGATGCCGCACGACGTCGGATACGAAAATGTCCTGTTCATCCACCTCACTCTGGTCCCATTCATTCGCGCGGCCGGCGAGATGAAAACGAAGCCGACCCAGCACAGCGTCGGCAAGCTCCGCGAAATCGGCATTCAGCCGCAGATTCTCATCTGCCGCACCGAAAAACCGATGACCGACGAAATGAAGGACAAGATATCGCTGTTCTGCAACGTCGAGAAAAGCGCCGTCATCGAAGAACTCGACCTCGCCAAGTCATACCTTGTCTACGAACTGCCGTGCGTGTTCATCCAGCAGGGGCTGAACACAATCATCATGGAAAAGCTGGGCCTGGATTGCACGGAACCTGAGATGGGCGCCTGGCTCGATATGCTCAACCATCTCAAGAACCCGTCCAAGGAAGTTGAAATCGCCGTTGTCGGCAAATACATCGACCACCAGGACGCCTACAAATCCATATACGAAGCGCTCACCCACGGCGGCATAGCCAACGACGCCCGCGTGACGGTGCGCCGAGTTGAGGCGGAGGAGATCGAGAAGAAAGGACCCAAGGCGTTCCTGGACGGAGTGTCGGGAATACTCGTGCCCGGCGGGTTCGGAATACGCGGCATCGAAGGCAAGATTCAGGCTATCCGCCACGCCCGCGAGAATCAAATCCCGTTTTTCGGCATCTGCCTGGGCCTGCAATGTGCCGTGATCGAATTCGCCCGCAACCTGTGCGACATGCCCGGAGCACACAGCATGGAATTCGACGTGTCGGCGCCCGACCCGGTCATCGGCTATCTGGACGAGCAGCTCAACATCGTCGATATGGGCGGCACGATGCGGCTCGGGGCCTACCCCTGCCACCTCGGCAAGGGGACACTCGCCGCCAGGGCCTACGCACAAGACATCATCCGCGAGCGGCATCGCCACCGCCTCGAGGTCAACAACGAATACCGCGACCGATTCGAGCAGCGGGGCATGGTTTTCAGCGGGCTCTCGCCCGACGGCAAGCTGGTCGAGATCGTTGAACTGAAAGACCACCCCTGGTTTGTCGGAGCGCAATTCCACCCCGAGTTCAAATCGCGGGCGCTGCAGCCGCATCCGTTGTTCCGCGATTTCATAGCAGCGGCACTCGATTACAGGAAGTGTGAAAGGTGAAAGGGAAAGAGCGAAGCGAATGAAATGTGCGCTCCGCGAAGAACAGCTCAAACTGGCAGTCGAGTTTCACGGGCACGATTGCCCAGGGCTGTGGACCGGCATACGGGCAGCCGAGCTATGCCTGCAGCGGTTGGGCAAGCACGATGACAACGACCCGCTCCTGGCGATCACCGAAACCGATATGTGCGCCGTCGACGCCATCCAGGCGCTGCTCGGCTGCACGTTTGGCAAGGGCAACCTGATCCATCGCGATTACGGAAAGGTTGCTTTCAGTTTCTATCGCCGCAACAACGGCCGCGCCTTCAGGGCGGTTCGAAGGGCTGAATCAGGCGGCGGCTCCGACGAGATGCGCGAGTTGATGCGGCTGGTTTTCAGCGGCAAGGCAACAGACGAGCAGAAGCAACGATACATGGAACTGCGCGATCGGTCGCGTGCAGCCATCATTGAAGCCGACCTCGAGGACCTGTTCGACGTTCTCGAGCTGCACGACACACCGCCGCGCCCGGCGAAGATTCTCGACAGCCTCAGGTGCGAATCGTGCGGCGAGATGACGATGGAATCGCGCACGCGGCGTTTCGGCGGCAAAACGCTGTGCATTCCCTGTTTTGGGGCCGTCGAGCAGAAGATGTGACTGCGCGCGACAGGATGCCGGTTCGGCAATCTACGATGGCAGGCGCGGAATTTACGTGCCCCGTAGGGGCCAATGGCATTGGCCAGGCTTGTATGGCGTTGTCCGCCTCGTCTCGCACCAACGGCGATCCACGTGCCGTAGGGGCAGGGCCGCACGGCCCTGCCTTCTGAGGCAGGCATTGGCCGTGGCCCATTGATCGAATGTTGCCTTCAACGGATAATGTTTATGACTCGCCGGCCCAGCGAAAATTTCATGCGCCTCGCACTCGACCTCGCAAGCAAAGGCAGGGGGCGGGTCGAACCCAACCCGATGGTCGGCTGTGTGATAGTCAAGGACGGAAACGTGGCCGGCCGCGGCTGGCACGAATTCTACGGCGGCCCGCACGCGGAGGTGAACGCGCTCGCCGATGCAGGCGCCGCGGCCGAGGGCGCCGACGTTTTCGTGACGCTCGAGCCTTGCGCGCATTTCGGCAAGACGCCCCCCTGCACCGACGCCCTGATCCGCGCGAAGGTGCGGCGCGTGATCATGGCCATGGCCGACCCATTCCCGCAGACGTCCGGCGTAGGCCCGCGCCGCCTGAGTGAAGCGGGCATCGCAGTGGAGACCGGCCTTCTCGAGCAGGAGGCCCGCGAACTCAACGCCCCGTACCTCAAGATGATTGAAAGGAAGCAGTCGTACCTGATCGCCAAGTGGGCGATGAGCCTCGACGGGAAGATCGCGACCCGCACCGGCGATTCCCAATGGATCAGCGCCGAAGAATCGCGCCGGATAGTCCACCAGTGGCGCAGCGAAGTCGACGCCGTAATGGTGGGCCTCGGCACGCTGCTGCACGACGACCCCGAGCTGACCTGCCGGATCGACGGCGGCCGCAGCCCACGGCGCATAGTTGTTGACACGCACGCGGCGACGCCTCTCGCTTCGCGCATTGTCGCAACGGCACGACAGGTCGAAACTATAATCGCAGCGGCCGATGACGCGCCGCCCGAGCGCGTCGGCGCGCTGCAGGATGCCGGCTGCACGGTCATCCCGCTGCCATCCAGCAGCGGCCGCATTGCAATGGCCGACCTGCTGACAGCCGCCGCCGAACGCAGGATCACCAACATAATGGTCGAAGGGGGCGGCGGGCTGCTCGCGTCGATCTTCGAACAGCGAGCCGCAGACGAAGTGCGGGTGTTCGTGGCGCCCGTTTTCATAGGCGGAGAAAGCGCACCCACGCCGCTGGAAGGCTGCGGGGCCGACTGCATCGCGCAGTGCCTGCGCCTGAGGACGATGCACAGCCGACGCATCGGAACCGACGTGCTGATCGAGGGCCGGCTGTAGAATGGAACGGAACCAAGGGTGCGGGAGGGAAACTCTTTGGAAAGAGCTTTCCCCCCGCGCCCCCCTTCAGAAACTTCTGATGATGCCGCTCGCAGCGCTTGATGTGAAATGCCCGCCGCAACTCGATTCGTGCAAGGCAGTGCGGGCGCCTTTCTCCGGCCTTACGGATGCCGAACGTTGAACCAGGGTTTCTGCCATCTGCACTGCCATAGCAGCTTCTCGATGCTGCGCGGTGCCTGCACCGTGGCCGACCTTGCCGCCGCCGCGAAAGCCCGCGGCTTCCGCGCGCTCGCCCTGACCGACACCAACGGGCTGTATGGCGCGGTGCCATTCTACAAAGCCTGCAACGAGCACGGCATCAAGGCGATCTTCGGAGCAGAAGTCGATCCGCCCGACGGCCCGCCGGCGGAGCGTGCCGTTTTCCTCGCGCGAAACCGCGACGGCTATTCCGAGCTGTGCCGCATCATCACGCGGCGGCACCTGTCCGAAAGCTTCGATCTTGCAGCCGAGATCGCCGGCGCATCGGGCAACGTGGTCGTGTTGACCGAAAACCGCGAACTGATCGAGCGCGCACTGGCCGCCGGCGGTCGCGCACCCGAGCATGGCCGGGCGCGGATATACCTGGAGCTGCATCCCGCCGAGACCGCCTCGCAACGCTCGGCCCGCGACGACGCCGCACGCTGGGCACAGCAGAATCTTGTGCCGATTGCGGCCGCCGACGACGTGCATTTCGTCAATCCCCACCAGCATAGAATCCACCAGGCGCTGCGGGCGATCGACCTCAACACTTCGATTGCGGCCCTCGCGCCGGGCGAGGCAGTCGACGCGTCGCGCTGGCTGAAGCCCGCCGACCGCGTCGCCCGCGAGATGGCGCCATGGGATATGGCCCTGACAAACGCCGCCGCGATAGCCGACGACTGCAACGTTGAGCTTGAACTGGGCCGCATCCGATTTCCGGAGTTCGACGTGGCCGGCGGGCGCACGGCGGCCGAATACCTGCGCGAGCTGGCGTATCGCGGCGCCGACGAGAAGTACGGTACGCTCGCATCGGTGGTCCGCCCGCGCGTGGATTACGAGCTTGAGGTGATCGTCGATATGGGCTTCGCCGATTATTTCCTGATCGTGTGGGACATCGCGGAGGAGGCGAAACGGCGCGGCATTCCAATAGTCGGCCGCGGCTCGGCAGCCGACAGCATCATCGCCTACGCGCTCGACCTGACGCGCGTCGACCCAGTCGAACACAACCTGTATTTCGAACGATTCCTCAACCGGCAGCGGCAGGACCCGCCCGACATCGACCTCGATTTCTGCTGGCGGCGGCGCGACGAGATCATCGAATACGTTTTCGAAAAGTACGGCCGCGACCGTGTAGCGATGATCTGCACGCACAACACGTTCGGCACGCGCTCGGGAATCCGCGACGTCGCCCGAGCGCTCGGCCTCAGCCCCGCTGAAATCAGCCGAGTGGCTGCTCGCCTGCCATACGGAAGCGTGCAGAACATCGAGCAGGCCGTCGCTTCCCAACCCGAGTACGCCGACCTGCCGATCGACCGCGAGCCCCTCAGGAGCATCCTCGAGATCGCACGCGTCATAGACGGCTACCCACGGCACCTGTCGGTGCACGCCGGCGGGCTGGTCATCGCGCGCGACCGCATCACCAACTACACGCCGCTGCAATATGCCGCCAAGGGCGTGATCATCACCCAGTGCGACATGCACCCCATCGAAGACCTCGGCCTGGTCAAGATGGACATCCTCGGGCAGCGGTCGCTCAGCGTGATAGCCGACGCCGCAGCCGCTGTGCGCGAGCATCATCACGTGGAAATCGACATCGAAGCGATTCCGCTCGACGACGAGCCGATGAAAAACCTGCTGCGGCGCGGTGCCACAATGGGCTGCTTCCAGATCGAAAGCCCCGGAATGCGGCAGCTCATGCAGAAGCTTCGCGCCGACGATTTCGAAACCATAACAGCCGCAAGCTCGGTGATCAGGCCCGGCCCGGCCGACAGCGGCATGATGGCGTCGTTCATCCGCCGCCACCTCGGCAAGGAGCCGGTTACATACGTTCACCCCAAGCTCGAGCCGCTCCTGCGCGACACGCACGGCGTGATGCTGTACCAGGAAGACGTGCTGCGCGTGGCCAGCACCATCGGCGGAATGAGCCTGGGCGAAGCCGACAGCCTCCGCCGCTCCATGACGAAGAAGCGCGGCTACGAAGGCATCGCCGACGCCCGCGACCGCTTCCTCGGCGGCGCGAAGCAGGGCGGCATCCCCGACGACGCGGCCCAGGAAATCTGGCGGCAGATAGAAAGCTTCTCCGGCTATGCGTTCTGCAAGGCACACAGCGCATCATACGCAAGGCTGTCGATGCAGGCGGCATACCTCAAGGCACACTACCCGGCCGAGTTCATGGCGGCGGTGCTTGCAAACGGCGGCGGATTCTACGGCGCCTGGGCGTATGTCGAGGAAGCCCGCAGGATGGGGCTGGCCATCCTTCCGCCCGACGTCAACCGCGCCGGCCGCGTATTTCAGGCCGAAAACGGAGCCATACGCGTCGGTTTCGCCCACGTGAAATCCCTAACTCAGCGCGCGGCCGATGCCATCATCGAGCAGCGGCCCTTTCATTCCATAGCCGACTTCCTCGCGCGCGTGCCGATCTCCCTGAAGGAATGCGAAAACCTGGTCGAATGCGGCGCGATGGACGGCTTCGAAGGCAATCGCCCCGAAAATATCTGGCGGCTGAACGAGACCTACGCGTCCCTCCGCCGCCGCAAGACCGCCCCGGCCGGCAGCCCGGTTGACGAAACCAGGGCGCTCTTTGCCGGCCTTGAGCCCGAGCTTCCAACCGTGCCGCACGTGAATGACTACTCCCTCGCCGAGCGCCTCGATTTCGAGCGACGCGTGCTCGATTTCTGCGTAACGGCGCATCCGATGACGCTGCACCGGCACCGCTACGACAGCGGCGAGTGGACGCCCGCCGCCCGCGCGGCCGACTGCCCCGGGCGGCGCATAACCGTGGCCGGCTGGCCGATCACCGCCAAGGGCACCACCACAACCGGCGGCGAACGCATGCGATTCGTAAGCCTCGAAGACCACACAGGCATCATCGAAGTCGTCTTCTTTCCCGACGTCTACCGCCGCCACGCGCGGCAGCTCCACAACGCTCCCCTCGTGGTCGCCGGCCGTGTTTCGGTGGACGAAGGCGTGCCCACGCTCGAGGCCGATTCGGCCGCGGCATTGTGAGAATTTCCGCCCGGAATCCACGGCACACCTATCAGGATTTGTGCGTGTGGAGCCCGGAAGCCGCCGCAGCCGAAGCCGCGACAACTTCGGAAATCGAAACCGCAAAAGGCCCCGACGATCAGCTCCAGCCGATGTCGCTCGCGCCGGCCGACGCCATCGGGCCGATGATCGTCGCCTGTATCTGCACCGGATTGCTGGGCCTGATCGGCCATCGCCTGAAACGCAGGTGCAGGTGACGGCTGCACCGATCATGCGAACGGGGAAAGCCTCCGCAAGGACGCTTTCCCCGTTTTTCGTTCAAGTGCTTTCCGGCCGGCGCTTCGGGGGCGATCGCGGAAGGTTCTCACAGCCCTCCGCCGAAATCAGGCAACTCGGGAAGGTTCACATCGGGCAGCGGCTCAGGGGGCGGTTGCTGGCCGCCGGTGTTGACGGGGGCGTCGGGCGTTTCCGGCCCGGGCGTTTGCCCGTCGGGCGCTTGCCCGCCGGTTGCCTGCTCCTTCTCGGCCTGGGCTGCTTTGCGGCGTGCCTCGAGGGCCTTCAGCCGTGCGGTGTTGATCTCCTTTTCCGCGTCGAGAAAAACAGCCGGAACGGGTTCTCTCTGCTCGATGACTTTGGCGTAGCATTCCTGCGCTTTCTCGAATTCCTGGTTCTCCATGTGCTCGCGCGCCTTCTTGAGGAGCGCCTCGGGCGAGGTGTCTTCGCCTTTGCTCCAGGAGCTTGTGGCAAGCACCACCACTGCGAAGAGCACAGCCGACGCAAGCATAGTCTGCCACAGACGCGGCGTGTTGCTGCGGTAAGAACCTTTGTTTCTCGCTTCCATATCAGGCCTCCTATCTTGTGAAGCGGACGGCCAGCTCTAGGTAGGCATCCGCGTCGTTTACTGCATCGATCGCCTTCGACACCGCCCCATATGCGGCATCGCGGTCGGCATAGACTGTTACCGTGCGCTCGTCAAGGCTTGTTTCTTCGGTGAATAGCGACCCCAACTGCTCGGCGAGGTCTTCCGGGTTCGATATGCGCGTGCTATTGAGGTAGTATTGGCCTTCCCTGGTCACCAGGATGCTGTTTTTGCGGGGCTGCGTTTTCTCGCCGAGGCTGGCCGCCGGCAGCGGCACTTCCGCCTCCGTCTGGTTGAACTTGCCCGCAACCATGAAGAAGATGATCAGCAGGAACGCGATGTCGCTCATGCTTGCAAACGAGAGGTTCCAGGTCTGGCGCCGGCTCTTGCGCACTCTCATGCTGTTGCCCTCTTCAAGACAGCTATCGGCCTTGCTCGCCTGGGCGGCTTGCGTTTGCTGAACATCATGGCGCGTTTCCCGGTGGGCGCCTTCTTGCGCCGCCCGACGATATCCATCACGAGCATGTCGATCATTGCGTTTGCGCTCTCTTCGACGCGTGCATTGATGGTGTCGTTTCGCGATGTGAAGTAGTTGTACAGCAGCACGCATGGGATGGCTATCAGCAAGCCGCCGGCGGTGGTCACGAGCGCCTCCTGAATACCTACCGCCACCACGCTTGCATCCACATTGGCGCCGGCCGCGGCTATGTTCTTGAATGCGTTGATCATGCCGGTGACGGTGCCGGCGAAGCCGAACAGCGGCGAAACGTTTCCCACCGTAGCCAGCAGCGGCAGCCTCCTTTCGAGGTCGATCGTGTTGATGATGCTGGCATCTTCCATCACCTTGGTCACTTCGTGCTGAATGAAGTCGAGGTTCGGCTCTTCCAGCAACTGCTTGTACTTCTGCACGCCGCTGCCGAAGATGTTGGACAGCAAGCCCGGGTTGCCTTCGCAGAACTGCTCGATGCCGTCCACTTCGCCAGACTCCACCAACGGATCGATCTGCTCAAGCATGTAGCTCATCTCGCGGCTAACGCTCCTCAGATAGAACCAACGGTCCAGTATCACTGCAAGGCCCACGATCGAGCACAGCGACAGCGGGATCATAAAATAACGGCCTTGTATGAGCAGGTCAATCATAGTGTCTTTCCTCTTCTACTGCGTCTTGAGGCTTTATTGTCCTATTTCTTGTCAAACATTTTGCCTGGGTCTTCGAGGAACGTCTTGCCGCCCGCGTCAACATCCTCGAAGATGTCTACTGCATCGGTCACTTCAACATCGGCTATATCGTACTTCGTCTCGAGATGCGTGTGCGCCTCGCTGGCCGCCTTGGTCTTCGGGTAGCGCCGCAACACGGACTTGAACACGGCGATGGCGGTGTCGACGTCGTCGTTGCCTTCGTAGCACAGCCCGGTTCGATACGCCCCCTGCGAGGCCTGCTCGCTCTTGGCGTATTTCGAGATCAGTATGCGATATTCCATGATGGCATCGTCGTAGCGGGCGGCCTCGCGGAGCGTATCGCCGATGGCAAGCTGCGCATCCGGCCCGAACTCGCGCGTGCCCGCGTTGATCGCATAGTAATGCCAGCCGAAGTGCTTGTCCTTGTAGCTGACGCTCGGGAACCGCTTCGCGATGTGGCGATAGGCTTCTACGGCCTCGTCCACGCGCTTCTGCTGGCGATACAGTTCGGCGACGCGCCACTGCGCAAAGGCCGACCACTCGGCCGAATAGTATGCTGTGCGCAGCTTCACGTATTCCTCGATTGCGGCATCGAGGTCTTTCGTGCGCGCCTGCGGGCCGTCGTAGGTTTGGGCGGCATACCAGTGGCCGACGCCCGGGTCGTCCATTCTGCGGTAGGTTTCGCGGGCCTCGTCCGGTTTGCCTTGCGTTTCCTGCACGTAGCCCTTCCACCGCAGCACGGAACTGGTGTCGTGCCCGGTGCGATATTTTATGACGAACAGCTCGAGCTGGTCCTGGTAGTTGACATCGCGCCACTTGTGGACGGCAAGCTCGAAATCGGCGCGGCGCGCCATCCGCGGATAGTGGTTGCTGATCTGCCCCAGCGCCCACTCCCAATGCTCGCGGCCGAAGTTGTTGAAGCTGGTTGCCGTGGTCCACACGAGGTCGTCGGTGTGGTTGTCGGCTTCTTTTTCCTGCAGAAGTTTGCTGAAAATGTCCTTGAGCTGGTTGAACGCTTTGCTCTTGCCGTAGAACTCGATCAGGAACTTGAATCCCTGGTGGCGGTTCTCGCCGCTGAGCGTGTCGATCAACTCGCGGATTTTGTCGAACCGCTTTAAGCCGTAATAGACATCCACAACGTGCCGGAAGGCCTCGATCGGGTGGGGCAGCCGCTGGTAAACGGCGATTGCGCGGTCGTGCTGCTTGTTTTCGAGGTAGTGCTTGGCAAGCCAGAAAACGTCGGCCCGATGATATTCATACAAGGTGCGAAGCATGGCGTCTTCGGTGCCGTGGTAGATTCTGGGTACCCTTTTGGTAACTTCTTCCATGTCTTCTATGGCCTTCTCGAGCTTGCGCGTCCGGAGGTGGCACTGTGCGCGCTCGTGGAAGCCGAGCGTGGCCCACTTGCTCTCGGGGAAGTCTTCAATCAGGAAGGTGAATTCTTCGATGGCCTTGTTGAGGTAGCTGCGGTGCATCATGCACCTGCCTACGCAATATTGCGCCTGGTCGTTTCGCGGGTCGTATGGTGCGGCGGCCATGAAATCGTAAAACTTCTTCGCGGCGTCTTCCCAACGCTCCAGATCGTACGAAGACTTTGCCGTCTCGAACAGCTTATCGGCGCGGCGGTCATCTTCGGCGCGTGCAGCGCCGGCGCACGATGCCGATGCGGCAAGTGCGATCAGCAGCAGTTTCAGCAGGCGGTTGGCGCCGGCTGATATCGAATTTCCGCGTTTCATGATGCTCCTGCCTTTACTGGTAATCCGATTCATCGTACTTGAAGTACAGCAATCCGTAGGCAATTATGTTGACGCCCATGCGGAAGGCTTCTTCGACGTTACGCTTGCGCGACTTGAACAGCCCGGCGGCTCCCCAGGCGCTGCCCAGGTCGCCCCGGCTCAGAAACACCGCTATCTTCGGGCCGATCCACCAGCCCTCGGCCGGGCCGGCCTTCGGGTGCGCGCGGTAGATCGGGCAGCCGCGGATCATCGCGTAGGGCATCACAGTGCCGCGGTATATCTCGTGGTCATACTCGATAACGTTCTTGGGCACGTTCGGCAGCACGCGCTTCATGAGTTCCACGAAGTGGTCGTAGAAGTCGCCGCCGGAGACATCGGCAAAAACCATTCCGCCCGCGTCCAGGTAATCCCGCAGGTTCTTCACCTCCTCGTCGTTGGCCTTGATGTGCCCGGTGCCGGTCATATAGATCACGGCCGGCAGAAACTTGCCGCTGTGCTTGGGCAGGTCCTTCAGGCTCACTGCGTTGTTGTAGCCGGAGATTTTCTTCACCACGCCCGAGCTTTTCACCTCGTTCATCAACGGCACCACGCCCGTGCGGTTGGCGTTCCAGTTGGGGCCGTCGAACTTGATCCGGTAGAAATACAGCGTGCCGCCCAGAACTGTGCCCTTGGGCGAGCCGGCCGCAGCAGCGCCCGAGCCGATCCCGCCGGGCACGCCCATCGAGTCGCTGAATGCCTGCCGCGTTTCCGATTCCGCCTTGAGGTCTTCGTCTTGTATCTGTTCAAAGATCGACACGGGCGACTGGCGCACCTTCTGTTTCCGCCGGACCGTCCGGGCTACTTGTATCCTCACCTTGCCCTTGGGCAGCTTGTCGCCCTTCCCTCCGGGTATGCCCATGGGTGTTTCGTGCAGGCATGCTTTCACCTCGACCAACTCCGGCAGGATCACCAAAAAGTGGATCAGCACCGCGATCGTGTAGAAACGACGCGCACGCTGGCGGACGTATTCGTCGTGCCGGCCCGCTTCGTTGCGGTCGGGACCCAAGAATCCCGTCAGCTCGAGCAGATCGTTGAGGCGCGTCCTGAATGCTAACTGCATGTATGCCCTCGCCGGTGCGCTCGATGCTTCGCATCGCGGGCCGGGCGTGGCTCCGGTTGAAACGAGTCGCTCACTGCATCACGTCCTTCTCGGCGAGGCGCGCCGCCGCATACTTCGCCCATTTCGAATCGGGGTAGTCGTACGTAACGCGTTGCAGCAGCACGATGCCTCGCTTGTAGTCGATGCTGTTAGGCCCGCTGATCTTGAACAGGCAGTCGGCATGCCAGTATAGGAATGCCGCCATGTTTGCGGAATCGGGCAGCTCTTTCTGGGCCTCCTCGAGCACTTCT
>Ga0210003_1001926_pt1 | contig 17859 bp, 20 predicted proteins | sample LantaG_FD_182804 | JGI IMG/M metagenome (GOLD analysis project Ga0210003, IMG submission 182804) | Deep subsurface microbial communities from Baltic Sea to uncover new lineages of life (NeLLi) - Landsort_02402 metaG (SPAdes) (version 2) | ecosystem: Environmental > Aquatic > Marine > Oceanic >...
CCATCACTCTGTTATCCTGGAATTTAACGTGCCCAGCTACCGTACCGGCGCGGTAGAGCAAAACAGAAAGGAGGTGAACCGGCAAATATAATTGTCGTTTACCGGCAAAAATAGTTGACGTCCATCAGCTGTGGGGCTGGAGCCGGCATCCGCTCAGTCTACCGCGACCTTTCGATGCAGCTCGCTTCCAATTTACTGGCTCTCACGCCGGTTGAAAACGTGGTCACCGCCTGTCCCTTCTGTGCTTTCAACCTCAGCTATACCTCCGCAAAGAAGGAACTTGGTAAGAAAATGGTGTATTTCACCAGTCTGGTGCTCGAGTCACTGGGTAAGCCGGGGCGCCAAGCTGACAATATCTAGTAAAGTTGCTACAAACATCAAGGGTTTTAACGCAGGTATTCGAATATCCTCTGTTTATCTTCATTCGCTTTGTCGCCTTTGAAATATATTTCAATTAGCACAATTTTATCCCTTTCCTCATCATAGGCATAGATAACTCTTATTCCTGATTGAACACCCCTACCCTTTAGAGATTTGCAGGCAAACTTCTTGGCTTTGTAGACCTCATGGTTTTCTACCGGCAAACCAGTGATTTGGAATATTCCCTTATTGTCAACCTTTAACTTGTGGTAGAGGAATAGTTGTTTTTCAATGAAGATTTCCAGATCGTCCTCAATGGTTTTAAACCTTTTTAGGAGTCTCTTTGTATCCTTCTCGAATTCCGGAAGACGAGAAGTCTCCTTAAATGTCCCCACTATTCGTATTCTCTTACAGAGTAGATAGGAGTTCTGTAAAAAACAGACTCGTACTCAATAACCTCATTGTCTTCTGTTGTTAACCATGGGACATCATCGTGAGAATAGTCGCTTATTTGGTTTGCATTCATATCGGAAAGTTTATCCAATACCTTGTCAATTACCTCAATTTCGTTAGCCCTCAATTTAGAAAGGTCTGCTTTCCTAAGAGGTAGATATTTCCTCTGAGGGTAATCATAATATTTACTTTTAACTTTTATGATTTCTTTATCCATTATTTCGGCAACTATCTTCTCAAACTCTACTGGAGTTGGGCCATAATGGTTCTTAATATAAGTGGCACCGATCAATTGCTCTTCGTACTTTTCGTAAAAGTCGAAATCAGTAAAGTAAAGAAGCTTATATAGCACAGTCTCACCTATATTGGGTTTTGAGCCAACCTTATTGAGAATATAGAGCAACACCTCTTTAAATTTTTCTAAATTTCTTTGAGGGACATTTATTCTAATCGGGGATTCCATTTTTCTCTCTTCTTGTTTTTCTGTAAAAATTACCTCTGGTTCCTCTTTCGAAAATAGCAAGTTATCCACAGACAAATTATATATCTCTGATAACCTCGCTAATTCATCTGCAGAAACCTTTCTTTTACCGTTTTCTATCTGAGTTATTGTTGTTCGTGAAACTCCCATCATCTCAGCGAGTCTTTGTTGGCTGATCCCCGCTCTCTTTCTCAATTCTGCTGTTCTTTGTCCAAGTTCAACCATTATTCTAAACTCCTCGGATTCCATCCTTTATTCTTAACATTTTATAATATGTTAGATATTCTGTCAAGTCAATGTTGTCTTTTATTACATAAGATTGACCATAAAATACTAACTTAGGTTGAACGAGGGAAACACCATTACTAATTAGTGAACGAGAATAACTGTTTCTGGACAATTAGAATTGCCAGCTAGTAGCTAAATCAGGGTAATATCATTACCTTATGGTGGAGATAGGGGGACTCGAACCCCCGACCTCTGCGATGCGAACGCAGCGCTCTCCCAGCTGAGCTATATCCCCACAGCTACCTTCAAAAGTATACCATATTTCAAATCGTTTATTAACTCAAGGTCCCTATCTGGTGTATGGTATTTTCCTTGTCAGCCACCGTCGTTGTTGTTATACTAGATAAGTTGTTTGATTGGGATAGGGTGCGGTGAATTACGAGACTATTATCGGGCTTGAGGTTCATGCCCAGCTACTGACCAGAAGCAAAATGTTCTGTCGCTGCAGTGCTGCTTATGCCGATGCCCCGCCTAACACCCATGTCTGCCCGGTCTGCCTGGGGATGCCCGGCGTCCTGCCTGCTATTAATAAGCAGGCAGTAGAATACACCATGATGACGGCGCTGGCCCTGCACTCCACCGTCTCTGAATATACCAAGTTTGACCGTAAAAACTATCCTTACCCTGACCTGGTGAAGGGCTATCAGATTTCTCAGTATGATGCCCCTATCGGGTATGGCGGCTGGCTAACGATTGAGGTAGATGGTGAGAAGAGGCGGGTGGGCATAACTCGTGTTCACCTTGAAGAGGATGTCGCCAAGCTGGTACACCGTGCTCCTCCCGGGGAAGAGTCTTACAGCCTGGTGGATGTCAACCGCTCCGGGGTACCGCTAATGGAGATTGTTGGTGAGCCCGACCTGCGCTCGGCGGAAGAAGCCAGGCAGTACTTAATGAAGCTGCGTACCATCCTCCAGTACCTCGGGGTGTCTACGGGGAATATGGAGGAAGGAAGCTTCCGGTGCGATGCTAATATCAGCATTCGCCCCGAGGGGAAGCCGAAGACACTGGCCAAGGTTGAGGTCAAGAATATGAATAGCTTCCGGGCAGTCTACAGGGCGCTGGAGTATGAGGCCGGGAGACAGCGGAGGGTAGCTGGGGAGGGCAAACGGCTTACCCAGGAGACCAGGGGTTGGGTAGAAGAGAAAGGGAAGACGGTTTCCCAGCGCAGTAAGGAGTATGCCCATGACTACCGCTATTTCCCTGAGCCTGACCTCCCGCCGCTGGTGGTAAGCCGGGAGTGGGTGGAGGAGGTGCGGGCGAGACTTCCCGAGTTACCCGAAGCAAGAAGAGACCGGTTTGTCGCTGAATATAAACTGTCAGCGTATGATGCCAACCTGGTTACCGCTTCCAGGGCGGCGGCTGACTACCTTGAGGCATGTTTGGAGGTGGGGCTGCCCGAAGGCCTCTCACTATCTCGGAGGGCTAAGATGATGAGCAACTGGCTCTCAGGCGAGTTCAGCCGGTTGCTCAATGCTACCGGCACTGAGATAGCTGACTCCAGGGTCAGCCCGGAGCAGCTCTGTCAGCTGCTGGGCCTGGTGCACAAAGGTAGTATTAGCGGCACCAGCGCCAAGACGGTGTTTGAGGAGATGTTTAGTAGCGGGGAAAGCGCGGCTGATATTGTTGCCCGGCGCGGGCTCCGTCAGATAAGTGGGAGCGGAGAAATCGAGGAGAAGGTTATTGAGATAATAAATAGTAACGGGCCGGCGGTGGCGGATTATAAAGCGGGGAAGGCACAGGCGCTGAAGTTTCTCGTCGGCCAGGTGATGAGGGCGACCGGGGGCCGTGCCAATCCCGGGCTGGTGAATGAACTGATGGAGAAAAGGCTCAAGGAAGGATAAGATGCAGACCTATCTCAATGTGGCCCAGATTATATTGTCAGTGGCACTGATACTGGTCATCCTGCTCCAGGTTCGGGGTGGAGGACTGGGTGGTATCTTCGGTCAGCCTGATAGCGTGTATCGGACCAAGCGTGGAGTGGAAAAGACGCTGTTTCAGCTTACCATCGTCCTGGTGGTTTTATTTCTCATCATCTCTGTAATTGCCCTGAGAGTTGGTCTCTAGCTGCGGTGGAGCCCGGGGGACAGGATGGCTGCTATCATAACCCTGACCACTGATTTTGGGTTGACTGATGCCTATGTGGCGGAGATGAAAGGGGTGATACTGGGTATTAATCCCGAGGTGAAGCTCGTTGATATCAGTCACTCTATCAGACCGCAGGATATCTCCCAGGCTGCTTTTGTCCTGAGTACTGCCTGTAAGTCCTTTCCCCGGGGAACAGTGCACGTGGTGGCAGTCGGCCCCGGGGTTGGCAGTGAGCGGAGGGCTATCATCCTGAGAACACCCCGGGCGGATTTTGTGGCCCCGGATAACGGGGTCTTGAGCTATGTTATTCAGGAGTCTGCCGGACTCGTAGATGATGATAACACCGGCTGCCGGCAGGTAGAGCTTGAGCCGGGACTACAGGCGGTGGCTATCACCAGGTCTCAGTTCTGGCGGTCGCCGGTCAGCCCTACCTTCCACGGGCGTGACATTTTTGCCCCGGTAGCGGCCCGGCTTTCTTTAGGCTTTCCCCTGGCGGACTTCGGGGAAGCGGTGACCTCGGTCAGGGTATTGCCTCTCTCCCATCCCTATCGGGCACCGGACGGCGCCCTGGTGGGGCATATTATCCATGTTGACGGTTTCGGTAACCTGATTACGGATATCAAGGATGGCGACCTGCCACGGACAAAGGAAGCACTAACCGTTAGTGTCGGCGGCCGGCAGATTCCGGGACTGAGCCGTACCTATGCTGAGGGCGAGGGACTGCTGGCTCTTCTTGGCGGCAGCGGACATTTGGAGATATCGGTGAAAGAGGGTAGCGCCAGCGTCTTCCTTGGTGCCGGGATTGGTGATGAGGTAAGAATGGAGACACGCTGTGGGCATTAAGACTAGTCTGGTTTCGTGGCTGGCGCTGTTTCGCCTGGGCGCCACCGCCAGGGGGGTACTGCCTTTTTTGCTGGGGGCCGTGATTGCCTGGAGCCAGGGTAATCCCATCAACTGGGTGGTGCTGGGGCTTTCCCTGGTCGCTGTCATCGCCATCATGGAAATGACCTTCCTGGTTAACGACTACTATGATTATGAGGCTGACGTTGCCAATAAGGAGTTTCACCGGCTTTCCGGTGGCAGCCGGGTGCTGCCCCTGGGGCTTATCCCCCCCCGCCGGTCGCTGGCTGCCGGTTATATCTGCCTGGGCATCGCGACTGTAATCGGGCTTCTCCTCTATTTCTGTTACCAGACCGGGCCCTATACCATTCCCCTGGGGGCGCTGGCCATATTTATTGGTTATTTCTATACTGCCAGGCCCGTTAAGCTATGCTACCGGGGGTGGGGTGAGGTTGCCATCTGGTTTTCCTGCGGCTGGCTGGCTACTATGCTGGGCTATTACCTGCAGACGGGGCACTTTGACATTGTGGCGACGCTGGTATCTTTCCCCGGAGCGACCAGTGTCTTCCTGGTAATCCTGATGAATGAAATCCCTGATATCAAATCAGATAGGCTGGTAGGGAAAAAGAACCTGGCAGTCAGGCTGGGGAGAGAAAAGGTGGCGGTTCTCTACATTATCCTGTTGATTGCTTGCTATCTTAATATTATTGCCATTATCTTCTTCGGGGCGCCCGCCCTCAGTGGCCTTTTGTCTATTGTCCTGGTGCCTCTCATCATATGGAATATCCTGACTATCAAGAGGCAGGGGCTGAAGGATACCCGGGTGCAGGAGGGGCTCAGTCTGAGGACCATGCTTGTCGACCATCTGATTACCATCATTTACTCGGTTGCCTTTCTCGTAGCTGGTGCCTCCTTGATAACAGGAGCGGCTGGCGAGATAGCAGTGCTGGTTATCATTTACCTTGTCATTTTTGGCCTGGAAGGACTGGGGGTATTTTGTTCGAGTCTGCTCACAAGAGAGTAAGACCGTTCTATAGTCCACCGACACTTGTCCTGAGGCAGGCGGCCAGCGCCCTTTACTTTGGTTTTCTCATCGGCTGGAAGAAGCTTCCTCACTGGCTGGCAAAAGGGCCGAGGACGCTGCCCACCGCTGCCGGGGCGATTGGCATGGGCTGCATTGGCTTCCCTGTCCACCCGGTATGGGAGGTAACCAACGCCTGCAATCTCAGGTGCCGGCAGTGCCATGCGAGCTCGGGTAAGCCGCTTCCCAATGAGCTGACCACGGAAGAAGGTAAGAAATTGCTGGATGATATCGCCGGCATCGGTGAGTTCCGGATGCTGGCGCTGGGGGGCGGTGAGCCGCTGGTGCGGCCGGATATATTTGAACTGGTAGCCTATGCCCGGAGTCTGGGGCTTGAGATATCAATTGCTACCAACGGCACCCTCCTTACCCTTGAGATGGCAAAGGAGTTTAAAAAGATGGGGGTGGCTAATATCGCGGTAGGAATCAATGCCAACGATGAATCGGTTCATGAACAAATCACCCGTGTTCCCGGCTCGTTTGAGAAGACCAGGCAGGCAATCTATGCCACTAAAGAAGTGGGAATGAACCTGCAGTTCAATACTACGGTGATGAAGGAAAATCGTGAGGCTATCCCCGGGCTCCTCGACCTTGCCTCGGAGGTCGAGGCCCAGATTGTGCTCCTCTACCAGCTTGTTCCAGAGGGGAGGGGAGAAGAGGCAATGGAGCTTTCCCGGAGGGAATACAGGGCACTGACGGAGATGGTAGCTGAGAAACAGAAGGTGAGCCGGGCGATAATAGAGCCGACCTGCTCCCCGCAATACTGGGCATACCTGATGAAGAGGAAGGGGGACAAGCCACCAGCGCTGGAGATGAAGCTGGCCCGGACCCTGTTTAAGGGGTGCGTGGCTGGCAGCGGCCTGTGCTATATAAAGCCTGATGGTGAAGTCTGGCCCTGCCCGTTCGTCCCGCTTAGTGGCGGCAATGTGCGTGAGCGGTCGCTTAAGGAAATCTGGTATGAATCAGAACTGTTTCGGAGCCTCAAGGATAGGGAGAGGCTCACCGGGGAAATGTGCTCGCAGTGCCGCTTCAAGTATATCTGTGGGGGTTGCCGGGGGCGGGCTTATGCCCACTCCGGCGATTACCTGGGAGACGACCCGCTGTGCTTTCTCTATTCCACCACCACCCCGGTGCCGTAGGCTAATACCTCCGCTGCATTCTGCATAATCATTGAGGTGCCAAACCTCATGCTGACGACAGCGTTGGCCCCTTTCCCCTTGGCGTCCTCGGTCATTCTCTGCAGGGCTTCTTCCCTGGCCTCAGCCATCATCTTGGTGTACTCGGTTATCTCACCGCCAACGATGCCCCGCAGTCCTGCCATGATATCCTTGCCCACATGCCTTGCCCGGATGGTTGAGCCCCTGACCAGGCCTATTGTTCTGATAGTCCCCTTACCCTCTATCTGGGCTGAGGTGGCAATAATCATTTCTCTACCTCCTTGAAGTCGTCTGTTTTGGCTTTCCTCACCCTGTCTTTAGTAACAACGCCGATGAGTACCAGGACGCCGGCGCCGATGGCACCAACGGCTATCCGGATAAGTAATGGAACGGAGCTGTCCGTAAAGAAGACCTGGACCCCCCAGCCAATCAGGGCCAGTATACCGAGACCAATCAAGATAAGGGCTATATTCTGCATATCTTTTACCTCCTGACCTCCTGTATTCCCTTACCGGGGGAAATGGCTATCTAAGAAAGACTCTGCCTCTCCTCTGGCATCGGGCTACCGCTTATACTTCCATATTGTGCCCCGCGGTGTGTCCTCGAGGGTAATGCCCAGCTCCTCCAGCCCCTTTCGTATCTTGTCGGCAAATAGCCACTCTTTTGCCTGTCTCGCCTGCTCACGGATGGAAATCAGGAGCCTGACGTATGCCTCGGCGGAATCCAGGGTTATGCCCTTGAACCGGTCCCGGATGAGGTTGATGACAATGTCATCGCTGAGTTGCTCGGGGGCGGCATCTGTTAGCTGTCTGTCAATGGATTCCCAGAGCTGGATAAAGGGTTTGACATCCAGGGCTGACCTCTCGGGCGGCTTGAGGGTTAGTCCCAGGACACCGCTCAGCTCGGCGAGTAGCTGTTGCCCGGCGCTGACGTTACGGTTTTCGTCTCTCAAGCGGTTAATCTCCCGCGCCAGGTTGAAAAGGACAGCTAATGCCTGGGCGGTATTAAAATCATCGTCCATCGCCTCAATGAAGCGCTGGCGGTAGGACGCTGCCTCCAGCGGGCTTTTGCCCCTCTCTCCGTTACCGGCGCTCTGGACTGCCCCTGTTAGCCTCTCGGCACCCTTCTCGGCGGCGCGGATTATCTCCTCGGAATAGGTGAGCGGACTGCGGTAGTGAGAACCGAGAACAAAGATACGGATGGCATCGGGGCTGAATTTTTCCAGTGTCTCCCTTATTGTTATCAGGTTGCCCAGTGACTTGCTCATCTTCTCTTCGCCAAGCTGCACCAGTCCGTTATGAAGCCAGTATTTAACAAACGGTTTTTTGCCGGTGAAGCTCTCTGACTGGGCTATCTCATTCTCATGATGGGGAAAGATTAAGTCCTGCCCGCCGCCGTGGATATCCAGGGTATCCCCCAGATACTTCAGGGACATGGCACTGCACTCAATATGCCAGCCAGGTCTGCCCTTTCCCCAGGGGCTCGGCCATGATGGCTCGCCAGGTTTGGCGGCTTTCCAGAGGACAAAGTCCATCGGGTCTTCCTTTTCTTCGCTGCCGGTAGCGCCCTCCCCAGCGATCATGGAATCCAGGCTGCGGTGAGCGAGTTTCCCGTAGTCAGAGGCATTTCTCACCCTGAAATAGGCGCTGCCTCCTGCCGGGTAGGCATAGCCATTGTCCACCAGCCCCTGGATTACCTCGACAATTTTTGGTATTTCCTCAGTGGCCCGGGGGTAGATATCAGCCGGGGCAACGTTAAGGGCTTCCATGTCTTCAAAATAGCGGCGGGTATACCTTTCCGCCAGCTCGCGGATGGGAACACCACCCTGATTTGAGCGGTCAATGAGCTTATCGTCAATATCGGTAACATTCTGCACGTATTTTACCTTGTAGCCGCGAAACTGGAGGTAACGCCTGACGACGTCGAAGATGATATAGCTCATGGCGTGGCCGATATGGGCATCATCATAGGGGGTAACCCCGCAGACATACATCCTGACCTCGTCGCCCCGGGGTAAAAACTCCTCCTTTTTGCCCGATAGCGTATTAAATACCTTCACCTTTTTCCCCTCCGGTCGAGGCTGAATGTTTCTCCAGTTCAATAATTCGTCCTTCCAGGTTTTCCAGTTTTTCACCTACGGGGTCGGGCAGCCTCTCTACGGTATCGGTATCGGGGTTTCTGACTGCCACCACCCGTCCCGGCACCCCGACCACGGTGGCGTGAGAGGGCACTGAATTTACCACCACCGAGCCAGCGCCAATCTTGGTGTTATCGCCGATAGTAATCGCCCCGATAAGCTGGGCTCCCACCCCGACGACAACACTATCGCCCAGGGTAGGGTGGCGCTTTATCCGCTGGCGGCTGGTGCCGCCCAGGGTTACTCCCTGGTGCAGGATAACGTTGTCACCAATCTCTGATGTCTCCCCGATTACCACCCCCATCCCGTGGTCGATGAAGACTCTGTTACCGAGCTTGGCCCCGGGGTGAATTTCTATCCCGGTGAGAAAGCGGCTGACATGGGATATAAACCGGGGTAGGACCGGAATATGCCACCGCCAGAGCTGGTGAGCCAGCCGGTGAAACTGGCGGGCATGAAATCCCGGGTAAGCCAGTACTATCTCTATGGTACTGACCGCCGCCGGGTCATTGTCAAAGACAGTCTTGATATCGTCCATTATGCTGGTGATGAGTGACATTAAACTAGGCTCCTTCCCCGGCTGAAGCTTCTATTATAGCGATGGCATGGGCCGCTATCCCTTCCCCCCGCCCCACAAAACCCAGGCCGCTGGAAGTAGTTGCCTTGATGCTTACCCGGTTAACCGCGATACCCAGTGTCTGGCTGAGCATCTGGCACATCCGGTCGATGAAGTCCCTCAGCCTGGGTTCCTCGGCGACGATGGTAGCGTCGATACTGGATACCTGCCAGCCATTCTGCTCCAGCTTATCCCTTACTCTCCGGAGCAGGACCAGGCTTGGAATATCCTTGTATTGGGGCTCAGCAGGGGGAAAGTGGCTGCCGATATCACCCAGCGCCGCTGCCCCGAGCAGGGCATCGATAATGGCATGGGTTAATACGTCGGCATCACTGTGTCCGCTCAAGCCCCTGGTAAAGGGTATCTCTATTCCGCCCAGCACCAGCCGGCGCCCCGGGGTCAGGGGGTGGACATCATAGCCTATCCCCGCACGCATCCTACTTTCCACGCTTCCTGAGCAGGACCTCGGCTAAAGCCAGGTCCTGGGGGGTGGTCACCTTTATATTTTCATAAGCACCCATATACAGTTTGACCCGGTAGCCCGCCCTCTCTGCCAGTGAGGCATCGTCGGTTACCTCGGCCTCTGCCTCCTGACGGTAGGCCCTGGCTATTATATCAAGGCGGAATACCTGCGGTGTCTGCACTGCCCACAGCTTATGCCGCGGTAGCGTCTCCCGGATGATGTGGTCATCACCGGCCAGCTTGATGGTATCGGTGACCGGGACGGCGCTGGTAGCGGCACCGGTTTCGGTAGCGGCCGCAAGCCCGTGGCTGATTAGGTCTGCCGTTACCAGGGGGCGGGCGCCGTCATGGATTACCACCCAGTGGCAGTTGTCAAGATGCCCCAGTCCCACCATGACCGAGTCCTGGCGGCGCTTACCACCGGGCCAGACCCCGGCTACCCGGGGCCAGTTGTGCTCTTTGACCAGCCGCTGGCACTGCTTCAGGTTTCGCTCGCTTGCGACGATAACAATCCGGTCGACCTCACCGCATCCTTCAAAGGCATCGATAACCCGGGCCAGGATGGGTTTTCCACCCAGTGGAGCCAGTATCTTGTCTACTCCATCCATCCGCCGGCTTGAGCCGGCGGCGGCGATAACGGCACCTACTCTTTGCTGGTTGGACATCTTACCATAAGATTATAGAGCAAAAGCTCTTCTATATCCACCGCGGGTAAATGATGGTATACCGGGGCGGGGACAAGGAGGCCGGGGATGAAGGTAGCCGATTATCTTGAGGCTGGACCCGTTCAGCTTTCGTCAGCCGGGGCTTTAGTCTTATCCCTGAGGAGTCCTCTGGCTATCGCTTCCCTTAGGTTACTCACCGGGATAAGCTCAATATCAGGCGCGTGAGACCTGTGGCTGACTTCAGGCACGATGCAGCGCTTAAATCCCAGTCTGGCGGCCTCGGCCAGCCGCCGCTCCAGTTGGGAAACAGTGCGAAGTTCACCGCTGAGCCCGATTTCGCCTACTGCCATTAGATTGGGGTCGACCCTCATGTCACGGAAGCTGGAGGCAATCGCCAGGGCCAGCCCCAGGTCGGCTGCCGGCTCGCTGATTTTAAGTCCCCCGGTAACGTTGGCGATGATATCCTGATTACCCAACCTCAGGCCGACCCGCTTGGTCAACACGGCGGTGACCAGCAGCAGCCGTCCGAAATCAACCCCGTTAGCGGTACGTCGGGGTAAGCCAAAGCTGGTGGGGGTGGTCAGGGCTTGAATCTCTACCAGCAGGGGGCGGGTGCCCTCAAGGGTGGGTACTACCGCTGAGCCTACTCCTTCGCCCCACCGCTGCGACAGGAAGACCTGTGAGGGGTTGTCTACCTCGACCAGGCCCTGCTCCTGCATCTCGAAGATGCCTACCTCGTTGGTAGAACCGAAGCGGTTCTTAACGCAGCGCAGCAGCCGGTAGGCGCTGAACTGCTCACCCTCAAGGTAGAGCACCGCATCGACAATGTGCTCCAGCACTCTCGGTCCGGCAATAGTCCCCTCCTTGGTCACATGTCCGGTGATGAAGACAGGAGTCCGGCTGTGTTTCGCCCAGTGCATGAGTCTCAGGGTGCATTCTCGTACTTGGGTTATGCTGCCGGCGGCCGTGTCCAATTCGGGAAGGGAGACTGACTGGATGGAGTCGACGACCACCAGGCGGGGTGATAGCTCGCTGAGCTGCTGGAGGATAATCTCAAGGTCAGTCTCAGCCAGAAGGTATAGCCCCTCCCCCGGTATCCCCAGGCGCTGGGAGCGGAGCTTAATCTGCCCGGGTGTTTCCTCACCGGAGACATAGGCGACCTTGCTCTGGATGCCAGCTATCCGGGCCGATACCTGGAGCAGAAGGGTTGATTTGCCAATACCGGGGTCGCCCCCGACAAGCACCAGTGAGCCCGGTACTATCCCTCCGCCAAGCACCCGGTTGAATTCACTTAAGGGGAGTGGGATGCGGTCGGTGTCGCCAGTTGCTACCTGAGCCAGCTCCCGGGGCAGACTTTCCGGGGTTAGGGTGCGGGATGGGGCATCCCTGGTGACCGTGGTTTCAACGAAGGTATTCCACTGCTGGCAGCTGGGGCAGCGCCCCAGCCACTTCAGGCTCTTCTTGCCGCACTGCTGACAGACAAAGACGGTTCTTTTGTCCGACGTGCCCATGGGCTCAATTTACTTGATTTCGGGCAGTAATGCAAGGGCACCTTAGAGGAAAGGTTAGCGCAGGACGGTTGTTTATCCTAGCATACCCAGGAATATACCGGCGGCAGTGGCGGTACCGATAACGCCAGCTATATTGGGCCCCATAGCATGCATCAGCAAGAAATTCCTCGGGTTGGCTTCCTGCCCCATCTTCTGGACGACGCGGGCGGACATTGGCACTGCCGAGACACCGGCGGCGCCTATCATCGGGTTAATCTTCTCCTTGGAAAACACGTTCATCAGTTTGGCCAGGCACACACCGAAGGCGGTGGAAGCGGCAAAGGCAACACAGCCCAGGGCAAACACCATCAGGCTTTCTACCTTCAGGAAGACCTCGGCGCTCATAAAGCAGCCGACACTGATGCCGAGGAGGATGGTAAGAATATTCATAAAGGCGTTGGCCGCGGTATCAGCCAGCCGGTCGGTAACCCCGCTTTCTTTCAGCAGGTTGCCAAACATGAACATGCCAATGAGGGGAGCCGATTTGGGTACCAGCAGGATAATGATAACGGCTGCCATTATCGGGAAGATGAGTTTTTCCCGCTTGGATACCGCCCTCAACTGGGGTTTCATGTATATTGCCCGCTCCGCCTTGGTAGTGAGCAGTTTTATCACCGGGGGCTGAATGATAGGCACCAGTGCCATGTAGGTATAGGCGGCGACCGCGGTTGACCCGATGAAGTAGGGAGCGAGCCTGTTAGTCAGGTAGATGGTGGTCGGTCCGTCGGCACCACCAATGATGCCGATAGAGCAGGCTTCATTTATGCTGAAACCAAGCAGTAAAGCGATGAAAAAGGCGAAGTAAACCCCGAACTGCGCTCCGGCGCCAAGGATTAAGGTCTTAGGATTGGCGATAAGTGGCCCGAAGTCAGTCATTGCCCCCAGACCGAGGAAGATGAAGCAGGGTATTATTTCCCAGGCAAGACCGTAGCGGAATATCCGGGAAATTAAGCCGGCGGGCTCACCTCCAAGAGCATATGCCTCGACCACGTTCCCATTAACGATACACTCCATCAACCCACCCATCGGCAGGTTGACCAGGATTACCCCGAAACCGATGGGTATGAGGAGCAGCGGTTCCATTTTTTTGGCGATGCCCAAATACAAGAGGACTCCGCCAATAAGGAGCATTAAAATGGAACCCCAGGTAAGGTGGAGAAAACCGAGCTCAAAGAGTTCCAGCAACCTATTCCCCTTTAATATTCTATGATGGCGACTACTTCACCGACCTCAACCACCTGCCCGGCAGAAGTACCTATCTCACTAACTGTGCCTCCCACCGGAGCCAGTATAGGGTTTTCCATCTTCATTGATTCCAGGAGGCAGAGGATGTCTCCTTCACTTACCGTATCCCCCTGTTTGACGTTCACGCTGATTACTTTGCCTGTTATCGGGAACTCAACTTTTTCCTGTGCCAATTTCTACTCTCCTTTCTTCTTGTTAACGGTTTCACCCTTACTGGCGGTGGCTTTACTAATTATTAATCCTACTAGCCATACGGCCAGCGCTAGAACGAGCAGTACTACGAAGACAAGAGTAAAGCCAACGCCTCCGATTTGTCCTGCTAATCCCCAGTCTACACCCATCTCTCTTTACCCTTTAGCTTAACCTGCTCCGATTTTTGCCCAATTAAAAGGGCGGCTCGCTTGCTATCTCAGTTTCCCCGCCCTTCCCGGACCATGGCTATTTTAGCATAGTGCCTTATACCTTGTCATCTCCCAGCAGTGCCTTTACGGCTGGCGGGTGGACTACGATTTCTTCCCCTTCCAGGTCAACTACCACTGTGTCCCCTTCCCGGAAGTTCCCCCGGAGCAGGCCTTCCGATAGTTTATCTTCAATCATGTTCTGAATAACCCGCCGCAGCGGTCTGGCACCGAAGACCTCATCGTAACCCTTTTCCCCGATGAAGTCTTTGGCTGGTTCAGTTACCTCCAGCTTTATTTCCTTCTCAGCCAGTTGCTGGGCGACTGTGGTCAGCATCAGGTCGACTATCTTGCGGATATGCTCCTTGCTCAGGGGATGGAATACGACTACGCCGTCAATGCGGTTTAGAAACTCGGGGCGAAAAGCCTTCTTCAGTTCGCCGAGCAGCTTCTCCTTCATCCGCTCATAGGACTCCTGCCTGGTCTTGGCCTCATCACGGACGGCGAAGCCGATGGTAGAGCCTTTCCTGATTAGTTCGGCCCCGATATTGCTGGTCATAACAATAATGCTGTTGCGAAAGTCAACGCGCCGCCCCTTGGCATCGGTTAAGTGGCCGTCATCAAATATCTGCAGCAGTATATTGAACACATCGGGATGGGCCTTCTCAATCTCATCCAGGAGGATGCAGCAGTATGACTTGCGCCTCACCGCTTCGGTCAGCTGTCCCCCTTCTTCGTAGCCAACATATCCCGGGGGTGCTCCCACCAGACGGGAGACAGCGAACTTCTCCATAAACTCGCTCATATCCAGCCTGATTAAGCTGTCCTCGCTGCCGAACATGAACTCGGCCAGGGTCCTGACCAGCTCTGTCTTGCCGACGCCGGTAGGGCCGAGGAAGATGAAGTTGCCAATGGGATGTCGCGGGTCTTTAAGCCCGGCCCGGGCCCGTCTTACTGACTTGGCGATGATGCTGATTGCCTCGTCCTGCCCCACGATGCGCTTGTGCAGTGCCTCTTCCATGTGGAGCAGTCGGCTTGTTTCCTCATTGGCCAGCTGCACTACGGGGATATTGGTCCACATACTGACCACTTCGGCAATATCCTCAGCGGTAACTACCGGTTTTTCCTGTTCCAGCCCGGCATGCCACTCGTCTTCCAGTTTATGTATTTTTTCCTCGAGTTGAAGCTCCCGCTCGCGGAGCTCAGCGGCATAGTCATACTGCTGGGTGGCGAGGGCCTCGTCTTTGTCCTTGCGCACGCTATCCTCAAGCTGCCGCGTTTCCTTCAGGTCAATGGGCATCGTTCGGAATCTAATCCTTACCCTGGATGCTGCCTCGTCAACCAGGTCGATAGCCTTGTCAGGCATGAAGCGGTCAGGTATATACCGGGCAGCCAGTGTTGTCGCTGCGGCCAATGCCTCATCGCTGATGGTGAGTTTGTGATGCTCCTCGTAGCGTTCCTTGACACCGTGCAGTATCTCCAGGGTCTGGTCGGTAGATGGTTCCTCTACCAGGACGGGCTGAAAACGCCGCTCCAGAGCCGCATCCCGTTCCACGTATTTACGGTAATCATCAAGGGTGGTGGCGCCAATGCACTGTAGCTCTCCCCGTGACAGTGATGGTTTGAGAATATTGGCTGCGTCAACCGCTCCCTCAGCTGCCCCTGCCCCCACCATGGTGTGGAACTCGTCGATAAACAGGATGCAGTTTCCGGCGGTTTTTAGCTCGTCGATTACCTTCTTCATCCGTTCCTCAAACTCACCCCGGTACTTCGTTCCGGCTACTACTGCCGGCATGTCCAGTGTTAGCAGCCGTTTTCCTTCCAGTGTTTCCGGGACGTCACCAGCGACAATACGATGAGCCAGGCCTTCGACGATTGCCGTTTTTCCCACTCCCGGTTCACCAATGAGGGCGGGGTTATTCTTAGTGCGGCGGCTTAAGATTTGAATTACCCGCTCGATTTCCTTGACTCGTCCGATGACAGGGTCAAGTTTCCCGGCGCGGGAGGCTGCTGTCAGGTCGACGCCTAGCTGATCCAGGACCGGGGTCCGGCTTGTGGAGCGGGCAAGTTTGGTTCTAGGGGTACTCTGACTGAGAATGCGGGTGGTTTCAGCACGTGCCCGCTCCAGGGTGATACCAAAGCTGTCCAGTACTCCAGCGGCTACCCCTTCCCCCTCGCGCAGCAGCCCCAGCAGGAGGTGCTCGGTACCGATGTAGTTATGACCGAGCTGGCGTGCCTCGTCGATTGCCAGTTCAATGACCTGTTTGGCCCTGGGGGTGAGCCCGACCTCACCGCTGGATGGTCTCTCGCCGCGCCCGACAATAAATTCCACGGCGGAACGCACCTTGCTTAACCCGGTGCCCAGGTTGACCAGCACCTTAGCCGCTACCCCTTCTTCTTCCCGCACCAGGCCGAGCAGAATGTGCTCGGTGCCGATATAGCTGTGGTTAAAGTGCTGTGCCTCTTCCTGGGCCAGGGTAAGCACCCGCCGCGCTCGCTCTGAGAATTTCTCAAATCGGCTGGTCATCTCTTCTCCTCAAGGCCGCCACCGGTTGTCTATTTGGATATCTATTATAGAGCAGGAGGGCGAATAAAGTCAAAGGTTGCGGGGAATATAAAAAGCCTCCTGGCAGTGGCATATTTTCCGCAAAGAGTTGCCCCATCAGTATCGTCTGCGCTGGGGCGTTTCACTTCCGTGTTCGGTATGGGAACGGGTGGTTCCACCCCGCTCTAACCACCAGGAGGCCGTTATTGATTTTATCTTTCTCTGGTAGTATACAAAAAGCTTTCCCGAAAGTCAAAAAAGCCGGCTTTTAATACTGTTTATCTACCTCACCCCCTTAAGAGTTTAAAGTCAGAAGTCGGGAGTCAGAAAGTTCTTGACTCTTGACTCTAGACTAACAAAGGAGAGGGGGGAAATATTAAAAAGAGGGGCTGATGCCCCTCTTGGACACCTCTTGTAAACATGTTTGTCAATCATCAGATGCCCTCCGCTTCTCCGATAGCACCCTATATCTTTCCTCTTGAAGTTTAAACTCCAAATTACGAAGTTTCAGCATCTCTCGTTCGTATTTCAAGTTCTGTAATTTGTCTATCAAACCCCCTTCTTCTGCGAGCTTCTTCTCTTTCATTGTATATTTCCTCCAATTTGTCTATTGTTGCTTCCTCGACGACTTTTATACCATCATCATCTATAATCATCATATCAGTAGATTGCCCAACACCACCAGCTACTTCTGATTTTTTCTTTGCTTCAAATGATATATATAAGGCATCATTCAAAGGAATACCTAAAGTATACTGATACCAAGCAAACACATTGTCTGCATGACGTTCCCCCATATCTAAATACAAGAATCCAAGATTATCAAAGTTTTTCCACATGCCAGGATTCATGATACTTATAATATGACCCTTTTGGTCATCCAAACCCACTAGTAATAATGCCAAGCCAACATCATATTTTCTAATGCGTTCATTCAAGTCAAAAACCATTGAATCATGTAATATTCGCTGTCTTTCATTGTATTCCCTGAATGTGTTTAAACCTGCTAGTGGATTTAGAATTTCATCCTCTATATGTTTACATCTTAGGTCTTTGTATGCTTCCTTGAAAAGGTCTGCAATATCCCTTATTCGTTCTTTCCCTCTCGCTTTCTGCTTTACATCTCGTATTAAGTCTGGCTCATCTATAGTCCCTGCTGTCAAAACAAGAGATTTGTTAGTTATTATTTCTATCTTTGGCTCATCGCGTTCAAAAGTCAATGTCATATCGGATGTGCTTAACATCCTATCAGATACTGCTATCGCCTTATTTCCCCCTTCACATAATGTTGCCACTAGTTGCGTCATCGCCCTCTCCTTATGGAGTTTCTTATCCATAGTATATCACTACATGGCAACAAAATACATACACGGTTCTACGTCAATAAGTGTGAAACTCTGACCTCACAGCCTGGGTTAGCAGCCAATATCCTCATCCGGAAGTTATCCATGTTGCGGTAGCCATAAGCCATCCTCTTTATGGTCTTAATGCGATTG
>Ga0210003_1001928_pt1 | contig 17853 bp, 19 predicted proteins | sample LantaG_FD_182804 | JGI IMG/M metagenome (GOLD analysis project Ga0210003, IMG submission 182804) | Deep subsurface microbial communities from Baltic Sea to uncover new lineages of life (NeLLi) - Landsort_02402 metaG (SPAdes) (version 2) | ecosystem: Environmental > Aquatic > Marine > Oceanic >...
CGCTGGCCGTCATAGTCGTATACGACTATGACGGCCAGCGTGAAGACGAGGAGCAGCCTGGTCTCGTAGATGGGGAGAGCCAGGGCGAGGCCGACTGCAACCGAGAGGAACCCGGAGTAGAAGGGGTGCCGCACATAGACGTATGGGCCGTATGTGATCAGCTCACCCTTGTAGTTCCTGCTCCAGAAGACGTACCAGTAGACACAGACGGCGGCCCCCGTGACCGATAGGAGGCCTCCAGCGGCCTTGGCTACGGTGGGCAGTGAAGCCATGCTGGTCACGAATACTGGGTGGAGTCGGGGTTTAAAGTCATTGCAGAAGACCCGGCAGTTTCATGCATCCCCGCCTTCAAACCATTTGTAAATGTTTAATAAACGAAAAACCATGACGAGGCTGCCATGCAGGAGGAGGCGTTCAACATCGTTAAGGATCAGGTGGGGCCGTGCGGCATCACCTGCGGCACATGCGTGCTGGGCAACGGCACCATCGCGGAGACCGCGGGAAAGACCAAGAGCTACATCGCGGGCTACGGCATCAAGGAGTGGGCGCCCATGGTCCCGGGCGGGGCGGAGATAAACTGGGCCGAGACGGAGAAGACCCTAGAGTGGATGACCAAGTACGCCAACTGCAGGGGCTGCGAGAAGGATGGAGGCCCACCCGACTGCGCCATAAGGCTCTGCGCCAACGAGAAGGGCATCCAGCTGTGCAGCCAGTGTGGCGAGCTCGACGGCTGCAACAAGTTCGACTGGCTCGGCGACTACGCCACCGTGTTAAAACAGACTCTGCGAGATAACAAGAGTAAAACAAAGGAAGAGTACATAGCGGACGCGTTAAAGAGCCAGTAAACACACCTAAACCCCCTTTTTATAACTGTTTTTCGAAGAAAACTCAATATATCGTCTCATGTATTGTATCCGTGATGGACGGTGGCCCGACCAGCTACGGCGAGATCGTAGATGCAGCCCTAGACATATTCCAGCAGTACGACACCGCGATCACGTTGAGGCAGCTATACTACCGTCTCGTCAGCAGGCTACTAATCCCCAACACCATCAACAGCTACAAGCGGCTCAGCAGGGTAATGGTGAAGGCGAGGGAGGATGGAGACGTCCCCGTCAACTGCTTGGAGGACCGGAGCAGGCGGGGCCTAGGCCGGGGCGACATAGGCTACAACTCGGCGGAGGAGTACCTGAAGAAGAAGATAACTACCCTTCAGGGCAGCTGGAAGAGCTTCACCATGCCCATGTGGGACGACCAGCCGAAGAACGTGATGATCAGCCTCGAGAAGGACGCCCTCAGCCGCCTCGTCAGCAGGGAGGCCAACAGGTTCAGCGTGCGCACCTTCCCGACCCGCGGCTACCCGAGCTTCAGCTTCGTACAGGAGATGTCGAGGTACATAACGCACCAGCTTGGGGGCAAGCCGACGATGGTGCTCTACTTCGGGGACTTCGACCCCAGCGGAGTTGACATCGAGAGGGACCTGTCCGAGCGTCTCGAGAGGTATGGGGCAAAGGATTTCACGGTTCAAAGGATAGCCCTCACAGCCGACCAGATAAAGAAGTACAGCCTGCCCCCGATGCCTGTGAAGAGGAGCGACGCCCGGGCCGACAGTTTCCTGGAGGAGCACGGCGACAGGGCCGTGGAGCTCGACGCCCTAGACCCCAACCTGCTTCAGACCACGGTGCGGAAGGCCGTCGTCAAGAACATCAACATGAGGAAGTGGAACGCGAGGGTCCGGAAGACCGAGGAGCTGCAGATGTGGATAAGAGACAAGCTGGACGACATAGAGAAGGCGCTGGACTCGGAGATCGACGGCCTAGGGTGAGACACACGGGGAGGCGGGCGATGAGCCTCCTAGGTGAGTGTAAACAGTCGAGGAGGGTTTTCCGAAGGCTATGGTGATAAGGCCCCGTGAAGACCTCTGATATGAATAAGGACTACAGGTAGCCACGGTTTCTGTTACAGCGGGTTACATACATTTTCTTAAATCGCCTGCATTCGCTCCGTTCCATAGATAGCTCAGGGGAGACACAGTGTTGAAAGCGATAGGATTACGTAGAGGAATGACGGGGCTCGAGGTGTCCATCATTCTCGTCGCCTTCGTCATCACTGCCTCCGTGTTCGCCTACATGGTGCTCAACGTGGGCTTCCTGACGGCCGAGAAGGCCCAGTCGGTGATCTCGTCCGGGATCAGCGAAGCCAGCTCCGCGCTCTTCCTGGACAGCGATGTCATCGGCAGCTTCGCCAACAACACAGGCGCCCAGGGCGACATATGCCTGACGAAGGCCGTCTTCTACGTCAGGCTCGGCCAGGGCGACAGCCCCATCTCCCTAAGCGACTCCAAGCTGGTGGTCACCTACACCAATGCAAGGTGCCACGCCTCGGTCTACGACAGCAACGGCACCATAACCACCGTCACGGGGGTGACCGGGGACGGCGACGAGATCATAGAGAAGGGGGAACGCTTCAAGGTGTCCATAGACTTCACCGAGCTGGACAAGGCCAGCGTCGACCCCGCCCAGAACAGCCAGCCAGACGTCTACACCCACCCCTACGAGGAGATCCGGATAGAGGTTCAGCCGTCAGGCGGCGCCGTGCTCACCATCGAGAGGACGCTGCCCCAAGTAGCCTATACCGTGCAGGCCTTCTAGTCGAGCCTGTCCCCTCTGACCCATCTGTCTGTTCTCAGGTCGTAGAACCACGCCCGTCTAGGGTTCTGGGCCACCCTCTCCTTGATCCGTAGCAGCCTCTCGGCGGCGTCCCGCCCCTCGAAGCTTATCTGCGTGTACGCGTCCAGAAGCCGGGCCGCCGAAGGGCAGTTCAGGTCGACCCCCAGGAGCGGTCCTCCGTCGCCGGAGGGTTCGAGGCTGAAGGGAAACTGCCTGCAGCTGGAGGGGCGGTCGCCGTACACGGCGCACCCCGTCTCCTCGAGGTGTGGGCAGGGCTCCACCACGAGCTGATAGGCCAACACTCTGAACTTGATGTCGTGGGGCCTCCTTCCTACTCCGATGGCTGGCCTGACGACGTCCTCCGGGAACAGGTGGGCCTCCTCGGGCAGCAGGGTGAGACCCCTAAGTATTCCCCGGTCCTCCGAGAGGAGGCTGCTGCAGCATTTACCGCAGCGGATGCACGTGAACTCCGCCGTCTCCGACATGGTGGATGACTCACCGTTTCATGGCTAGAAGTGGAAGATGACGTCCTTTGGCGGCGGCGGGTAGCTGCGCTTGCTGTGCGTGAGCCCCATGCCGACGAGGAGCTCAGCCAGCCTTATCACAGCCTTTCCAGGGTGGATCACGATCACCCCGGGATGAGTCTCCTCTAGCTCTCTCCGGAGCCTGTCGGCGTGGTCGTTCATTGCCATGCAGCCGAAGCATATGGCGTCCGCCCCGTCTTCCAGCCCCACCACAGCCATCTCGTGCACCTTTTCATAGCCTGAGGGCTTCCCAAGCTCGAGGACGGGCAGGTCGACGGAGTATATCCCCGTGCAGCGCTCCCACAGCCCGAGGTCTCTCACCTGGCGCTCGGCTAGGCTGAGCACGTGGGGGAGCTGGACCAGTAGGCAGAACTCCTTGGCCAGCATAGAAGCCAAGTACATGGACGCCATCCCGGGGCCCAGCACAGGAATAGAGACGAGGTTCCTGGCTGCCTCGAGGGAGGGGTCGTGGCCTCCCCAAATCACGGCTGCGTCTGCCCCCTCCTCTTCGCTCCGGAGGACCCTCTCGAGGATGCCGGGGGCGGCTAGCTCCATCTCTGGGAGGGAGTCCACGGACGGGGGCGCCGCCCTCGTCGTCACGAGCCTCACGTCTACGCCGGGGGATGCGTGTGATGCCAGGCCCATCTCCCTCTTCTTCAACGCGTCTCCGCTCAGCCCCGATATCAGCATGATGACGTCGATACGCATGCCTATGATGAGGCGGGAAATCAAGATAAGATTTGAGATCACGGTCTTAGCAAATAAACCGCGTGAAAATTAGCTGGGTTCACCCATCTGCCCGAGCTGGGGCTGCTCGTCGCCCTGATGATATGCCTCCAAAACATTCCTGAGGGCATCGCCACTGTCACTTCCTTGATCCGGTCCGGCGTCGATGGGATCAAGTCCATAGGGCTCGCGACCTTATCCGGGATGGCTGAGCCTCTGGGCGCGTTGATATGGGTGTTCGCCATCCAGTCTCTGGGCGGGGGAGCCGCCGTCGTGGGCTGGAGCCTCGGGTTCGCCGCGGGGGTCATGACCTATGTGACGATAGACGAGCTGATACCCGTGGCCCACGAGTACTGTAGCCTAAACTACAAGCACATCGTATCGTCGGGACTGCTCATTGGCATGGTCTTCGCCCAGGTGCTATCCCTGATACTGCCCGTCTAGTGTAAGGTCTATATACTCTTCCTCAGGAGTTCAACCGATCGACATGGTCAGGAAAGCGAGCAAGCTAAAGATCACTGTTCTGAGACGATTCAAGCCAGAGGAGGTCTTCAAGGAGAAGCCCATCGGTTACGGGGAGCTAGGCCCCTGCGAGGTCTACAAGGATGGACAAGAGTTCATCGTGGAGGCCGACGGAGAGATGCCTGAGGGCTTCTGCGGGTGGGCGTGGGACGACATATACAAGGTCGTCCAGACCCTCAGGTTCCACGGGGACTTCCAGTGGTTCACCGAGGAGGGCGCCTCCGTGAACTGCTGCACCGACGGCCTGAGGCCCGTGGTCTTCAGGGTAGAGCGGATAGACTAGGGTATGCGTGGGCTCTTGGTGAGCTGCTCGAACCCGTCCTCGGTGACCACCATGTTCTCCTCCATGCGGACGCCGCCGTAGCCGGGCAGGTAGATGCCGGGCTCCACGGTGAAAAGCATGCCCTCCCTGAGGACGTGCTCCGAGATCTTAGAGAGGCTCGGCACGACGAAGCCGCTCAGGGGGTGGCCGAGGCTGTGAGGGTAATCCGGATATCCATGCTCCTTGAGCACCCTCCGCGAGACGGCGTCCAGCTTCCTGCATTCGACGCCCGGCTTAACCTCCTGGATGACGGCTTCCACGGCCTCGTCCATGGCTTCCAGCATCTTCTCCTTCTTCGGGTCGCTGCCCAGGAGATATGTGCGTGTCTCGTCCGCCGCGTATCCGTCAACGGATGGGCCTAGGTCCACAAGCATGAACTCGCCGTCCTTCAGCTTCCTCGAGGTGGGCCAGCCGTGGCTGTAAGCCGACCTCGGCCCCGTGGAGACTATGGTCTGGAAGCTGGTGAGCTCGGCTCCCTCCCGCCTCATGGCGTACTCGGCCTCGGCCGCTATCTCGTACTCGGCGACGCCGGGCCTCATGGTCTCCCGGGCGGCGCTGCACGCGACGTCGGCCAGCCTGCTCACCCTGCGATGATACTTTACCTCATCGGGGTAGAGGCCGTAGAAGACCTCGGGTATGACTGTCTTCCCTATGTCCACGAGCTCGCCTTTGAGGTTCTCGTGATAGTAGGTGTAGCCGGCGTGGTTGAACCCGTCCAGCGGGGCCCCTATCCTTGAGCCCTCCCGCAGATGCTGGTTGGCGTAGCCCGCTATCTGCTCTTTCGCCTTGGCCCGGCTCTCCAGTTGCTCCACCTGTATCCAGCTCTCGTCGCGGGTGCTGTTGATGTTCACGCTGTAGCAGAACAGCTTGGGGACGCCGTCGATGGGCACGATCAGGGCAGTCCCTGAGGGCGTGTCCGCGATGCGTTTGAACCTGGCGCCGCCCCCCGCGTCGTTGAGGAGATAGACCAGGTCAAGCCCGTGCTCCTCCATCCGCTTCTTGAGGTGGCTGTATCGCCGTCTACAGAAATCCACTGGCTCAGACATGGATCAGGGTTACCACGTGACGATATAAAACCACCATCAACTGGTGGCTTATTTCCTGAGGCTGGGGGGAACCGGGTACACGAGCTTGCTGTGTGTGACGCCCAGCTCCACGAGCATCTCGGCGGTCTTCACCGCGGCCTTGACGGGGTTCACCACGGGGACCCCGATGGCCTCGCTGAGCCTCTCGTCCACCATGAGGAACCCCATGCTCATGCAGCCGAAGGTGACGGCGCCCGCCCCGTACTCCTCGACTGCTACGCGCCCCTCCCTGACCATGGCGTCGTACACCTCCTCCGGTTTCTCCCTCACCTCAGGGACGCTGAGCCCCACCGGGTGGGTGGACACATGCTTCAGGAGCCCGTCCCGCTCATGTAGCATGGTACTGACGACCCCTCCGCCGCCCGTGGTGAGTACGCTGAACCTTGGGGCGATGAGGCTGCAGAGGTGCTTGGCCGTGGAGCCCGGCGGCACAACAGGTACCCGCAGCACCTCCCTGAGGGGTGCCACCCCGGGGTCGCCTCCACAGGGTATTATGACGGCGTCGTACCCCGCCTTCTCAGCCGCCAAAGCGCACTCTAGGTCCTCGACTGTGGAGAGGGACGCCTCGTATGAGGACTGGATCGTACCTAGGCGGCTCTTCTTGGGATCTTTCTCCAGCCCGAATATATCGATCCGGGTGTCTGGGCCTGTGATGCTGCGCAGTATCTTTTCTCGCCGCTCCAGCTCGCCGGTTAGCATGCCGGTGGCGGCGCTGGCCATGAGGAACGCTATCTTCTTCATGCATCAATCATGGCAGCAGGGTTTCTTGAAGCTTACGAGACGTAACCGGGATGCACTCCATGTGAGGGAGACATTGCTGCCGGGACGACGAGGGATGGGGCCCGACGAGAGGCATTCATGTCAATAGTTAAAACTGGGTTCATGATAGTTTGTTGGGTGGTACCTATGTTCCAAAAAGCCAAGCATGACGGACTGTGGAGGTCTTGCCTTTGATCGACCGTTACACCGCGGCCATAATCCAGTACATGAGGGTCAACCCCGAGGACATCCCCGACGTCCATGAGCGGAAGAAGGCCAACTTAGAGAAGGTGCTGGGGACCTTCAAGAGCCTGGAGACTTGGGAGCAGATAATACCCGTCAGGCTCACGGTGCTTCCCGAGAACATCCTCAGACACGAGTTCGACACGCAGGACCCCAACCAGAGCCAGAGGGACAGGGTGGGGTCGGCGGTGACCATCCCGGGCCCAGAGACCGACATGTTCGCCGAGAAGGCCAGGCAGTACAAGACCTACGTCTCCGCCAGCATCCACGAGAGGGACCCCGAGTACCCTGACTACTTCTTCAACACCGCGTTCATCATGAACCCCAAGGGCAGGATCATCCTCAAGTACAGGAAGATCAACCCGTGGATACCGCTGGAGCTCTGCACGAGCCCCCACGACCTGCTCGAAGGCTACAAGGCGCCGCTGTTCCCCGTGGTCGAGACGGAGCTGGGGAACCTGGCGTGCATGGTCTGCTACGACCAGTTCTTCCCCGAGGTGGCGCGGCAGCTGGCGTTCAACGGCGCCGAGGTCCTGTTGAAGCCCACCATCTTCCCGCCTTACCCGCAGCAGTTCATGTATGACCCCTACGACTGGTATACCCTGGTGAACAGGATGAGGTCGATAGAGAACATGGTGTACGGCGTCAACTGTAACGGCGCCAAGTACGGTAACAGCATGATAGTGGACTACCTGGGACGGACGTTGGCGCTCGCGGCGAGGGGGAGGGCCATGACCGTCGGGGCGGTCATCGACGTGGAGGAGCTGCGCGAGTACCGCCGGAAGACGAAGCTGCATAACATGCTCCAGCAGGTGAGGGCCGAGTGTTACACCTACCTCGACGAGGGGATGTGGCCAGTCAACAAGCCGCTGCTCAGGGAGGAAGACTACGAGGCCTGGGCCCCAAAACCCAGCTTCTATAAATGAGCCTTGAGCCGGGTGCTGCCCATGATGAGGTGAAGGGTTTCGAACCCTGTCAACAGTAGAGACTTCACCTATTCATCTCCCTTTTTCCCATTAATCTAGAACCCAGTTATGCGTCACCGGTTTTCAGCGTTGGGTTCGATCCGAGTCGGGGGCGCGGCCATGCCTGTAATCGTATACGACTTCCTTCCTCTCACCGAGTCCCTTCCCTAGAAGGAGTGCCCCCACCAAGACAAGGATTGGAAGCAAGAGGCTGAAAACCCAGGGCCACCGCGTATCTCTGAGCCTCCATGTGGTGAAGTGGATTAGAGCAGTGTCTATGGCTGCCGCTATCAGCAGACCGGCGCCGACCTTGACCTTGTCCAAACCCTTCCCTGAGGTTAATTGCATGATGATTTCAATATTAAGCTATACGATCTAAAGGGACTAATGGATGTTTGATTAGCTCCAACATCTATAAGTTTAGTTAAAAATAATAATATTATTAAAATAATATTAAAATTTAATATTAAAAAATTATTGTTAGTTGCATATACAACATTTTATATAGATAGTATATAGAAATGTAGTGTGGAGGAAAAATAATGGAATCCAATCGTAATACGATAATAGCAGTAGCTCTCATCGTCGGATTAGTGATAGGCGCCCCCATAGGTTACTATGCGATGCCGTCGAAAACCGTTGAAGTTCCAGGGGAAACACAGACAGTAGTAGAAGAAGTCCCCGCCCTCAGCGGAGAGATACCGATAGGCGCGCTCTACGCCGCCACTTCGCACATCGACACGAGCGGCGTAGCCGCCCAAATAGCCATCGAGGAAGTAAACGAGTACGTAGAATCGCTCGGGTTGGACGTTGAATTCGTGTTGATAGAGGAATGCGCTGAAGGCGACTCAACCATAGCGCTTGAAAAGTTCCAGAGCATGGTCGCCCAGGGCGTCAAGGCAGTTGCGGGCCCCAACTGGAGCGGTCAATGCCAAGCCATCAAGGGATACGCGGACGCTCACGATGTCGTCGTATTCAGTGAAGGCTCAACCTCTCCGGTCATGGCACTACCGGACGACTACATATTCAGGCTCCCGGTAACGGACGAGACGCAGAACTCAGCTCTAGCCCCCGCGATCTACAACATGGGCGTCAGCCATCTGATCATAGTCCAGAGGAACGACGCGTGGGGAGACGGCAACTACGAGACAATGGTGGATCTGTTCGAGGCAGAGGGCGGAACCGTCGAGGAACACCTCAGATACGACGCCTCTAAGACGGAGTTCTCGGCTGAAGCCGCTGTCCTGAACGACGCTGTCGCCGAACTGAACGACATGTATGGAGCCGAAACCGTCGGCATCGCCGTGTGGTCCTTCGAGTTCTCAGCCATATTCGCCTCATGCGAAGAGTACCCGGCCCTGAAGAACGCGCTCTGGTTTGGCTCAGACGGGTTCGGCAGATCCACGGAGTTTACAGACGAGCACCCCAACGCCTATGAAAACGATTTCCTAGCCATGATCATGGGCACGGCGAAGTCCAGCAGGTTCCAGGCCTTCGAGGCGAAGTACAAGCAGAGATCCGGTGGACGCGATGCGGGAACCTACACGACACACATGTACGACATAGTCTGGATACTGTGTAAAGCAACGTTGGAGGCCGGGAAATACGATGGCGCGGTGATCAAGGGAGTGCTTCCGACGGTCGCCGAGCAGTACTGGGGCGCATGCGGATGGACTCAGCTGAACGAGAACGGAGACAGGGCGACCGCTAGCTACGAGCTCTGGACCGTTGCACTCAACCAGACATCCGGCGTCGCTGGATGGTACGTTGCAGCCTCGTACGACGCGGCATCAGGCTCACTGAACTGGATACTAGAATCGCCACGATAAGAGCAAAACAAATTTCCCTCTTTTTTATTAGTCGCTCATTCTAGATGATTTTAGCTGGACTGGATACAAAGAGCACTCATTTCCGTAGCAAGCGTTGGATGATAGTCTTTTTCTGCATTACCTGCTTCGGAATCTTTATCCCCTTTTCCCTCATCTCGTCTTCGACCTGTTCATAGTTTACTCCCCTCATCTTGGTCGGCTTCTCCGGGATTAGCCCCTGAGGCCGGAAGATGATGATCAAGAGCAGCATTATGCCTATCATTATCTGCTCAAGCCACTGAACCTGGAAGGGAACATACGCCTCGATGCTGTGCTTGTAGAATATTATGAGCCGTCTAAGGGTTATGAAGATGAATGTGCCCACGGTCGCTCCCATGTTGTTGCCGATCCCGCCGACCATGAACATCAGCCAAGGGTAAAACGTCCATGTAGCCCTGGTGTATGAGGTGGACAAGACGGCGTGGATGTAGAAGCCGTACAGCACTCCCGAGATGGATGTCAGGGCTGAGCACAGGACTACGATCTTTGTCCTGATGCCGACCACGTCCTTGCCTACGCATTCGGCGCTCACAGCGTTCTCCCTGACGGCTCTGACGACCCGTGCCAACGGAGACGTGCTTAGGGACTGAAGTAATAGGAACACGAACAAGGTGAACAGGCCCGCGATTAGTAGGTACCCCTCCCTCCTGAAACTGCCCATCCAGGCGAAGGCGTCGGGCACGTGAACCCAGAACGTGCCGCCGACCAGTGGATAATAGTTCATGCCTATGACCCTCACCGCCTCCGCCATCCCTATGAAGACGATGATGAGGTAGCTTCCCGTTAGCCTGATCGCAGGCCTGGATACTATGTACCCTAGGCAGGCGTTCAGCGCCAGGGAGAGGACTATTATGAACAGGAAGATGCCTATCCCGGTGACTGGATCGTGGGCTAGGTATAAGTTGATCTGATCAGTGATCTTGGCGTTCTCGTACATGAAGTCTAGTTCAGGGTAGACGTTGTACCACCACCTGAGTATCCTGCCCGTGAGAGCCCCGACGACGTAGCCGCCTCCAGCTACCGACAGTGATATGCCGAAGTGGGGTATCCCGGTGTACCCGTACATGAAGTTCAGGTTCATGGTGACTATCAGGTAGAGCAGGAAGAACATTATCAGGTCTATGACCCATTGAATTATGAACTCGTTCATCATGAAGACTCCCTCCTTCTCACCTTCTTGGGCCTCAAATACCTCTCCTGGATCTTTTCTATAATGGAGACTATTCCGCCGGGCTCGTACATCAGTATCAGGGACATCAAGGTGAGGGGTATCAGCATCCTGTAGGCGCCCGCCCAGAGACCCAGCTGCTTCATGAGCAGATAGGACCCCCAGACCTCTAGGAGGCTTATGACGTAGCCTCCGATTATTGCCCCGTAGATGCTGGTGAGGCCGCCGACCACGCTCGCGGCGAATACGCTCGTGGAAAGCGTGCCCCCCGACGCCGGTCCCGATGAGAACCAGAGCGGGAGGAAGGTCCCCGCTAGGCCGGCCAGTCCTCCTGTTATCACCCAGGAGACGATAGATATCCTCTTCACGTTGATGCCTAGGACGGCCGCCAGCGGCGCGTTCTCGACTGTCGCCCTCATGGCGATGCCGAACTGGGTTCTCGTCAGCACGAGATGTAAAGACACTATGATTATGACGATGAGGACGGTGGAAACTAAGAGGACGCCGGGGAACTCCCCTACGCGGAAGTCGTTGACCCTCAACATGAAGCCCCGGGAATAGATGTTCAAGACGTTACGCACGTAGTCGGCGTAGATCTGGACCCCTGCGAGGAATATCTGCTGGAGCGCAAGCAGGGAGATGGTTAACAGTATCGGGCCAGCGCCGTATTTCGTCAACGTGTTTATCACCCCCAGATAAACCACTAAAGCGAGGAAGGCTCCGAGAAGAAACCCCAGAGGCATGGCGATGTAAGGATTGAGTTCAAGAATCCTGACCATGGTGAACGTGCAGTAGACGCCCAGCACCGCGAACGTGCTCTGCGCGAAGTTAGGCACCCTGGAGATCATGTACACGAGGGTGAAGCCTATGCTCATCATTGTGACACAGTTTGCATAAACTAGAGCATCTTTGATAAGTGGGGGAAACATAAAATATTATAGTTGCATTGGATATAAAATGTTTAGGAGTTATTACTGAAAAACAAAAAAAATTAACACTTGATACCTCAATTATTTAAATATGTATGCAGTCTAGTCCAGAGATAGTTTTTTATGAGTTAACCAACAATATCACCTGATATATCTTGTCTCAACCGGTTCTCTCTGTCAAAAACCTGACGAAAAAATTCGGGGAGTTCAAGGCGGTAGACAACCTATCGATGGACATTGAGAAGGGTAAGATCACTCTCGTCATAGGACCGAACGGCAGCGGCAAGACGACGATGTTAAACTGCGTTTCAGGGTTATACGCGGCCGATGAGGGTCAGGTCTTCTTCAGGGGAGAGGATGTCACAAAGAACAAGACCCATGAACTCGTGGAGAAGGGGCTGGTAAGGACGTTCCAGGTCTCATCCCCCTTCACGCGTCTCACCGTACTGGAGAACCTACTCGTGAGCTATGGCCAGAATTCGGGTGAGAAATTCAGGTGGGCTCCCTTCAGCAGCAAATGGAAAAACGAGGAGAAGGACGCCATGGAGAAAGCCTACGGGGTCCTTGAGCTGCTGGAGATAACGGAGCTCGCAGAGGATCCATCCTACACCCTCAGCGGAGGGCAACTGAAGCTACTGGAGATCGGCAGGGCGTTGATGACGGAAGCTAAAATGATCCTGACGGATGAGCCCGCCGGCAGCGTAAGCGTCATACTGGCGGAGAAGATCTTCTCTCACATCAGAGAGCTCTGCAGGAACCAGGGGCTCGACTTCCTGCTGATAGAGCATAGGCTGGACGTCGCTTCGAAGTACGTCGACTACGTGTACGCCATGGACAGCGGGAGCGTGCTAGCCCACGGCAAACCCAAGGACGTGTTCGAGGACATCAAGGTTATTGAATCGTATCTGACTGTGAGAAGATGATAAAAGCAAAAGGCATGAACGCAGGGTACGGGCCGGTCCAGGTTTTATACGATTTCGATTTCAGCGTCGAGGAGAGGGAGAAGGTCGCCATCATAGGGCCCAACGGCAGCGGCAAATCGACGCTGTTGAAGACCATCATGGGTCTTACGACGCTCTACTCAGGGGCGGTGGAGTTCGAGGGACAGGACATCAGAACCCTGGAGCCATACGAGAGATCAAACCTGGGACTCGCCTACCTGCCTCAGGTGGGAAGCACCTTCGAAAACCTGACGATAACGGAGAACCTCAGGATGGCGGGGTACGGTTTCCCGAAGGAGCAGCGGAACGAGAGAATGGAGGAGGTCCTTGAGGTTTTCCCGATACTGAAGGACTACGTCAACGACACGGTGAAGGTCCTCAGCGGCGGCATGAGGCAGATGCTCGCCACCTCCATAGCCCTCATGAGGAGACCCAAAGTGATGATGTTCGACGAGCCAACCGCAAGCCTCGCCCCCAACCTCGCCGAGGAGGTCCTCGACAAGATATTCGAGATGGAGGAGCAATTCGGGATGACCGTGTTGTTCGTCGAGCAGAACGCCACAATGGTTCTTGAGAGATGCGACACGGCCTACCTCATCGTGAACGGCAGGAGAAAATACGTGGGGGACGCCAAGAAGCTGCTAAACCACCCGAGGTTCGGGCAGATATTCCTCGGCGTCGAATCATACGACGAGGCGCCCGCGCCCCAGGTCTAACCTTTTAATCTACTCTTTTAACCTCTTTACCCGGATCTGAGTCCCTTGGAGATAAGAGCGTTGATCGTCCCGGCCTATAGGTGGCGTGTTAGGGTCTACTCCTTATATTTGTTCATCGTGTTTGACTATGTCTTGACGAGCGTGTTCTGTGAAGAGTTCAGCGACGAGGCTAACCGGGTGGTGAGGGCGTTCATGGTGTACTTCGACAGCGTCCCCCTGGGGCTCGTGGCGTTCACGCTGGCGTTCTATGGTCCCGTGTACCTCACGCTGTGTTTCTTATCGAACATGGACTGGAGCAGGGTGAAAGAAGTAGACTTCTTTGACTCCCTGTCTGAACGCATGCGCCCCGTCTATGACATCCTCCTCGGGTTAGGCGTGGCGGCTAGACACTTCGACGGAGGTATGAGCTGGGTGCATCCTTTGGCGAGCGGTCTCTGGCTTCCCATCGGATTCGTTTTCTATCTCACATTGGTGCATTTTGGCACCATGTGGATCGAGCTTGGGCGATGAGTGCTAACTCCCGTGGACCCGTCGCCATATGTGGTGCAGCAGCCCGATCATCGCCAAAACAGTAACCGTGAACACGGATACGAGCACCATCCTCTCGTTTTCAGGCCGGTCCTCCGATGAGGCATGGATCTGTACTGTCTCCCTCTGAGTCTCGTCCAGCAAGGGTCTCTCTATCTCACGTTCCTCGTACCCTTCTTTCCTGACGATGAGGGTGTAACTCCCCTCCTCCAGCCCCGTGAATGAAGCTGAGCCTTCCTCATCAGTCAATATGAATGCAGCCGGCTCTCCACCGTATCGAGTCAACGTGACCGTCGCCTCGGCTACTGGCTGACCCTCAGTGTCGATCACAGTCACATCCAGCTCGCACATCATCGGCTTGAAACGGATCTCGTCCTCATAGTCACAGTTCTCTATGTTCGCCCTTCCCTCGTCGAAGTAGAAGACGAACCTCAGCGTCGAGTCAGAGACGTTTACCATGGAGTCGTCGTAGAGGAGTATCTCTATCATCTCACAGTCATCCACGTGTCCAGTGGACCCGTCGATGAGGAACAGGTAGCAGAGCTGGGAGTGGGTGACGTTCGCCACGGTCTCGTTAAGGCAGTGCAGCGCCCAGAGATACGAGCCCCTGATCCGTATCTGGGACCTGTTCTCACATATCACGTGGGTTCTCCTTAGCTCTGAGTCAACCATTGTTAGGCTTGAGTTCTTTACCCGGAAATAGAACATGTTGTCCAGAGCAACTATGCTGGAGTTATGGAGCTCCATCGACGCGCCCTCCTCCAGAAGGATGCCGTGCTCGTAGTACCCTGTGTGGTTGAATATTATATTCGAGTCTTCGAGGACGAGCACGCCTCCCTTCTTCACGACTATGTCCGCCGGGGGCTCCATGGTTTCTCCCTGTATCGTGTGTTTACCTCCCTCTATGACGAGGTCCGGGGCCGGGCTCGGGTCCCCTAGGACCTGTTCTCCGGTTGTCTCCGGCGACGTCGAGAAGGCTACGGTCATCGATGTGAATATTATCAAGACTAGGAACAGGTGGAGGGCAGCCTTGACGTTCCATCCGACTATTCGTTTCATATGACTGTGTCTCCGGTTAAGCAGGTGGCTGTATAAGTTTTATTTACCTGTCTGATGTTTTTAATGATTCTTTAAATATTCAGGTCTTTTTCAATACTTTAGATGGGTGCGTTTACACGAAGAGTAAACTTCTTTCGCTGACGCCGTTGATGCTCGCGGTCTTGTGTCTAGGGATAAGTCAAGCTGCGTTTGTTTTTGGTTCCGAAGGCTCGCCGATGCTCCAAGACACGACCGTCATCGACGAGGACGCCACCATCGCCGGCGACCTCGTCCTCGATGCTGGCAGGTCGTTGAGGGTCGAGAACTGTAGCTTAGACGTCGAGGGCAGGGTCTCGGTCTCAGGGGGTTCGCGTCTCATACTCAGAAACGCGAAGATGAGGCTGACCGAGTCGGGGCAGGCTGATTCAGGGATATCTGGTTACTGGTTCGATGTTCGGGGTAACTCGACCCTGCAGGCGGTGAACGTGACTATAGAGACCACGTACTTCCACAGCTTCAGGATAAGGGTCTCTGACACGGCTACGCTGAGTTTCCGGGACGTCTACTCCATGGAGTGGTATGGGCTCACCTGCGACGGGGACTCCAGCGTCGCCGTCGATGACTCGACCTGCTGGTCCATGTTTCACATGAGCGGCTCCAGCGCCCTCAGGGTCTCGGATTCAAGGATTTTCGGCGTAAACGTCACCGACGGAGCCGAGGCGTGTCTCGAGGGGGTCTACGCTACCTCCGCCTCCGTGTCCGGCGGGGGCTCTCTTCTCATCCGGAACTCGACGATAGGCTCGGACACGAGGGGGCTGGAACTCGGTTTCGACGAGGGCACGGAGCTCACCCTAGCAGGCTTCCCCGCGTCGCCGACCGGGATAGATTACAGGTACTGCGATCGCTGGTCTCTGCAAGGAGACAACGACGTCACTGCCTCGAGTCTCAACGTCACTCTTGACCGGGTCTACTTCAGGCACGTGCGGTTCAACGTAGAAGAGGGCGCCGATGTGAGAGTGATCAACCTGGACGCCCCCGTGGAGATCACCTGCAGCGACGACGCTCTGGAGATGGCTGACTCATCCATCGAAGGCATCAAGCTGGAGCGTGACTGCGCCCTGTCCGCCGAGTCCGTTGTCTTGTCGTGGCTGAAGGCGTCGATGGACTCGTCGGCGACGTTCAGAGGATCGGAGGTTCAAACGTCAGAGTCCCGTAACAACAGCGTCGTCTCGTATTCGTCGTCCATCGTGGGCTCGCTGAGCGGCGGCGAAGGGGCGGTCATGATTCTATGTAACGCGTCACTCCCCGAACAAATACACGTCAGCGACGACGCGGTAATAATCCAATCTCCGCACCCCATCTCAGCCACCCTGCTGGGCTACGACGTGGAAGAGGGTGCGTTGGAGCTAGGCTTGGACCCGGTTCTCGTCGACGGCGCCGAGTTGACCCTTGTGCTGAACAGGGACCGGGTGAGGCAGAGAAGGGACTTGAGTATACTGCTCGACGGCGAGTCAGTCGGCTACGAGGCACTCGATGAGAAGGACCTGAGCTACTTCTCGCTCAAACTGCCTCCGGGCGTCCACCGGCTCTCTGTTGCCCTCGGGTCTCCGCATCCGGAGCGGGTGCCTTTCATCCAGACGCTGCTGGGACAGCGCCTGGTCTCCTTATTATTGATAATACTTTTAGTGATATTCGTGCTGTTGACTTGGAGGTGAGACGCTGAACATGTATCCCGGCTCCCTGGGTCGCAGTAGACAGGAGTGGGTTGTCTTTCTGGTTCTCGTATCCATCGCAGCCTTCTTGGCGCCGGCGGCGAGGGGCTGCACCACCGTTCTCGCGGCGGGGAACGCCACCGTGGACGGCTCCATAATAGTCGCGAAGAACCGTGACCTCTCCGAGTACGAGGTGCAGTGGCTGTACAGGGCTCCCTCCATGCACCACGCCCCCGGAGCCACCGTGAGTCTGCAGTACATCGAGATCCCTCAGGCGGAGACGACGTATGGCTGGGTGGGCTCGAAATCCTATGACAAGAAGTGGGGCGTGGGGATGGGGATCAACGAGTGGGGGGTCGTGGTCGCGGACAACGACGCCTCCACCAGGGAGCCCCTCGAGGGCGAGTCGGGGCTCCACGACAACGACGTCTGCCGCCTCGTCCTGGAGCGCTCCAGGACTGCTTACGAGGGGGTTCAGCTCGTCGGCTCATTGATCGAGGAGTACGGGCACTCGTTCGTCGGAGAGATCTACTGGGTAGTCGACGAGGAGGAGGCGTGGATAGTCGAGTGCGCGGGGCACCACTGGGCCGCCGTCAAGGTGGATGACGGCGTCGCCGTGAGGGCGAACCAGTTCCAGATAACGACTAGCTGGGATGAGGGGAGCGACGACCTCATCGAGTACGCGGTGGACCGGGGCTGGTGCAAATCGGCTACAGACTTCAACTTCGCGGAGTGCTATTCCAGCCGGGGTTACCCCTACAGGAGCTCCCAGACCCGGCTGGAGCGGGGGCTGGACCTCCTGGGCAATAAAATGGGTTCGCTGACCCGGGAGGATCTGATGGAGGTGCTCTCGGATCACTACGAGGACACCCCCATGTACAGGTCGCCCCACGGAAACGATCTGTACAGGACCATATGCAGCGGGAGGACGGTCTCGGCGATGGTCGTCCAGCTGGAACCCGGCCTCCCCTCTGGGATGCAGGTGATGTGGTACTGCATGAGCAGCCCCTGCGTAGGCGTGTTCATGCCCGTGTACGCCAACGTCTCGACGGTGCCGGAGCCCTATCTCACCGGGGAGGGGCCTGAGAGCCTCTCGGGGTATGACGAGGGGTCCGCCTGGTGGGTCTACAAGATGCTG
>Ga0210003_1001929_pt1 | contig 17849 bp, 34 predicted proteins | sample LantaG_FD_182804 | JGI IMG/M metagenome (GOLD analysis project Ga0210003, IMG submission 182804) | Deep subsurface microbial communities from Baltic Sea to uncover new lineages of life (NeLLi) - Landsort_02402 metaG (SPAdes) (version 2) | ecosystem: Environmental > Aquatic > Marine > Oceanic >...
ATAACGTTAAGTATAAGGTGAGAAGCCACACCTAAATCTGGCTGTTTATTACAAAACTTTGATGGCTTTTCACTTTATACAGTGTTACCCATCTTTTAAAATTACGGAAATGGAAGACGAATTAAATTACCTATCGACAAAGATTGCAGACCTTGAAGGGGAGCGAGATTATTACGAGCGTGAAGCAAACAAGGCGGAAGACCAAGACAGTAGAACACACAATAATTGGATGGCTGAAAAAAGGAATACAGAACTTGAACACCTTAACAACATACTTAATGCTGTTACTTGCTATGTACTAGCCGAGTAATTTTTATTGTGGGTAACGTTAAGGGTATGGTGTCGGATTTGCTTTTCGCAAATATGCACTATAACCAGTGTTGTGCATAGTACGGTAAAGTAAGAACTAAAGAAAATTAAAAAATATGAATGTATTAAGTTTATTTGATGGAATGAGTTGTGGACAAATAGCTCTAAACAAATTAGGAATTAAGTATGACAACTACTTTGCAAGTGAAATTGATAAATACGCTATGCAAGTAACTATGAAAAAGAATGAGTTGCGGACAGATAGCACTCGATAAATTAGGAATTAAAGTAGATAATTACTTTGCAAGTGAAGTTGATAAATACGCTATGCAAGTAACTATGAAAAACTACCCAAACACAAAACAGATTGGAAGTGTTACTGATGTAAAAGCAAAAGATTTACCTAGTATTAATTTATTAATTGGAGGTTCTCCTTGTCAAGATTTTAGTACCCTGAAATTTGAAAGAGAAGAATTAAGAGGAAGCAAGAGTAAATTATTTTATGAGTTTTTAAGACTAAAAAAAGAACTTAATCCTAAATATTGGCTACTTGAAAACGTGCAAATGAAAAAAGAAAGTAAACTGCAACTTGATGAATACTTAGGTGTAGTTGGTGTATTGATTGATAGTAACGAATTTACTGCTCAAAACAGAAAAAGATACTATTGGACTAACATACCTATTGATGAAATAGAGAAAAAACATATACTTATTGATGATGTTATTAACGATAAAGTTGATGAAAAGTACTATTGTAAGGAACACCAAATTAAACACTACGAACCTTGTAAATACGTAGCAAAAGGCAATAGTGTTGAGGTTATAGATTTTTATAATAAAAGCATAAAGTATAATAAAGCGAACTGTATAACACCCCACGCTTTTAGGTGTGATAGAAGTGCTACAAATATAGTAAAGGTAAACGGCAGGCTTAGAAAACTAACAGAAAACGAATGCGAAACAATGCAAGGAGTGCCAAGGGACTATACTAATTTTGTAGCAAGTGGACAAAGATATAAAATGTTAGGGAACGGATGGACTGTTGACGTTATCGCTCACATCTTTAGTGGTATGATCTAGTATTATGCACAACAACCGACTAAACACACCTTTTATTGTAATAAAAATGCAGAAATACACTAAACGTCAAGTAATTATGATTTCAGAAACTCAAAGCAATAGTTTAGATATTCTAAAGACTTATGATGTTAATGTAAGTCAATTTATACGACAAGCAATAAAAGAGAAGATACAAAGAGATTGGAAAACTATAAAAGAAAATAAATCAAAGGAATATTGTCCTTTTTAAAACCTAAAAATATGAAACACAACGAACAATACTTCAACACTACCTGCCAAACAGGAGAAGATTTAAAAAAGTACACCTCAAATGCCAAAGCACAATCCGGCATTATATTAGAATTATTTAAAAAACATAAAAGACAAATGACTCCTTCTGAAGTTTGGGTTAATGCTTTTGATGTTGATTCTGTTCCTCTTACTTCTATTAGAAGGGCTATTAATACTCTTACTTCTGAAGGACTACTACGTAAAACTATTAAAACTAAAACTGGTTTGTATGGAAGACCTGAATACTATTGGGAACTTCCTTCTAATACCGGAAATTCATCTGAAAAATAAGGTTATGAATATAGAAAATATCCCAGATGAAGTTTTATATGTGCAATTATGTGCTGCCCATAATATACTAATAGGATTTTCTCTTTGGGAAAAGACAATAACAAAATATCCTGAATACTTCCCTGTAGAAACAAAAAGAAGAAATCTATGGGAATCAATACCTCAGAATGTAAAAGATAAATACAATAAGGCTATTGATAAAATGTATAAAGAAGTTTACGGTAGAGCAAAACATGACTTAAATTTATCTAAAGGCATATTACATAGAATTAATAATCCAGAAGAATATATTGAATACGATAAAGAACAAGATAGACTAAGAAGTATCTACAATATTAAAGAAGCCAAGCTACATAAAAAATATTTTGGAAAGTATGGGTATAAGAAACAGTAAACCAATTTCCGGCAGTATAAAATAATCTACAACTATGACAAAACTAGATATACTATTTAAAGACCTGGAGAAAAATGCTTATGACAAATCTAGCCATAAGTACTACTTTAAAGAAGCTAATCAAATAATCAAGAAACACTTTGATTCTTTAGGTGAATTTCTGGAAGTAGAAAAGAAAGAGTCTTTTGATTGGGATAAACTTCTTACCTTTATAAACCAAAAAACAGGAAGAAACTTCCAAGTAATAAACAAAGTAGTAAGAAGAAAATATATCGCTAGACTAAAGGATGGCTACACTAAAAAAATGATTATGACTGCAATTGAAAATGCTCCTCAAACTGAGCATCATAAAAATAACGGATGCCAACACCTGACTCCAGAGTTCTTTTCAAGAGCAGACAAAATAGATATGTACGCTACTCCAGTAAGCAAAAATGATAGTGAAAAGATAAAGCTTAACTTAAATTTAGGGTAAATTCCGGAAGTATATGATTAATAACTCAAAATTACCACCAAATGCAGTAGAACTAGAAGAAGCTGTAATAGGAGCACTACTTTTAGAAAAAGATGCTATCCTTGAGGTAATGGACATCTTAACAGAAGCTTCATTCTACAAGGATTATAACCAAAGAATATACAAAGCAATAAAACAGCTTAATGATAATTCTGAGGCTATTGACATCCTTACAGTTACTCAACAACTTAAAAAGAATGGTGATTTAGATTTAGTTGGTGGTGCTTATGCTATTATGCAACTAACTAACAGAATAGCTTCAGCAGCAAACATAGAGCATCATGCAAGAATAGTTAGAGAAAAGGAAATTGCTAGAGATATGATTAGGCTTTGTAGTGATGTTATTACCTCTTCTTATGATGATACTACAGATGTTTTTGATACTGCCGAATATTTACTCACCAAATCTTATGAGATAGATAATACCGAAGCATCCAACAAAACTGAATCAAACATTGAACTACTTAGACAACTTAAAAAAAATATTGAGGAGGCTAAAACTAAAAAAGGTATTACTGGCTTAACTACTGGAATACAAAAACTAGACAAACATACTGGAGGTTATCAAAACACCCACCTAATAATAAAAGCAGGAAGACCTTCTATGGGGAAGTCAGCCCAAGCAGTATGCGAAGCAAATCACATGGCAAATGAAGCAGGTAAAAAGGTACTTTTCTTTAGCCTTGAGATGTCGGCAATAGAACTTATGAATCGTATAGTATCAGTTAATACCGAAATTCCATTAACCCAACTTAAAGAAGGGAATATGACTTCAGATGATTGGAAGAAATATAATGAAAAGACTTCTGAATTAATGAATGATAACCTTACAATTATAGATATTGCTGGAATATCACTTAATGCTATAAGAAAGATTGCTAGAAAACAAAAGATAAAGAAAGGATTAGATGCGATATATATAGATTATCTACAACTTATATCACATGACACTAAAGGAGGCAACAGAGAGCAGGAAATTAGTGCTATATCAAGAGGATTAAAAAAGTTAGCTAAAGACTTGAATGTTCCTGTTATTGCTTTAGCACAATTATCAAGAGAGGTAGAAAAAAGAGGTGGTCCTAAAAAACCAATGTTATCTGATCTACGAGAATCCGGAAGTATCGAACAGGATGCTGATTCTGTACAGTTTCTTTATAGACCAGAATATTATGGTATTACTGAAGATGATGAGGGAAACTCAACTATTGGTAAAGGATTCCTACTTATAGCTAAAGACAGACATAACGGACTTAAAGATATTGAAATGAGATTTAAAGGTCAGTTCACTAAATTTGAAGATTGGAACGAACTTCCTCAAATTAATAATTATGATTCTTATAACCCTAATGCTGCTATAGAACCTAATAATAGTTTTGATGATGAAGATGCCCCTTTCTAATATAATACCGGAAAAACAACTAAAAAATAAACTATAAAACATCATAGATATTAAATATTATTTAATATATTTGTACCTTAAACAATTAATTAAAACAATAAAAACATGAGTGGACTAATTGAAGAACAAGAAAGCAATGTAACTTACCTATCAATCATTGGAGGTAAAGTAACACAAAGATTTAAAGAGCATCAATTCAATGGAGAGAAACAACTTACCATTGAAAGAAAAATCGAAGATGATGATGGTAACTACGTAAAGACTGTAATTGAAAGACATTACGGAGGTATTGCAGGACTACTTCAATCTATCAAAATGAAAGATGGAGATTATGGTACTACAATGGAAATACGTTTAGCTACACCTAACAATCTTTACAACCTTTCTGTAAAAATAGATTCTTCTTACGGTAGAAGCATCATGTTCAGACTGAACAACATCAACCCTGAATTGGAAGTAACCCTAAAACCTTACAACTTTGATGATAAAGAAAAACTTAATTCTAAAGGTAAACCTAAAAGAGTTATCGGTGTTTCGGTATATCAAAAAGATAGAGGCTTTGAAGGTGATAAAGTTCCTATGTTCTGGACTAAAGATGAACCAGGAGAATTACCTGCTTGGGAAAAGAAAATGGTTGCTGGTAAAGAGAAATGGGATAGCGATGCTCAATTAGACTTCCTTTACAAGTTTACTGAGAAATGGGCTAAAGATAATTTAGAAACTTTGACTTTTGAACAACCTAAAATGGATGCTAGTCAAATGCCTTTGGAACAAGCTCATGCTAAAAAAACAGCAGAGGCTAATCTCCCTTCTGATAGTGAAGAGGATGATGGATTGCCTTGGTAAAATATGATTTACAGGAAGTTACATTAACTTGTAGCTTCCTGCTAAACACTTTTTAATGGTAAAAGTATAAGGATATAAAATAAATGTTTAATTTTGAAATGTAGATTACTTTAGGGTTGCTCTTAAAGGACAGGTTGGCTAAGTGGCTTTCTACATTTCATTATTAACTTAGCAGACATATAACACTTAGTAGCAGTTGATTATTCGGAACTGCAATAACAAAAAAGATACTAAACGCTAAGTTAGAGTAGAATTAAATGCTGGTTAAAAAGAGTATGCCATGTTTAGCCGACAACATACGACCTTCAAACTAGATAATATCTAGCCAGTACCGTTAAAGAGTTTCTATAGAAATGTAGAAACCACTCAAAGAGTAAGGGATGCGAATGTTAATTATGCTTAGTTAATCTTAGATTTAACACCTCCCTATTTGAAGGGATATAAGGCACGCTATGTTTAAAATATAATATATGACAAAACAATTAGATTTATTTGAAGAAATAGTAGCTGAAGTTACTGTAATAACCAAAAAGAAATCAAAACCTAGAAGCTCATCATTATCTAAAAAAGATTTTGACTTATTAGAATACAAAAGGATTCTTAACCAGGAACCTCCTAAGAAGCTTCTAAAGACTAATAAAGAGTTTGGAAATAAGTATATCCCTCTGCAAGTAATTGAACAGATGCTACAAGCTATATTCGATGCTTATGAGATAGTTATTCCTTTTGCTCCTGTTCTTATGGAAGGTCAAGTGCTAACTACAGTTAATTTGATAGTCCATCATCCGGTATTAAAAATACCCCTAACCTACTCAGGAACTTCTTGTGTACCATTAATTGCTGCTGATAACCAACAGATGAAATGGAATCATAGAAACATTCCTGCTGGTAAAGGATTTGCTATAATGAACGCATCTAAAGAAATAGGTCAGATATTTAGAGCAGAGAAAGATGATTATACTGATGTAATGAGAGATTACTTTAATGAAAAACAGAAAGTGAAAGATGAATCTCCGGAAGTAAAAGCTAAAGAAGAACTTAAAAAAAGATTACTTCAAATGATTGATAAGAGTGGAACGGTTGAATCTCTTAAAAAGAAATTAAAAGCTGTTGATGGATTAATGGATGAACAAGTTAAAGAACGATATGACTTAATGATGAAGAAATTATTAAATAAATAGATATGGAATATAAAATAGAACAACAGTCAAGAGGAACTAGAATATTATTTGGGGATGAAGTAAAAGAAAGACAAGTAATATTAAATCAAATGATTGCTACTGTAGAATCATACGGATTTCAAGGGATAATACTACCTAGTATTGAACCTCAAGAACTATATGTTGATAAAGCCGGAGAAGAGGTGCTTAATCAAATGTATGTTTTTAACGATAAAAAAGGAAGGCAACTTTGCCTTAGACCAGAAGGAACTGCTACGGTTCAACAAATTGCAAAACATTTCTGGCAGTCTAAAAAAGAAGTTAGAGTTTGGTATTTTGAAAAATGTTGGAGATACGAAAGACCACAAAAAGGAAGATATAGAGAGTTTTGGCAATTCGGATGTGAAGTGATAAATCCTGCTACTGAATTTATTAAAGAAGAACTTATTGATATTGCATCCGAATTATGTAAGCTAAAAACTAATGATATATTAGTTGACTATTCTGTAAAACGTGGACTAAACTATTATACTGAAGAAGGATTTGAAATAAGATGTAAACAACTAGGTAGCCAAGAACAAATTTGTGGAGGAGGTTCTTATGAAAAAGGAATAGGATTCGCTATTGGATTTGATCGTTTAATGCTTTGTAAAAATAAATAAATATGAAAGACGAATTAAAATACCTAATATTTTACCTATCTCATTGTTTTTTTAATAAAAAACTTGATTGGGATAATAGTCATTTTGAAAAAAGAAAGATAAATAGCTATCAATCTAGGTATCATATCCCATTTAAAATTAACTCTAAATTAATATTTATGTTAAATCTAGGGTTTGTTAAAATAGAAAATGCTTCAATGTATAATACTCAAGTTTCAAATATAGGGGCTAACTTATATAATAGTGAATTAGAGGTTAATAAAGACTTAAATAATTTTTGTAATAAAGTTTTTTATACTTCCGGAAATAAAACAAGGGTCAAAACCCCATCAAAATATAAATTATTAAAATGTTTTTTTATTAATAAATAGATATGAAATACGATTTTTCAAAATACCTATTCAGAGCTAGTGGTGTAGCTCACATAATGACTGGAGCTACTGGATTATCTGAAGCTCAACTTAAACTTATTGATGATTTAGAAGCTAGAAAAGTAACTAAGAAAGGTCTTACTGATAAGCAACAAGAGTTATTTGAAACTTTATATAATGTCGGAACACTAACACCGAAGCAAGCAGAGACACTTGAAGATCTTGACAGAAAAAGAACTGAGATTATCGGTATTACTGAAAAACAACAAGAAACTTTAGATGACCTTATCTACAAAAGAGATAACAAACAATTATCTACTGGAGCAAAAAGTTATTTAAAAAGACTATACCGAGAAGTTGTTTACAATAGAAGGAAAGAACTTGTATCAAAATATATAAATAAAGGAAACACAAATGAAGAGGATTCTATCACTATCCTTTCCATACTTGATGATACCGTTTATGAAAATAATAAAGAACGTCTTTATAATGATTGGCTTACAGGTGAATGTGATATTAAACCAGTAAATAAAAAAGGTATAGATATTAAAAGTTCATGGGATTTATCTACATTTCCTTTTGAAGATGAACCTTTAGATCCAATTTATGACTACCAAAATTTATCTTACATTGATTTATATGGTGCTGATGAATGGGAAACTGCTTATGTATTAACTAACTTATCTGATTCAATGTTAATGGACCAGATATATAGAGAAGGTTTTAACCATGAAAACAATGAAGTTCCTGCATGGAAAAAGTTAGAAATAATAAATAGATTTATTTATGATGAAGAAAACTTCTTTAGGTTAATTAAACTACATGACTGTATTGAAGATACTCCTGATGAAAGGTCTGCTGATATTATAAATGGATTTGTTGAGATACCTTTAGAGAAAAGAGTTATTAAGAAACTTACTGTAAGGGATAATGAAAAGATTAATCTAATTCATGAAATGTGTGAATTAGGTAGAGAGTTTTTAATGGAGTTAGCTAAAAAATAACCACAATGTTCTTAATATTTGTTTACACATTAATTAAAAGGAGTGGTGGTTGCTCCTTTTTTTATTGACTTTCCGGAAGTAAAAGATTACATTTGATTATGGGTTGTGGTAAAAAGGTTTATAAGAATAGAAAGTCTGCTAAAAAAGCTAAGAAGATGCTAAACAAAAACTATAAAGAACAAGCAACCAATGAATACTACTGTGAAGAGTGCTCTAGTTGGCATCTTACTACAATGGATAAAAAAAGAAGTAGAATAATTACTAGGAGAAATAATCTAAATTAAATACCCTAACTCCCTTGATTCTTTAGGATGTTCATGAATCCAATTGTGATGCTTCCTACATACAGACATAAATGAACCTCTATTTGAAAGATGCTCACCCCTACCAGCTTTATGATGAAGGTCATTACTCTCTTTATTACAACCTTCAAATTCACAATTAGGATGTGTTCTCATGTATTCATCTCTCTCTATACGGTATTCCTTTAATTTCTTAGCCATACTATCTGAGATAGGCTTTATAGTAAATACCTTTCTTTTAGATTTCTCCTCAGATTTCTTTAACCATTTCTCATCAGTCCTTTTATGCTGACAATATTTAGAATAACCAGTAGAAAATCTAGGTCTTCCGCAACCACATAAACATTCTTTAGCCATTATATCTTATACATTGTTTTACCTTGTGAATGAATTATTTTAACATTGATTAATTTAATCTTAGATTTCTTTATAAGACCTAACTTTTCATGATAAGTCTTTTCTATTTCCGGAGAAAACCTCAACACTTCTTCTAAGTTACTTCCGACAATTGACGTATCAACTTCTTTAGTCCATTTATAAGGAAGCTTCTTATCTCCTCTGGATTCGGTAATACCAAACTTTAATGTTGCATAATTAACAGCTCTATAGTCTTTCATTTATAAACTCTTTTAAAGTTTTAATAGGTTTATATCTAATTTTTCTTGATTTACCCGATATATTTGTTATCATATATTTAGCAGGAGTGAATGTCTTACTAAAGTGTTTATCTGGTATAACTATATTTATAAAAATATTATGTTTTTCCCATACCCATTTTTGATTTATCTTAGCTAACCTTGTCATATTATTCTGATCAAAAATAGGTTTTACTTCTATATAAGAAATTAAAGAATCTGATGCAATAAGAAATTGCTGATAATTAGATTCTTTAATTTTAGAATTATTATTCAATTCCTTAAAGAATAAATTTCTTGCCTTTTCTGTCCATTTTATTATAAAATCAGTAGTATATAAATGTCCTTTTAAAACCTCTTCTGTCTCATTCTTATCTTTTGTTTTTAGTTTTTTTATATAACTATTAACTATTGGATCTGATAATTTAAAAGATTCTGGATGTGGTTTATAATATTCTATAAAACCATTAATCTTTAGCTCATATAAATACCAACTAAAATATAACTCTTCATTACTATCTAATTTCATTAATCTATATAATTTTCTTTATCTATTAATTCAATCTCATCATCCTCTAAAGAGGAGTCATTTGGAGTATAATAAAACCATTGACTTAAATATTCAGAATATTGAGCAAGTAATACCTTACCATCTTTAGATGTTTTTTTACCCCTAAATTTAGTATCTATCTTAACAAGTGGATAATCCTTTTGTTCCTTATGTTTTAATGGTTTAAACAAAAACTGAGCACCATCTTCTAAATCTTTTATTTTTATCATATCAATTATATTGAAATTCTACATCATTACCAAGTCTATCTCTGGCGTGTTTCTCTGCCTCTATATGATTATAGAAACCTTCTGTGGTAGTTTTGAACCCATTACCATCAAAGTAATAATAAAACCACAGAAAGTCTCTTATATCAACTCTAATTATCATTACAACTTACTGTTAATGATAGGAGTAATTGTTCCTTCAGTATTTAAAAACTGAGTTGCTATTGATGAAGCATTTTTAACTACATTAATCTCAACCTTTGCAGGATCTAAAACCCCTTCCTCTACCATATTAATATACTCATCAGTAATAACATTATAACCAAATCCTACCCCTCTATTCTTAATCTCTTTAAGGATGTTGTTAGGATTCAATCCTGCATTACTTATTATTTGTCTAAACGGAAGCTCTAAAGCATCTGAAACTATTTTCATTCCAATAGTTTCATCACTCATTCTTCTTGTAAAGAATCCTGAATCTAAAGATGTTTCTATTTCTATATGTCTATCCAAACACTCTTTAGCTTGTAGTAAAGATATTCCTCCTCCAGGAACAACACCATTTTCTAATGCAGCCAATACAGCACCAAGAGCATCATCCATTCTATCCTTTCTCTCTTTAGCTTCTGACTCCAATGTACCGCCTACATAAATAATTCCTACTCCTCCAGTTAATGAAGCTATTCTGTTTTTAAGAATCTGTTCCTGAAAAGAATTTACAGCATCTTTAATGTTGGCCTCAATAGTTTCTACTCTTTCTTGAAGTTCTTCTGGTTTAGCATTACCTCCAATAATCATAGTATTACCTTGCTCTACTACAACTTTCTTAGCAAATCCTAAATCAGATAACTCAACATCTTCTAGTTTATGGCCTTCGTCTGGCGATAATACTTTTCCTCCTGTAGCAATAGCTATATCTTTTAATCTAAATATAACATCTTCTCTATTATGTCCTGCTGGATTAATTGCTACTGCTCGAAGATTACCTCTCTTAACATTTATAGCTAATGATGATAAAGCATCACCATCTAAATTGTCAGAAATAATTAATAATGAACTGTTAGCTTCTTTGTTTACTTTATCAAACAATCCTACAATTTCTCCAAGACTATGAATCTTTCCTTCATAAATTAAGATGTAAGTATTATCTAATTCTGCAGTCATCTTCTTTTGGTTGTTTATAAACAATGGTGATAACCAACCACTATTCACTTTAACTCCTTCTGCTAAATCGATATATGTTTCAATACCTCTTGATTCCTCTACAGTAATATGACTGTGCTCTCCTGTTTGTCCAATTGCATCTGATAAGATTTTAGCTATATCACTATCATCATGTGCTGATATTTTTGCAATTTGAAAAATTTCCTTACTCTTCCTTCCAATTGGTATAGCTGTTCTTTCAAGATGGTCCACTACAATCTTTACTGCTTTCTCTACTCCTATTCTTACTTTTAAAGAATCTGCTCCTTTACCAATAGCTTCCATTCCTTGATTAATGATAGCTTGTAAAAGAATAGATACTGAGGTAGTTCCATCACCACACATAGATACTTGCTTCTCAGCAGCTTCTAACACTAACTTAACTCCCATGTCTTCTGTATCATCAGTAAGAGCTATGTTTTTTAATACCGTAACACCATCCATCGTTGAATGTATTCCTCCTGGAATGTTTATCATTACAATCCTTCCTTTTCCTCCAAGTGTTACTTTTGCTAAATTTACAGCAGTATCAATACCTACTTTCATAGCAGCCCTACAGTCTGCTCCTTCTTTAATTACTTTCATTCTTTATATAATTTAATTTTAAATATAGTTACGTTTAATTATACAGCAGCCTAAATATTTTTCTATAATTATTAATTTTTTTCTGCTGTTCTATTATTTGTTCTTTATACTGCCTTATAGTAGTTTCAATATTTAATATATAATGGTGTTTTGGGTTTATTATTAGTAGTTTTTCAGTTTGTGCCAACATTCCTTTTGTGCCTTTCAAATGGTCAACACTTCCCATATATGCTCTAAATTCATTATAAATATTAAACCTTCTCATAATTGAATGAAAAGTTATTACAATATAGTCGTGTTGGTCAGGAGTGTACCAGTAATTAGTTCCATTGTGTATATAATACAATCCGCAATCACTAACAACTCCTTTTTTATATTTTATTTTCATCTTAGTTTAAATCCAATCCGTACTTCTTTTCTAGTAAACTAATAAAGTTTACATATTTATTTGATCTTAACTTCAATCTACCATTAATTACATTACTAAGGTAAACTGAATCATACTCAGTATGTTTCTCCGTAAATTTCTTTGAGTTTTTAAAGTTCTCTAAAATACACATACGTATTCTCTTTCTATCTTCTTCAGATATTCTAAAAGGAACTTTCTCTGGATCGTAATTAGCTTTATATGATGCCTTGATTGCATCAAAATCCTCTTTAGAGAAGTCTAAATTGATTAATGTTCTTTTTAATATAGAGTAAGAGAATCCTGAAGTCTTTGAGAAGGCGTATATACTTCCGAAATGCTTCTCAATATTGGATATAAGCTCATTCCTCTCCTCTACTTCTACTCCGTTTATTTTCATAATTATTAAATATTTTTTAAAATTAATGATTTAATTCTATTATGACAAATAAAAAATATATTAAAAAGGACAATCTTTATCTTTAATTTGTTGATGTTCAAAATTAATAAAATTAGTCATGTATTCTAACTGCTTATGGCTTTTTCTCATTCTACCTACTATGTATCCGTTAGTCCATTTACCGCATTCTTTTAATGGGTAAAATCTTTTATCTATCATTTGAGGTAAACGATATAGTATTTTGTCTTTCCAACCGTATAGAATACCGTTAAAATCAAATCCATATTTATATCTTATAATCATATTTTTACAACAATAGTTAAGTTTATACGGTTGTTACCCTTAATACTACATAGTGCTGTAATAGTACCATATTGCTAAAGAGTTAAAAATAATATGGAAAGTGTTGTCATAAATAATCATTAACCATACACTCATCCACATTGGCTTATCGTCTGCAAATCCAAAGTTTTTACTTTTCCAATTCCAATTAATCAATTTAATCCAATAAGTCGCTAATCTAAATCGGTCAACAAAAAAGTGTGTACCAACTATAAACAACAAAGAGTAAGAGAATCCTACTAAAAAGTAAAATGGTATTCCATACAAGCATATATGTATTAATGCAGGTATTGTACTCTTTGTTTTCTCGTTTGCTATGTAATCATTCTGTAATACATAATCGCCAATTAGATGAGCGATAAATCCTAATAAAATTGCTTTTTCCATTATATTATTTTTAAGTTTTTACTATTAATTAAATTTAGTCTTTTAATACCGTACTAATGGTAACAACACCTACAATGCAGTTTTTAAGAAAAATAAAAACCGACATCATAGCCAATACGTTGTAAGTAATACTACTGTTCGTATGTAAAGCAACCATTTATCCCTTTTAGTGTTTTATCAAAAATTACCAATACGCAAGGGAATGGAGCAGGGCTTTTACTTTCGTTAAAGTTTAGTCTGCCTTTTACAAATCTAATTTCGGTTGCGTAAGGCATTATTAAGTTGTGCCAATATTTTGTATCACTTCTAATCGGTATTAAGTAAACCAATTTCTCAGCATTTCCAAGCCTTACTTCTTTAATCCCTTTAGTTATAAAAGGCTCTATGTTTGAGTAAGGTGGGTTTATATAAACATTGCCTTTCCATTCAGTTAAAAGCCCATCAAACTCACTTCTAAATGGGCAAGGGTCGTAATCAAAATTAAATTCGTTATGTAATTTTTGATAAAACTTTTTAGGTGTAGCGTAATGGTCGCTTTCCCTTGTACCTTGTATTTCTTTATTAAATCTAATCATATATTTAAGTTTTGTGATATTAAACCGTACTACTTACAACACTGTATAAAAAACATTAAAACGATTTTTTATACTATACGTTATAGCCAATTAACAGGCTAAACATAAACTAGGGTCGTAAGGCTCGGCATTTCTCAGCACAAAGGCTTTGTTTCCATTACGCCCACCCCACATTTTATTCCAAAATCTAACAGCTTGTGCGTAGTTTTTAGCTTGGTGTGCATATATTAAGTATGTAGTTCTTTTCCCTCCGCTCAATCCTTCTATACAAAACCATTGTGCGTATATTCCCGCCTTTCTTTTCTGCATTTCAATTTTCATAGTGCTAGTAAATTAACTGGCTATAACAAAGTATAAAATTAAAAGGGCAATATAGCCTTTTGCTCTTTTAATCATCATTAGTGGTTTGCCCTTCAAATCTTATACAAACCGTTATGCTTCATTAAAAGCACTATTATACATTTCTTCTAATTCATCAAAAAATGAATCTCCTTTTATTGTTCTCATTGACTTATTGTATTGGTTTACATAAACCACAAAACCATCATCAATTCTCTCATAAGTATCCACAACATCTCTACCTTTTTCTGTATTAGTCCAAGTAATATAAGTTCTTGGTTTTGTTACTGTGAATACTTTTAAATTCTCTACTTGTTCTATAAATTTCATAACTATTAAATTAACGAAGCATAACACGGTATATAAAAAATTCCGCTTTGCTCCACATTTCATATACTAATCGTTAGCGGTAATTAGTTATTAATACACTTTATCTGGTCAAAATCTTCTTTTGTAATCCAAAGTTTACTAACTCTACCTGTTGCATCGTAATTATCAACGGTGTCCGCATCTTCAATGTAAGCGTTTTCAATCTCAATCAAAGAACTACCGCTAACACCACCTATATTTAATTCATTTAACTTACCTTCTGCTTCATCAACTTTCTGCTTCATTTGGTTAAACATTTCATTTATTTCAGTGTATGTTTTACTTTTTAAGAAATCTATTTCCATTTGTTCTTTTAATCTTCTTAGTGCTTTACTCATAATTTTATCTTTTTAAATCGTTAAATAAACTAAACATAGCCTTGTACATTAAACAAATATACAAATAAATATTATATAGTTGTATTTTGTTGTAATGTTTTTGTAAAAAAATTATATTGGCCTATTGAAATATCCTTTAAGGAATTTATACCCTAAGTATAGTAATATAATTATGACTAAAAGAAATAACCCCCATCTCCATACAGAAGCAAATACATTCATTATCTGTTCTCCAATAGTAAGTTGAATTGGTTTTACAACATCTACAGGTATTTCTATAATCTCTTCTACTTTCTCCTCTGGCTTTGTAACCAAGTAACCTATATCTCCTTTAGCATCTGTAAAGAATTTGAATGTATATCCATCAATAACATGAGTTATGGTATCTTTAATTACTTTGTGGTTTACTATATAGTTTCTTACTATTTCTTTTATAGTATCGTTAGGAATAAGTTCTAGTATAGATGTATCACGTTCTACAGTAATAAAACTATCTATTCTTACTTCCGGAATATTGAAAACTACTGTATCTCGTATTGTATCTTGATTAAGTAACTCAGGACATTTATTTACTACTCTCTCTAGCTTTCTATTACATTTATTCTTACGTCTAAGCTCTTTGGAGATAAATGGATTACAACTAAATAATGTAACAACTAATAATATGGATATTATTTTACTGAGCATCTTCTTTTTTCTTAAACATTGAGCTTACTGAAGTTAATCCTAATAAAGTACATCCAGCAATTAACATAGAATTAAATAGATTCTCATTAGCTGTATAGAAATTAAGGCCATCTAAAGCAAAGGCAAGACAAACTAAAGTCATTACTATTAATCCCCAACATTTTTTTGAAGAGTATTTACCACCAGATTCCTCTCTAAGTTGGTCTTGGAAAAATTTAAAGTTAGCCATGATTAGTAGTTTGCATACCCACCACCTTTTAAGGTTTTAAGTACAGTTTTCTTATTGTTGTTTGGATCATAAGAAACATGAACCCAATTAGGTTCACTATCATTTCCATACTCCCAAATTAATTGTTTGAAATCTAAATTATCCTTAATGAAATGAAATATTTGTGCATTGGTTATTTTACCAAACATATCTGCATCTAAATCTAAAGCCATTCCTTTGCAATGATCTGATGTAGCACTTCCTTTTACTGCTTTATTTAACCTAGCAGAACGATAACCACTACTTACTCCTATTGGAACTCCAAAGTGCTCTCTAATAGGTTCAAATACTTTCTCAGCAACTATTCTTAGATTTTCTCTATGTTCTTCTGTTGGACTGTTACTAATACCGAGTCTTGATGCTGTGTTTGATTTTGTTGCTTCTTTTAAAGTTAAATGTTTACTTAAATTCATATCTTAGGTTTAATATACTACTTCTGGGCTTCTTCTAGGTAATCTCTTTTCTACTTTTTCAACATCTTCTTTAGTTGCTATCTTACCTTCTTTTACTTGTTTCATAAACTCAGCAAGGAATGGTAACACATCTTCATCTCTTATCCCTAATTCTTTACCTAAATAAGATGATATGTTTAGTTTGCTTGTATCTAAACTAAGGATGCTATTCTTTAAATCTTGACCAGCATCTTCTTTAAACTTCTCTACTTGTTCGCTATTAAGAAGAGTATTTATTAATTCCGAATCTGACATCTTCTTTTGGATAATAGCCTCAACCTTCTCGTTAAACTCAGCCTCTCCACCTTTCTCTATTAACTTCCAAGTGAATCCACCTATTATAGTTAATATAGAAATTAATACAGGTATTAGGTATTTTTTATCGATTGTCATCCTCTTTAGTATTATTTTTTGACATTTCTTCAACAATACCTTTCCTTCCTTTTTCTAAATATATTTTTATAAAACTAAAAAAGTTTATTTTTAAAATAACATTTATGTTTTCTGTTAAACTTTTAATCTCGATACACATTATTAAAAATATAGAAGATCTAATAAATGGAATATCTGGAAATATATGTTTACACCCACTAGCAACAAGTAGTATTAATGGGTACATTGTTAATTTTGGAAGTAACCCATCCGATAAAGGTCTGCTATTCACACCCTTCCATCCTTTGTTTTTAACCGTTTTCCATATTCCTGTAAATGTATCTGCGAATATTAGAAGTCCGATAAACATTAATCCAGGTATGGTTGGTACAAATAAAGCTATAAAGAAAGAGCCTATTTCAAGTTTAGCTTCACTTAAAAATGATATTATATCTGATACTTTTTGTGGCATCTTATTCTGCTGAAATATTAACTACATTACCATTAATTGCTGAATCAACTAGAACTGGTGCTAGTCTATTTCCTCCACCTTCTCCATTTGGCTTACTATTTCCATAAGATTTAGAAACTCCTGCTTCATAAGAGATACTATTAATCTCTGCTGCTGCTACAGAATCAACTAACCAAGAGATAGTTTTATATCCATTCTTCTTAACTATTTTGAAGGCAACACCGGCAAGTGCTCCTGCAACTTCTCTTTCTAATGAAAGAATCAAATCATCTTGAACTCCTTTAACCTCAACTAATTCATCAGTAGTTGTAAACCAGATATAATCACCTTTCTCTACATCAGTTAAAAAAACTGTTGCAACACCAATATCTTGAACTCCTTTAACCTCAACTAATTCATCAGTAGTTGTAAACCAGATATAATCACCTTTCTCTACATCAGTTAAAAAAACTGTTGCAACACCAATGATTTGGTCTAGTCTATATCCTGTTGAAATTGTTCCTGCTGTTGGAGCTGCCGAAGCAGGGAATGTATCTTTTACGTTTGAGTACTCTGCCTCTACGTTTCTTCCTGTTACTACTTGTGTTATAGCCATGATAATAAATATTTATATTACAAATATAAGGTTTTTAAATTATTT
>Ga0210003_1001930_pt1 | contig 17842 bp, 9 predicted proteins | sample LantaG_FD_182804 | JGI IMG/M metagenome (GOLD analysis project Ga0210003, IMG submission 182804) | Deep subsurface microbial communities from Baltic Sea to uncover new lineages of life (NeLLi) - Landsort_02402 metaG (SPAdes) (version 2) | ecosystem: Environmental > Aquatic > Marine > Oceanic >...
GGGGGGGGGGGGGAGGAAAGGGAGTCGGGGTTGAAAAGGTTGAGGTTGAGGTCGTTCGATCGATTCAAAAGGCCGCCGCCGCAATTGAAGGTTCGCTTCCTATGCCCTTCTTCCTCTTCGCTCTCTCCTTCCCTCCACCACCATTCTCTTTGTTTCTCTCTCACCTGCATCCACTTGGCCGTGTGGTCCGTGATCCCGTCCCCGAGCCCGAGGGCGCTGGCCCCTCGCAGGTCGCCGACGAAAGCCTGTCCCTGCCTCGTCGTCTCCCGCGAGGAAATGGAATTCGCAGGAGGTCCGGGCCCGTAGGGAGTGTCCTCGTTCAGGTCCGAGGGCCTGGCCGGGGCGCGCGAAGCCGGCGAAGGTGCTCGTGCCGGGGGGTCGCCAGCAGCGGCGGAAGAGTTGGAGGCAGAGGACGAGAACAGGGCCGGCGAGAGGGATGATGACGCGGAAGAGACGACGACGACCATCGAGCTCGACGACAACGAAGAACTCGAAGAAGAAGAGCTCGCCAGGAGCGAGCACGCCCTCCGGCGCGCTGCTGCTGCCGCGGAGGCGCAGAGCATGGTTGCTGCTAGTGGATGCTAGTTTTGGAGGAGGAGAGAGTGCCTGTTTCCTCGAGCAAAAGGCGGATGGAAAAGGGGTGCTCTTTCAGAGGAGGAAAAAAAATGAGGGCGAAGAAGCGAAGGCCGGAATACAAGAAAAAACAAAAACGAAGAGAAGGGAGAGATCGAATCGTCTCTTCCGCTTTCTTCTCTCTCTCTTCCTCCCTCATCGCCCTCTTCTGTCGCCCCTTCTCACGCGATGGCGGCAGCAGGAGAAAACCCCGATGAGCGCGACCTTTTCGGATCGGACTCTGAAGACGAGGGGGAACGAGGAGGAGACAAAGGGACGGCGACGGCGACGGCGACGGCGACGGCGACGGCGAACGATCAAAATGCCGTTGCTGCTGCAACAGCCGCAGCTCCATCTGAAGCCGCTGCCGCTCCATCAGGGGCTCCTGCAGAGCCGGTAGGCATCGGTGACAAAGCGGCAGGGGCTGGAGAGGCGGGAGAGAAGGCGGGCAACGAAGGCGATGGCGATGATGCCAACGCTGCTGCTGCCGCTGCTGCCCCTCAACCCCCTCCACCGCCTCCTCAACGCACTGGCCCCGCCATCGACCTCCAGGCCGCTCTCTGCCCCCACCCCGCGGACCCGGACAGGGACTGGAGGCTGATGCGCCTCGGCCAGTTCCCCGCCGCGGAGTTGCGGGCGCCCTTTGACGCCGGCGGCTTCGAGTTCCCGCCGCCGGCAGTCGCCGAGGCGCTAACGCTCGCCACAGCCGCAGCCGCAGCCGCGGGAACCGGAGTGGGAGCGGCGGCTGCTGCCAGCAGAGCCGCGATGAGGGAGGCCCGGGGCGCCGCCGCCGAGGCGTCGGCGCAGGCCATCGCCACGATCCGGTTCCGGAGGAAGGCCGCGGCGGAGGCGGAGAACGGAGCAGCAGCAGCAGCAGCGACAGGAGAAGGCGAAACCGAAGAAGAAGCGGAAGAGCGGAAGATGGAAGAGGCGCTCGAGTCGAACTCGAGGCTCGTCACCTGGAGCGACGGCTCTTCGACGCTCTTCGTGGGGAAGGAGGCCTTCGCCGTCGCCGAGCACGACATCGCCGGCACGGGAGAGAGGGCCTTTGCCGCCGCAAATCACGCCGCGGTTGTCCAGGTTTTGGCTCCTCTCAAAAAACGGCTCGCACTCGTTCCAGCGACGCTGGCGTCGTCAGCGGCCAAGAGGCTCGCTGCCGCCCGCGAGGCCAGGCACGCCGCGGCCAGCCTCACCCGGAAGGGGAAAGTGCAGGCGTTCGCGACGCACGTGGACCCTGCCAGGGCCAAGGCGGAGGCGGACGCTGCCGAAGAGGCGCGGATCAAGGCGAAGCTGCTGCAGGAGCAAGGAGGAGGAGGTGGAAAGGGAGGGAGACGCTCAGGAGGGGGCCGCGGGTCCCGCGGGCGAGGCAAGTACAGCTACTACGAAGGAGGGGCGAGCGCCTCGAGCTACCTGGAAGACGAGGTGGATCTGTACGGCGACGACGACGACGAGGACGACGAGGAGGAAGAAGGAGAAGGAGCGGCGGAGCGGGCGCGGGCGGCGCTCGGGCGCCGCGGCGACGACGCCGCCGCGCGCCTCTCCCGCGCCAAGAAGGTTAACCTCTCGGTCTCTCGCAAGCGCCCGGGGGACGACGAGGACGAGGAGATGGACGACTTCATCGCCGAAGACGAGAACGAAGGCGCCGGGAAGGCCACGGCGAGCGAGGAGAGGGAGGAAGCCGAGGCGGAGACGGCGAGCGACAGCGACGAGGAAGAAGAGGAAGGAGGCAAGAAGCGCAAGGAGCCTCTGAATGACTCTTTAACCGAAGTCGCCCCTGCTGCTGCTGCTGCTCCGCCGGCGAAGAAGAAGAGGGCGGTGATTGATTCTGACGACGAGGATTAGGAAGGAAGGTGGCGAGAGAGCGAGAGAGAGAGGTCGGTGTTGCGTTTTTTTTTGTAAGCAGCAAAAAATCATTTTTTCTTTTCTTCCGATCTATAACACGCAACCCTCCCTCGCTTCCGTTTGGGAGCTCCCAACGCCTTCTTCCCTTCAATCCGAAGATGCTGGTCGCCAAGAGGATCTCGAGCTCGATGCGCCCTGAGGTCGGCGGGATCTCACGGCCTCGCCAGGAGGCGGCGGCAAAGGCGATGGGAAGAAGGGCGAGACTGATGATGAAGCCGACGACGACGACGACGACGAGGACGACGACGACGACGACGACGACGACGCTCATTGTCTCGACCTTTCGACCTCGACTTCCTCGGCTTTCTCGACTTTCTCGGCCTCTCCTCCCTCCCGCCGCGGCGACTCCCCCGGACGGAGAGAGAAGCAAAGAAGACATCGAGCGCATCCTCCGCAGTTTGGAGCCTCCGAGCTCTTCGAATTCTTCTCCTTCGACTTCGAAGCAGCAGCAACAGAGGAGCAGCAACAGTTCTTCTCCTCTCGCCTCCTCCCCTCTGTCGCCTTCCAACAACGACGGCAACAACAACAACTTCTTCCTGGGCCCCCCACAGGGGAGGGGAACCTTCCTGCTCGTGCTCCTCAACGTCGCCGTCTTCGCCCTCGCGACGCTCGCGAGCAGCAAACTCAGCGGGCCCTTCTTCGCTGGCCGCCTCTCCCGCCTTGTCTCGTCGCTCGCGCTCAGCCACTCCAACCCGCGCTGGTGGCAGCTCTTCACCTGCTCTTTCCTGCACCTGGACCTGCAGCATTTGGCGGGCAACCTGTTCTCTCTGCTTGTTTTCGGGCGAGACATCGAGCTCTCCGAGGGGGCCGGGTCGGTTTGGCTCTATTACCTCATCACAGCCTTCTTCGCCTCTCTGGCTTCCTTGCTCTTCGGTCCCAAGGGTGCTATTTCCCTGGGTGCTTCCGGTGCCGTCTTCGGCCTCTTCGCCGTGGCCGTGGCGGGCAAGATCGCGCCCAACCTGCGCAGCCTCGTCGAGAGCTCTGTCCTGGCCAGCTTCGTGGTCCCACAAGTTTTATCGGAAGTGAAATCCCAGGCCTTAGGGGGCACGGTGACGGCGAGCGGGTCGACGGTGGGCCACGTGGCCCACCTGGGAGGGGCTGCGGCCGGAGTGCTGGTGGTGCTGCTGCTGTCGAGGCTGCCTCCTGCTGGTGCTGCGGGTGGCGGCGGTGCGGAGTGAAAGAGAGAGGGAGAGAGAGAGGAGTGAAAATTGTAAAAGAAACAAAAGGGAAAGAAAGAGAGAGAAAATCACAAACGAAGAAAGAAAGAAAAAAAGGTCAAGAAAAATTCTCCAATTGCAAAAACCATGCGGCGCGCGTCGCCGCCCTGCCTCGTCGGCTTGGTAATCGCCTGCCTCTGGTGCTTGGCTCTCTCCGAGCTCTCTACCCTGGGAGTCGCGACGCCGGACGGAAGCAGCAGCGGGAAAGACGCCGGAAGCGGCGTGACGATCCAGCGATTCGACCCGTCGGCGCTCGACGCGATCCTCACCGCCGCCGTAGAGGTCCTCGTCCGCGACCGCCTCTGGACCGAGGGGCCCCTCTACTGGAAGGACCGGAACTCCCTGCTCTTCAGCGACGTGCGCGACAACGCCATCTACAGCTGGACGGGCGACGCGAAGAAGAAGAAGGACGGAGGCGACGACAAGGAAGCAGCTCCTGCGACGGCGACGGAAACGGCAACGGCAGTCTCGGGTTCCCTCTCGGAGCTCATCAGGCCGAGCGGGTGGCTGAGCTCCTCCGAGGCCCCGCGGATGTGGGAGCCGGGCTCCAACGGCCTGGCCCTGGACAAGTTCGGCAACCTTGTGGCGGCGCAGCACGGGGAGCGCCAGATCGCGCGCGTGCCGCTCTCGGAACTCAAGGAGCAGCAAAACGGAAACAAAAGCGTCTCCTTCCGCTCCGTCGCCTCCCGCTTCCAGGGCAGGCGCTTCAACTCCCCCAACGACCTTGCCTTCAACCCCCTGAACGGGGACCTGTGGTTCACGGACCCGGTCTACGGCCTGGAGAAGTACGGCGACGACCCGAAGAGGGAGCTGAACTTCCAGGGCGTTTTCAGGATCCCGGCGACCGCTTTCCGGAAAGCTGTCGTCGAGAAAGAGAGCGAAGAAGAAGGTAGGAGCAACGACACCACCGGTGCTGCCGATGCCGCGGTGACTCTCGAAATTTCCTCCTTGTCGAACCCCAACGGCCTGGCCTTCTCTCCCGACGGGAGCACCCTCTTCGTGTCCAACTCGGGCAAGGAGGCGTCGTTCTGGGCGAGCTTCGAGATCGATGGAGCGACGGGGAGGGTGGTGAAGAAGAAGAAGCAAAAGGTTAAAACGCAGAACGAAAACGAAAACATAAACGAAAGCAACGGGACTTGCTCCGACCCTTTCCCTTCTTCTACTTCACTTTCCCTCGAGGAGGAAGGAGGCACGAAGCTCTGGGACGTGACCGCGGAGCTGCAGGAAGCGAGAAAGGCCGGGAGAACGGTGGGGGCCTCTGACGGCTTCAAGATCTCAGAAGAGGGAATCGTCTTTGCCTCGGCGATCGATTCCGTCTTTGTTTTCAGCCCTCGCTTCCAGAAGCTTCTGGGAAAGATCGTCGTCGGCGACAAGATAGGGAATGTCGCCTTCGGCGGGGTGGACGGGAACGAGCTGTTTATCGCGGCCAACAGCAGGATTCTAAGGGTGAAGACGAAAGTCAAAGGGAGCTTCTTCGTTCGTTGATTTTCTTTTCTTTCTCTCTTTTTCTTTTCTTTTCTCTCTTCTTTTCTCTCTCTTCTTTTTATTTAAGGCGTCGCGCGCGCGTGCTCGCTCTATATTTTACTTTCTTTTCGTGGTGTTACAGAAGAATGGTGGCGTGAAAGATGCGAATCAGGGGAAATTAGAAAATGTAAAAAAAAATTAAAAAACAAAAACTTTGGGTTGGTATTTTCAGTTCTTCAGTTTTTTTCCTCGGTCTATCTCTCTCTTTTTTCCTTCTATTCGTTCTTTCGCTCCCTCTCCGTTTCTTCTTCCGCTTCTTCCTTCTCCGGAGGGGGCGTCGGCGCAGGGGACACGCCCTTTGACGAAGCGGCAGCAGCGCTGGAAAGTGCGGCAGCGAGCTGTCCCAGAGCGGCCGCGGCCGTCGCCGCCGCCGCCGCGGGGTCGTTTGTCGTCGTCGTTGCTCCTCCTTCGTTGCCGTTGCCGTTGCCGCTGCCGTTGCCGTTGCCGTTGCCGCTGCCGTTGCCGTTCTTTTCTCTCTCTCCCTTTTCTCCTCCCCATCCCCCTCCCCCGAGCCCGGCCTCCGACAGCGCCGAGACCAGCTGGTTGATCGCCGCGGTCGCTGTGGCCGAAGCCGCTGCCGAAGAAGAAGCGGCGGACGGAGAAGGGGCCCCTTCGTCGTCGTTGTTTTCCTCTTCCTCTTCTTCCTCTTCCTCTTCTTCTTCTTCCTCTTCGTCCTCTTGTTCCTCCGCTTCTCGTTCTCGTTTCGCCGATTCCGCCGCAGCGGCGGCAGCGGCAGCGGCAGCGTTCCCGGCGCTACTGCCCCCGGCGCCGTCGAGCTCCCCGGGCAGCGCCACCCCACTCCGCACGCACAGCTCCCTCAGCGACCTCGCCACGCTCTCGGCCTCCCGCAGGCTCGCGGCCAGCCTCCCCGCGTGCGCGTGGTGCTCGGCGTTCTTCTTCCGGAGCTGCTCCTTGACGCGGGCAAAGTCCTCGCGGTCGGCGGCCCACGAGGCGCGGAGCTTGTCTTTCGCTTCGGCGGCCTCGAGGCGCTCCGTCTCGCGCAGGGAGCGCTGCCTCGAGACCTCGCGGTCAAGACGCTCCGATTCGGAGGAGAGCCTGGCGATTTCGCGCCTCAGCTTCTCCAAGGAAGGGGTCGAAGCGGAAGCGTTGTTGTTGTTGTTTGCGGAAGAGGTCGTCGAAGAGGGCGCCGACGGAGGAGGGACTACTGCTTCTTGCTGCTCCCGCTCCCGCTGCTGCTCCCTCTCCCTCTCCCGCTGCAGCTGCTCCTCCTGCTGCTGCTGCTGCTGCTGCGCGATCGTCGCTGCGGCGGCCGCGGCGGCGACGACGGCAAGGTCGTTCGAGTCGCGGTGGTAGCGGCTCAGCAGCTCCCGCTGCCTCTGCTCGTGCTGCCGGCGCTGCAGCTCGAGCTCGTCGTCGTCGTCGTTGCTGATGTTGTTGTTCGCGCTCGCGTTCGCGTGCTTCTCGCTCTCTAGCTGCTGCTGCTGCTGCTGCTGCTGCTGCTGCTGCTGCTGCTGCTGTTGCTGCTGGTGAGCGACGGCGGCGACGAGAGAGGCGAGGTCGGCGGAAGAGGAGGCCGCGGTATTGCTGTTGCTGTTGCTGCTGTCGTTGTCTCCGTTGCCTTCGGAGGCGGCGACGGCGGCGACGGCGGCCGCCGCGGCCGCTGCGAAGGCGGCGACGGAGGACGAGCTTGCTGCTGCCGTCGTCATCGTCAGGGGAGGAGGAGGAGGAGGAGGAGGAGAGGCGACGACCTCCGGCGGGGCGCTGACCGAGGGAGCCGCGGCGGGCGGTGGCGGAGGCGGGGCGAGGCCGGCATCGATCCCTTGCTGCTGCAGCGGCGACAGCGGGGGGAAGGCGGGAGGAGGGGGAGCGGGCTGAAGAGGTGGAAGCGGAGGCAGAGCAGCAGGAGGAGGGGGAGGATGGGGAGCGGGCGCGAGGCCGGCGGAGTCCAAGGCCGCGGCGACCTCCGCGGGCAGAGGCTCGTGGATCAACTGCTTCGAGGCAGCAGCCTGAGGGGACAGCGACGCCTCGACGAGCCGCGCGAGCTCGGCCGAGGAGTTGCCCCGGGACAGCGCGGCGGCGACGGCGGCGGTCAGCGAGGTCGCCGGCGGCGTCGTCGAGGCCGAGGCGGGGCCGCCAACGCCGCCGCCAACGCCGCCGCAAACGCCGTTGATGCCGTTGTTCGGCGCCAGGGTTCCGCCTCCTCCTTCGAGGATCATCTGCAGCGGGGAGAGCGGCAGAGGCAACGGCGGCTGCAGCTGCTGCTGCTGCTGCTGCTGCTGTTGAGAAGGAGCAACAGCGGGAGTCGCTGCCGCCGCCGCCCTCGCCGCGGCGGCCTCGGCCGCAGCCCTGCTCGCGAGCGCCGCGGCGCGCGCGGCCTCCTCCCCGGCCAGCGACGCGCGGTGCGCCGCCGCGGCGGCGTGCGCCTCGAGCACGATGGCCGCGACGGCGCTGGAGCTGTTGTTGTTACTGTTACTGTTGCTGCTGTCGCCGTTCGGAGGAAGAGGAAGAGGAAGGGGGTGAAGCTGCTGCTGCTGCTGTTGCTGCTCGAGATACTGTTGCTGCTGCTGAAGTTGCTGCTCTTGGTGGTGGAAGTCGTTCAGGTCCAATTGATGCTGGTGCTGGTGGTAGTCGTAGCTGATCTGCTCCACCAGAGAAGGGGAGCTGCTGCGTCTCGCCGTGGAGGTCGCCGAGAGCGGAGGCGGCGGCGGCGCGAGCTGCGGCGGAAGTGGCGGCGGCGACGGAGGAAGAGGTTCGGAGAGCGACGGCGGCGGAGGCGGTGGAGGCCTGTCCCCTCCTGCCCCGCTGACCACCGAGCTCGCCCCGCTCCCGCTCCCACCCCCGACGATCCCGTTGCCTCCTCCTCCGTGCACCGAGCCCGAGGGCGACAGGAGAGCTCCGTCTGGCGAGGGGCCGAAGTCTTCTTCCTCTCCTGCTTCCTCTGGCGGGAGAGGAGGCCTTGAAGAGTTTTGGGGTTTTTTTTTCTTTCAAGAAGAAGAGGAAGCAATGTTGAGCGATGATGGCATCTTCGCCTCCGAAACAACGCCTTCCAGGGACGCAGAAGGTCTCGTTCCAACCGAAACGCGTCCCTTGCTTCTGTTTGATCGCGTCACAACGGATAAAAGGAGAAGAACACGTCCGCAAGAGGGCGATAAAAGAGCGACGCCGAATTGGAAGGAACGCCATTTTGATGGCAAATCTTTTGCTTTCGCCTTTTCCTCTTACCTTGCCTCGGCAAACGCCGGAGGCTCCATGGGAGCTTTGCCTCAAGGTAGGGCGCACGCGCTCTCTCTCTCTTCTGCGCCTGCCCGGGGACGTGAGAGCGGTTGTTGGCTGTAAACGCCCCGGCGTTGTCAAAAAAAAAGAGGGAAGGAAAAAAAAACACTCCCTCTTTTATTTCGGAAAGAAGGAGTGTTTGGCCGAGGCCCTCGCTCTCTCCTGCCACTACCGAGGGCCGAGGCCCTCGCTCTCTCCCGCCACTTCCGAGGGCCGAGGCCCTCGCTCTCTCCCGCCACTTCCGAGGGCCGAGGCCCTCACTCTCTACAGCCACTACCGAGGGCCGAGGCCCTCGCTCTCTCCCGCCACTACCGAGGGCCGAGGCCCTCGCTCTCTCCCGCCACTACCGTCTACGTCCTGGACATCCCAAAAAGCTGAGCGACGTCGAGCACTTGATCCAGCTCCGAGGCAGCCTCGAGGAGCTCTGCCTCTGTGACTCCGATCTTGACTACCGCAACCCTTCGATCGGCCTGCCTCGCTTCCCGGAGTCTTTTCTGCGCCTCACGGAGCTGCAGAAGCTCGTGTTGGACTACCACTTCAGGATCAAGGCGATCCCGGCTGGGATCTTGAATCTGAAAAAACTGAAATACCTCTCTGTCATCAGCTGCGACCTCCGCTCGCTGCCGAAAGAGCTGGGCGTGCCCTCGGGCCTGGAGATACTCGACCTAAGCTGTAACGAGTCTCTAGGTGCCGCTCCCGACGATGTGGTATTCCCGCAAGAGCTCAAGGGGTTGAAGTCTCTGCGCGAGCTTCTCCTCATCAACTGCGGCCTCCGCCGCGTTCTGGCGTTTGTGTGCGAGTTGAGCTCGCTCGAGGAGATCAGGCTCGATTACAACCCCGGCTTGCAGGTCAACGCCCAGCTCGACGATTTGCTCGAGTGCTGCCCTCATCTTCGTGTGGTGGAGATGAAGAAAGATCTCGTGTTCTGGACTCCTACCTCGCTGGCGCACCTCAAGAACTTCAAGGCGAAACTTCAGAAGAAGAACCCGAACGCCAAAGTGGAGTTTTAGGAGTTTTTCTTCTTCTTCGTTCTTCTTTTTTGTTCGCGTTTCCTTTTTTCGAAGCGCAGGGAGAGAGTGAGAGAGAGAGTATGTGTTTTTCTTTGTGAATGTATGCGAGCGCGAGCGTGCGCGGGTGTGGTGAGGTGAGGTGTAAGAAGAAGAGAGAGAAAGATTTTTTTTTTCGAAGGTCGAAATTTCTCATTTTTGCTCTTTCAAAAAAAAAAAAAGCATTCGATGCTCTCCCCTTTCCTCGACCTCCTGGGTCTTTCGGGGCTCAAGCTCTTGCCTCGAGGTCCAAACCAGCACGCTTTCTCTTCGGCTCTGAAGAGAGGGCGAGGAAGGTGAGGGAAGAGGTAGAAAAACAGGGAAGTGAATAATGCCAAGTGGCTTGAAGATTGAAGAGGAAAAAAACTCAAAAACTTCGACCTCGACCTCTTCGACCTCTTCAAAACTTCAACAGGCCCAACCACCGCCACGAGGCCGTCGACCCCGCCACCGGTCCCTGGCCTGCCGGGTACTTTCACGACTACTACGCGTTCAAGGTGAGAAAGAAAGAGAGCAATCTGGAAGAAGGAGAAGAAGACGAACAAGAGAAGAAAGAAAAGAAGAAGGCAAGTCTTCGACCGAGCTCTCGTCGTCTCTCACCCCTCTGTCTCTTTCTCTTTCTCTTTCTCTCTCTCTTCTTCCTTCCGCGCCCCCTCCTCAAAACAAAAACACCCGATCCCCAAAGGTCGGCACGGGCCGCAAAGACTATGACCGAGCCGTCAGCGTCGTCTCGTCGTGGAGGCACGCCGACGACCTGCCGTGGGTCTCCACAAACAGGCCGCGGCTGCCGCTCCCCGGCTTCTTATCTCAGCGGGGGCGGCGGCAAAGTGAAAACGCCGACAGTGGAACCGGCGACGACGCTGGTTCGGGCCTCGTCATCGCCGCGAGGGCTGCCGGGCCCTTTCTGCCCTTTTTGCCGCTCTGGCTGGTCAATCCTTTGAAGATCGTTCAAGTCAACAAAGAGGGCAGGCCACGCGGAGGAGTCCCCGCTCTCGGCGGAGCAGGAGGAGGCAAGAAAGGGAACTCGAAACCTTGTTGTTCTTCTTCTTCTTCTTCTTCTGTCTCCCGCCGCCCCCAGTCCTCGTCCCCTGGCCGCTCCTTCTCCGTGAGGGCCACCACCTGCTCCTCGCACGTCCTCGCCGGCGCCGAGAGCTTCTCGGTGTTCCTGAACGAAGGAGGGGACGGAAACGAGGGAGGAGGAAGCGGAAAGGGCGCTGTTTGGTTCGAGGTCGCTTCCTTCTCGCGACCCGCGGCGGCGCTCTCGCTGCTGACTCTGCCGCTGGTGCGGGTGCTGCAAGCGCGGTTCCGAGAAGAGTCGGCGAGAGCGGTGGCGGAGGCGGTGAGGGAAGGGAAGTGAGAGAAGGGAGAAAAGAACTTGTAAAAACTCGGTTTTTTATTTTTTTATTTCACTCATCGTTTTTTGTGTTTCTCTTTCTCTTTGTCTCTCTTTCTCTCTCTCTCTCTCTCCAAAATCATTTCATATCATTTCCCCGTTGTTGTTTTTTCGTAATTGTGTCAGTCTAGAAAGAAAAAAGTGCAAGTGTTGTTGTTGTCGAAGAAAGACAGAACAAGAAAAAAAAAGTCAAAAAAAAAGTTCACCACCTCTTCCTCCTCTCCCTTCTAGCTCCTTCCTCCTTCCTCCTCAACCTCTTCACGGCTCCCCAAACCTGTCGAGGTCGAACGTCAGTGTGCCCGACGCCGACGTGTCCGGGTCCCTGCACACGCCCACGAGCGCGTCGGCGTGGTGGTAGAAGCCGTCCTTGAGCGAGATGACGATCGCCTGCAGCGGCGGCGCGGTGCCGTCGGCGAGCGACGACGGAGCGCCGGCGCCGGCGCCGCTGCCGTCGCTCGCCGAGGCCCGCGTCTTGGCGCGGACGTATCGGGCCACGCGCGCGACGTTGGCCGCGTCCAGTGCCGCGTCGACCTCGTCGAGGACGAAGAACGGCGCGGCCTGGAACGAGTGCACCGCGAACAGCAGCGCCAGCGCCGAGAGCGTCTTCTCCCCGCCCGACAGAGCGTCCATGTCGCGGTACCTCTTGGCCGGAGGCATCGCGACAAACTTGACGCCGCCGAGGTAAGGTTCGTCGGCGTGTTCTAAGGACAAATAGGCGGAGCCTCCAGTGGGATGCGCGTCGGAGCGGGTGAGGTCCTTGAAGACCTCGTCGACGGCGTTGGCGGCGTGCTCGAAGGCCGAGGTAAAGCGGTCGTGGCGCTCCGAGCGGACGCGGGAGAACGTCTCGGCGGCGAGCGTCGCGGAGGCGCGCGCGGCGTCGAGCTCTTCCGCCAAAACGCGCTCGCGCTCCTTGACCTGCAAATACTGGTCGGGCGCCTTGAGGTTCGGAGCGCCCTTGGCCAGCTGCGCGACGAGGGCCTCCTGCTCGCGGCGGAGCTCGGCGTCGGCGCGCTCGCGCTCGGAGGGGCGGCCCGTGGCGGTGGCGGTCAGGGCGCGCGGGAGGCGTGAGAAGTCGAAGCGGGAGGCCGGGCGGCGGCGGCGGAGCGCGGCCGGCGTCGCGGTCCCGTCGGCGTTTTCTTCCTCCTCGCCCGTCTCCATCTCCCCTGCCGTCGCTCCTTCTTCCTCGCCCTCTTCTCCACCTTCCTCACCACCGCCGCCTTCCTTCAGCGGAAGCGCCACCTGCTCCATCTCCGCGGCTTCGAGCACGTCGCGCGCCTTGGCGTCGGCGGCCTCGGCGTCGGCGGCGGCCGCGGCGATCCCGGCTTTCACCTCCGCCGCTCCCGCCGCGGCCGACGCCGCCGACCTCCTCGCCTCGCGCGCCGCCGCTTCGGCTGCCTCCGCCGCGGCCCTCAGCCCTGCCACCTCCGCCGTCTCCTTGCTCAGGGCCGTTTCGGCCTCTTTCAGCGCCGCCGTCGCCTTCTTCTCCTCCTCGGCGAGCTGCGAGCGGCGGGCCGCCACGGCGTCGAGCTCCGTCCTCGCCTGTTCCGCCGGTCCGACCAAGTCGCGCCGGCGCTCGTACGACAGCTGGTGCCCGATCTTGGACAGCTGCGCCTCGAGGGCGAGCCTCTTGCGGGACGCCTCTGCCTGCGCCGCCGCGGCGCGCTCCATGTGCTCGCGCACGTTGGGCACTCCCACCTTCTTGGAGAAGGGGGCGAAGAGCCTGTCCTCGACCTCGTTGATGCGCGCGGTGGCCGCCGCGGCCTTCTGCTCGGCGTCTGCCAGAGAAGTCTTGAGCGAAGCAGCGTCGGGCGCGCGGCGGTCGCGCTCTTCCTCTAAAGCCGCGGCCTCGGCGGCGACGCGAGAGGACCTCATCTCGGCGGCCTCGGCGTCGGCCGAGCGCAGCTGCGCCTCGCGCTCCAGTCCGGCCCGGTCGGCGGCGAGCGCCTCCAGCCTCTGCGCGGTCTCGCGCGGGGCCGGGAGAGCTGCCAGCGCCACCGCAGCGGCGGCCTTCTGCTCCTTGAGCTTGGCAAGCGCCGAGTCGTCCCAGCGGGCGGCGCGCGCGTCCATCGAGGCAGAGGCCCCTCCCGTGATCAGGCCCGCGCGGGAGATCAGCGTGCCGTCGAGGGCCACGACCTTGTGGCGCTCGGCTCCCATGAAGGCCAGAGACTTGGCCTCGGCGACGGTGTCGCAGACGAGCGTGTCGCCGCAGACGGAGGCCAGCGCGCGCTCCACCGAGGGGTCGAAGTCGAGCAGGTCGATCGCGAGCGTCGCCGTCGACTTTTGAGAAGAAGAGGGAGCGTTCCCTCCTTCCTCGCCGCCAGCCAGTCTCGCCCTCAGCCTCTCGTTGACCGGCTTGGCGCGGATGGTCGCGACGGGCAAGAAGGTCATGGGAGGGGCCCTCGCCTGCTTCAGGTACTGGATGCACTCCTTCGCCGTCGCCTCAGTGTCGACGACCACCGAGTCCATGTCTTTTCCCAAAACCACCGCCAGAGCCACCTGGTGCCTGCGCTGCCTGGCAGAAGCCAGGTCGGTGACGCGGCCGTGGACCCCCGGGAACAGGCGGCGCATGTGCGCGACGGCGTCGGCGGCGCGGCGGTCGCGCTCGGTCTCGCGGCGCTGGGCGCGCGCGTCGCGCAGGGCCTCGTCGGCCTGGGCCAATTTCGCTTCGAGGTCCAGGCGCTGCGTCGTCGACGCCACCGACTGCACACGGAGGCGCTCGGTCTCTTCTTCCTTGGAGCGGAGCGCGCGGCGCGCCGCGTCGACGTCGGCGCGGGCGGACGCCGCGGCCGACGCCGCGGAGTCGGCCTCGGAGCGCAGGGCCGAGCCGCGCTCGGTCAGCGAGGCCAGCTGGGCCTCCAGGGCCGAGAGGGCGGCGGCGTCGGCGCGGGCGGCGGCGGCGGCGGCGTCGCGGGTCGCGCGCACGCGGGCCGTCTTGGAGCCCGCTTCTTCTTTGAGGCGGTAGTACTCTGCGCGCGTCGCGTCGTCGAGCTTCGCGATCGAAGAGCTCGAGGAAGAAGAAGAACCACCTCCTCCAACACTGGCGGCCTCCTCCTCGTCGGCGGCGGCGGCCTGCTGCGCGGCCTCGACGGCCTTGAGGTCCGACTCGAGCTTGGCGACAGCCGCGGCCTGCTCGTCGCGGGCGCGCGCCGCCGCGACGACGCGGGCCGCCAGCTCCTTCTCCCTCCTGGCCAGCCTCGACGCCTCCTCGCGCGCGCGCATCGCCTCGGGGTTGCGGGCCTCCAGCGCGGCGCGCTCGCGGTTGAGCGAGCGCTCGCGGAGCATGCGCTGCTTGTGCAGCTCGGCGGCCTCCTTCCTCTTCAGGTCGGCCGACGCCTCGGCCTCGAGGCGCCCCTTTTCGGCCTTGGCCAGCTCCGACACCAGCCTCGTCCCCGCCACGCGCGCCGCGGCGCCGTCCGAGTCGGCGTGGAACAGGCGCAACAAGAGAAGCGTGGCCCTCAGCTCGTCGAGCTCCCTCTGCAGCCTCAGGAACTTCTCGGCCTCGTCGCGCTGCTCCCTCTTGGCCCTCCTCTCGACCGTTGCGGCGCGCCTCTTGGTGAACGCCAGGTGCGCCGCCTCTTCGGCCGCGCCCTTGCGCGCCTCGGCCTCTTCGTAGGCCGCCTTGAGCTCCCCGGAGCCAGAAACGGCCTCGAACATGGCGGTGAGCGCCTGCGGGGAGGCCGAGGCAACGGACTCGATGTCGCCCTGGAAGACCAGAAAGTTGCGGGCCTTGACGAGGATGCCGTGGGAGCGCAGGACCGCGTCGTACGCGTCCCACGTCACCTGGCGGCCGTTGACCTCGTAGTGGGAGGTGGCGGCGGGCAGGGAGGAAGAGGCAGTGGCGGCGGCGGCGTTTTTGGAGCGGCGGCCAGCAGCTTCTTCTTCAACCGCCGCCGCCGCGGAAGGGGCGACGACGACGCGGGCGAAGCGGATGTCGCCCTTGGCCGCGTCCGGGTGCGCGGGCCCGGGCCTAAACACCAGCTCGACGCGCGCTCTCGTCGGAGGAGGCTCCGAGGAAGTGGCGTTCGCGGCCACGGCGGCGGTCCCGACGCCGGAGGAGTGCACGAGGTCGCGCAGCGTGCCGCCGCGGAGCTGGCGGGCGCGCACGCCGAGCACGAACGAGAGCGCGTCCATCAGGTTGGACTTGCCCGAGCCGTTGGGCCCGATGACGGCGGTGAAGCCGCCGAAGGGCCCGATGCGCTGGCGCCCGCGGTAGGACTTGAAGTTCTCGACCTGCGTGTCGTTGGTGTTTGTTGTTGTTGTGGGTGGATGGAGAAGGAGAGAGAGGGGAAAGATGAGCATTCAAGCAATCATCGAGCAAACATCGGCGTTTTTTTCGACGTCGAAAAAACGAAAACAAACGAATCGAACAATCCGATTTCCCCGCCCTTGTCTCTCGCCCGCCCTTGCCGAGCCTCGTTCGACCTCCCGCCACGCAATGTACCTCGAGGCTGATGACGCGGCCCCCGGCGGCGGCGGCGGAGGCGGCCGCGGCGGCCTCGACGGCGTCCCCGGGCGCAGCACGGTTCGACATCAGCGCTTGAGGAGGAGGAGGAGCATGAGGAGGAGCCGGGGCGGCATCGCTTGGCTGCGGCGACGCCTCGAGCTCCATTCTGTCGCGCGGCGCAAGAGCGGGGCACGGGACGTGGGCTCTGCTCCGCCCTCTGCTCTCTCGCTCTGCGAACGAGAGGGAAGGGTAAGGGAGAGTGTGAGGGGTGAGCGAGAAGAAGAAAGAGAGAGCGAGATGCTTTCTCTCTTCGTCGGCGTTGAGCGAATGTGAATTTTTCAAATGAAACGGCTCTCTCTCTCTCGACCGCGACCTCCTCCTCTGTTCTTCATTTTTTCGTTTCCCTCCTTTCGCTTTCTTCTTTTCATTTACAGCACAAAGCCCCGATCTCCTTCCTCCTCGCTCCCTCCTCCCGCGCTCTCCGCATAAGGAGAAGGAGCTCTTTCAGCGGCAGCAGCAGCATTAGCAGCAGACTCAGCTTCTGCTTCTGCCGCTGCTGCCGCCGCCTCCTCTTCTTCGGCCCTCCTCTCCTCCTCGATACTCAGGGACACCCTCACAAACGCCCTCCGGTCCAGGCTCGGGTACTCGTCTCCCGAGACCCACAGACCCGCGCCGGGAAGGTAGGCCTCTCGCACGGCTCGGAAGCCGCCAAAGGCGGAGGCGATGTCGTTTTCCCTGCCGTCGTCGTCGTCATAAAGTCGATAGCTTCGGCGCTTTCGTCGCTGCTGTTGTCGTTTGCTGTTGCCGGAAGCGACGACCAGCAGCTCCGCGGCCTCTCCCACCTCTATCGCGTCGTGGACCCTCTCGTAGGGGACCACCAGCTTGGTGGTGGCACCGGAGTCGTCGCCTATCGTCAGGGTGAGCGTCGGGGGGCCCAAGCCGAGAGGGGAAGCCGAGGGAGAAGAGGAGCGGGAACTCCCTCCTCCGCGGCGGCCGTTGCCGACCCGGGCGTCGAGGACCCGCGCCCTCCAGATCCCAACCGCCGCCGAAGAAGAAGAAGAAGAAGAGGCATTCGACCTCCTTTTCCTCCCTCCTCTCCTCCCACCCAGAGCGGCCGAGAACGAGTTCACCCCGCGAAGCTTGCCGTTGCGGACGGCCGCGGCGGCCAGGGGGTACCACAGCGGCAGCGTCAGCGCGCCCGCAGCGGCCGCGGGCGCGGCCTTGGCCGTCGCGAGCGTCACCAGCAGAGAAAGACCCAGGCGCTGGACGACCGCTGCTCCGTCCGAGTTGAAGAAGGCCACCTGGTCCGGCAGGGGGGTCAGCGGCAGGACGGCGGAGGACTCCTGCTGCGTCAGCGGGGCTATGTCCGGGAGAGGGGGCAGCGGGAGGCCCTCTTCTTCCTCTTCGTTTTCGTCGAAGAGTTGCTCTTTGTCGGCGGTGTCAAAGCGAGGTTTGGGCGAACGCGAAGAAGAAGCGGCTGCCGCGCTCCTCCTCCGGCGGTAATAACCTTCTTCTTCTTCGAAAGGCTCTTCCTCCTCTTCTTCTTCTTCCGGCTGCCGCTGGCCGAAGCGGGAAGGAGAGCCCGCGGCGCTACTGCCCCACCAGCTCTTTTTCTTTTTCGAGGTCGAGGAAGAAGCCTCAGTTCCTCTTCCGCCGCCTCCGCCGCCGCCGCCTCCCCACTCGCGCTGGAACTCCTCCCAGCCGTCGTCGTCTTCGGCGGCAGCGGCGTAGACCTGCTCCTCAAAGTCCTCCTCCTCCTCTTCGTCTTCGTCGTCGAAAAACTCCTCCTCCTCCTCCTCGAATGCTTCTTCCTCTTTCGCTGCGGCAATACTCGCGCTCGCGCCCGCGCTCCCGCTCCCCCTCCGCCTCTGCTGCCGCCGCTTCCGCAGCTCCTCCTCGACCGTGTCCCGCGGGACCCACGCCCAGGGGTCCTCTTCGTCGTTGCCGTTGCTGCTGTTGTTTTCTTCTACGGTCTCGGCTGCCGCCCTCGGAGGGGGAGCGACGCTCTTCTCCGCGGCGACAGAAGACAGGGTCTCTCGCTTGCGCTGGCCGCCATCGAACGCTGGTGATTTTTTTTTTCAATGGTCAAAGGAGGGAGGGGGGAGGGGTCAGATGTGAGCGTTTTCTACCCTCTTCTCTGTACTTTCAGGCTCTTCAGACGCTCCAGGCGATGTCAAGAGACAGGACCCTACGATCTCGAGCTGACAAACCTGGAGTCCAGCGGTAGGAAGACCCCGAAGCGGCGACGATGAGAGGCGACGGCGACGAACGGCAAAGTCGACGACGACGACGAATGCTCGTCAACGACGACGGCATCGGAAGGTGCGGCCTCTGCAGCGTCGCGCGCGCGCGGATCGCCGAGGCCGGTGGATGGCTGCGAATAAAAGGTCTCATAGTGTTTGTCCTGGTGGGTCTCGAACGCAAATAGAGCTCTGGCTTTGACCGCAGACCAGCTCTCCTCGAGGAGGGA
>Ga0210003_1001931_pt1 | contig 17838 bp, 10 predicted proteins | sample LantaG_FD_182804 | JGI IMG/M metagenome (GOLD analysis project Ga0210003, IMG submission 182804) | Deep subsurface microbial communities from Baltic Sea to uncover new lineages of life (NeLLi) - Landsort_02402 metaG (SPAdes) (version 2) | ecosystem: Environmental > Aquatic > Marine > Oceanic >...
GGGGGGGGGGGGGGGGGGGGGGGGGGGGGGGGGGGGCTTTTTTTTTTTTTTTTTTTGAATGAGGTTGAAGAAGAAGAAGGTTGAGACGAGAGACGAAGTTTTTCTTCTCATTTCGACAACGTTTTTCTCCCGTTTCCTCGAACCGCGCCTCCACTGTCCTCTTTTTTGGCCTTTGATCACGCTCTCCGACGCCAGACGAGATCACTGGATCCCTCTGGAGTAACGAAAAAATCACGCACTTCCTCTGCGCTGAGTACGAAACGGCCAGAGAGAGCGGCGGCAAGAAGGGCGTCATCGGCGTCGGCGTCGTTGTTCTGCCGTGCCTTTGCTGCGTCGGCAGCGGCAGCGTCGGAGGCGGGAGCACCCGGGCGCTCGCTCAGAGATGGTGGAGCGTCTGATCCCTGCATCTGAGTGACGACAGGCAGAAGAAAAAGGCCAAACTCTGGCCCCTTGCTTGCTCGCCTGGGCCGAGCGATCGAAGACGAGGGGAGTTTTTTTCTCCCTTTTGTGAATGCCTGCTGCCGAAATCAGTTCTCTTGTTTTTTCCCTCCCCTCCTCCGACATTGCGTTCCCGTCCAGCGGCGAGGAGCCTTCGTCCACCAGGGGTCTCTTCACCCTCCTCGATTATCATCCGCGCGGCGGATCTCCTCAGCTGCGGGGGTCTCACCTCGGACAGAGAGTTTGTTTCTTCCTTTCGACGCGCCAACACAGCACAATTTCTAGCCTGACACCATGAGGTCCTCTCTCTCCTCCCTGGCGGCCACTATCCGCGCCCTGGATTCGCTCGAGCAGCCAAACGCTTGGTTTGATTCGGCTTCCGCCGGGGCGGGAGATGGCGGGCCAGCGAGTCTCGCACCCGAAACGAATCAAGGTTCGATTTCCACGGCGGCGGAAGCGGCGGAAGCGCCGACCTCGACCGCGACGACCCCGCTGTTGGCAAAGACAGCAGCCCGCGGCGCCGCTGGCGCCTTTGCCCTCGCCGCCGCAGCCTCCCTCGCCGCGCAGATCCTCTCGTCGCTGTTCTCCTCTCCTCCTCCTCCTCTGGGAAGGAAGGGCGGCGGCGGGAGAGAAGAGGAAGACCTCGCCGATCTCCTTCGAGCCCTCGCCCTCGCGCTCGTCCGCAGCAGCAGCGGCAGCGAGGGGACCACGCCGGCGACCAAAACGAAGAAGAGGAGCAGCTGCTCCTCGCGCGCCGCCGCCGCCGCCCTCTCCGCCCTTGACGCCCTGCTCACCGCCGCGCGACTCGGCGCCGCCGCCGCCTTGGGCGTCGGCGCCGCGCGGCTGGCCAGGGCCGCCGCGGCGAGGCGCCTCGGGGCCGACGGGCCCCGAGCGAGCGCCGCCGCGGCGCTCGCCGGTGGCCTCGCCGCCGCCGCGGCGGCCCCGTCCGCCTCCGCGCGCAGGGCCGCCGCGGCGTACGCGGTGGTGCTGGCGGTGCAGGCTGCTGCCTCGGCGACAGGATCGGACGGAGGGATCGCTGCTGCTGCTGCTGCTGCTGCGAGCGGCGGCGGAGGTCGCCGCGCCTCTGTCGCCGCGGCGGCGGTCGCCGGCGCCGCGCTCACCTTCCTCGCGCTCCCGCTGCCCCCGCTGCCGCCCTCGATGCTCTCTTCGTCGCCTCCTCCTCCTCCTCCTCCTCCTAATTCCTCGCGCCGCAGACGCCGCCTCTGGGCCGTCGTCGTCCGCGGCGGCGGCGGGGACGAAAAGGCCTCTCCACCCTCGTTTTCGGTCGCGGCGATGACGATGATGCTCTCTCCTCCTCGTCGCAGCTCTCCTGGTTCTTCTCCTTCTCCTTCTCCTTCTCTCCGCTCCTCCGTGCTTCGATCCCCAGCCTGGAAGGACGCGTTTCTGAGGCTCGGGCCCTGCTACGTTGCCGCGAGCGTCGCGGTCCCTCTGCTGCTCGAGGCTTGGAGGAAGAAGAAAAAGGACGACGACGTGAGCGGCGGCGGAAGCGGCGGCGGAAGTGGCGGCGGCGGCGGCGAGGGCAGCTCTGCCCGCAGGCGCGACGAGCAGCAGAGACGGGCGGAGCCGGAAGGAGGAGAAACAGCAGCCTCAGAAGAAGAAGAAGAAGAAGAAGAAGAAGAAGAAGAAGAAGAAGAAGAAGGAGAAGAAGGAGAAGCAGGCGGCCCTCGTCGCTGCACGCTCGTGCCGCCGACGAATGTCCTCGCCGCCGCCGCCGCCACCGCAGCTTCTTCTTCTTCTTCTTCTGCTCCTCCCTCCCCGCCTTCCGACCTCGAGCTCTCGCTCGCCCGCGCTCTCAGGTCGGCCGCCGCCGTCCTCGCCGCGGCCGCGTCGTTCGCCGCCGTCGGCCGCTTGAGCGAGATAATAGCACCCAATCGACTTCCTCGCCTCCTCTCCGGAGGAGCTCTCTGCGGAGCTGCCGCCGGGGCCGCTTTCGCCGTCGTCGAGCGGAGGCATTTCGCGCGCGACGCCTCCGCCGCGGCCGTCGCCGCCGCCCTGGCGAAGGCCAGCGAGAAAGCTCTCGAGGTCTGGCCCACTGCTGCTGCCGCCGCCGCCGCAGCAGCAGCAGTGGACTCGGTCGTCCTGGCGGCCTCCCTGGCGCACCTGGCCTCGGCCGCTGCGGCGGGCGGCGGCGGCGGCGGGAGGCGGAGGCCCGCCCCGCCGGCCGCCGCCGCGGCCGAGGCCGCCCTCGGGCCGAGCTCTGAGATTTTTCTTGCCGCTCCTGCTGCCGCCGCTTCCGCTGCCGCTGCTCGGGCTTCTCCCTCCGAGGGGCAGCATAGGCGCGCGGACTGGACACTGGAGCTGCTGACCGGGGACTTCCTCGGGTTCCCCGACGACGGCGGCGACGGCGACGGAGATGGAAGCGGCAGCTCCCCGTCGTCGTCGGCGTCGAGCTTCGAGGACATCGGGGGCGAAGCGGCGGCCGCCGCCGCCGCAGAAGCGGCAGCAGCAGCCGCTGCGGCGACTCTGCCCGTTCCTGCTCCCGCTTTCGCCGCTGCGGAGGAAGAAGAGGAGGACGCCTGATCTTCCCCCCCCCCCCAACGATGGAAGAGCGTGTGTGTAAACCGCAAGGGAGTTTTGTCCATGGCTCTTTTCTTCTCGGCCCCTCTCGTCTCCAGGGCCACGCGCAGGCGAAAGGCCGTCACATGAGAGCTGGTTAAAGAGGGAGAAAATAATCCACAAAAATGGCCGCCTCGTAGGCGCAAGTCTTCACTAGCTTTTTCCTTTCCGCCGCCTCGCTCATCTTCCTTCTCCCTTCACCGTCTCTCCATCCTCTCCAAAGGTGCCTTTCTTTCTTGTTTTATTTCGGAACAAGAGTCATGATGCGACCTCCTTCGATCGATGGTCGTCAAATCGATCGGCATCGGTCAAAGACGTCAGCAGCGGCGTGGATTAGAACTCGATCTCATTAGAACTCGACGGCAAAAAAACTCATTTCCCCCAAAAAAAACAGAAGCAATGGCCAACTTCCTCACTCTCCTGCTCGCTCTCTTCGCGATGACGGCCTTTAGTGAGTCGTTTTGCGATCGCCGAGAAGGAGAGAACGAAGAAAGAGAGAGGGTAGCTGATCAAAGACGCGCGGTGTTTTCGGTTTGCATGTCCTTTTTAGACAGCTTTGCTACTTGCCGTCGAGCAGGTTCTCGTCGACAAAGCGCTTGCCGTCGACAACCTCTCTCACCTTTTTTTTTTTTGTCCTCTCCCCCCTCCACCCTCCTCCACACACACAAACAAAAAAACAGCCGCCACCCCCGCCGACGCCTGGTGCAGGTGAGCAAAGAAGAGTTTGGGGCGCTTTCTCTTCCCTCTTTGATCTTCTCTTTTCCATCTCGCTGCCCTCCGCCTCCTGTCTCTCTCCTCCAGCCTCACTCAAAGACGACCCAACCTCGAAAAAATCTTTGTCTCTCTTTCCTTCAGGGGCTGGCGCTGCGGCGCCGGTCGCGGCGTCGCGGGCGCCGCCGTCGGCACCGCCGCTGGCGTCGGAATCGGCTACGCCGTCGCCAACAACCAGAACAACAACTGCTACAACAGTGAGTGGTGAAGATGAGTGGAGATTGGAGGAGAGGGAAGAGGAGAGAGAACTAAAGGGAAAAAAACGGAAAAACTCCGGGCAAACTGTACCACCGCTGACTTTGCTCTCTTACTCCCCTCTTTTTTTCCGAATCCATAAAATAAACAGACTGCTGCAACACCGGCGGCTGCGGTCGCAAGATGCTGACCTTCGCCAAATAGGAAGTTTTTTTTCGCGCCCTTATTTGCCTTCTTCCTTTCTTCTCTATCCCAGGGCTGTCTCTTCTTTTGCGAAGAGTGTCTTCTTGCGCGATTGAAATCCCAAACAGATATCTACTAAATCTAAAAATAAAGCGAGCGAGAGGGGGAGAGAAGGGTTAAAAAGAGAGAGAAAGGAAGTGTTACGCAGCCTGAGTTGTGAAAGACTCGAGGGACGTTTTCCTGTTGTTGGCTTGGCTCCGCTCTCTCCCACGCGCTCGCGCTGTTGTTTCGCCCTTTCGTTTTCGTTTCCTTGTAAAGAGAAAACATATCGAGAGGAGCGATGATGACAAAGAGAAGGATAAAAAAAGGACCAAACAATAGAAGAGGTCGAGAGAGTCTCTGAGAGGAAACTGCTCGTCCTCTTCAGCATTCACAAACTCGTCTTCAATAAAGGCCTTCCTTCCTCTTTCTTCACCGCAAGGTGCGTCTCCTCTTTTCTTTTCCCCTAAAACCTGTCTCATTGCCACACTCGAGCCATTAGCGAGAGGTTCGGGAGGCGAGAAGGGACGGTGAGGGAGATCTTGCCCGGTTTGACGGAAGTCTTTTCGATCTTCTCATGGGAATTTTGGAAAAAACAAAAAGAACTCTCGACTCCACAGGATGTCCAACTCGTTCGCGCTTCTCTTCGCCCTCCTGGCCCTCCTCGTCCTTGGTGAGTCATCCGGCGAGTGCATCCGCACATATAGAGCGAGAAAGATGGAAACTTGAAGGCCAAGATTGCGCAGCAGAGAGAGAAAGAAACAGAACTTATAAATGATGGCGAGACGTCCGCATCTCCCTTGCCGCAGGTGGTCGACAGGGGAGATGAAAAAAAAACGGACAGCGCCCCTCCTCACCCCTCCCCTCTTTTTGCCTTCACCTCCTTCCCCTCTTTTTCCCCACCACAGTCGCGGTCCCGACCCCCTCCGATGCGTGCTGGTAAGAGTTTGAGAGCGGTTTGTTGCTCTCAGAGAGAGAGAGAGAGAGAGAGAGAGAGAGAGAGAGAGAGAGAGAGAGAGAGAGAGAGAGAGAGAGAGAGAGAGAGAGAGAGAGAGAGAGAGAGAGAGGGCTCCAGAGGAGAGAAGACGAAAGAAAACCCCGAAACCTTAAGCATTCCTCTTTTTCCTCGACCCCCCTCCCCCCCAAAAAAAAGGGGCCGCGGCTGCTGGGGCGGCGGCTACCGCTATGGCTGGTACGGCGGCGGCGGCTGCTACAATGGGTGCTGCGGCTGTGGCCGCAAGCTGATGTCCCGCTTCCTTGGGAGCGCGGACGAGCAGTAGAGAGAGAGGGAAAGGAGAAAAAGTGAAGTCTCTCGATCAAAAAGGAAGAAAAGGGGCTTTTGCGCCCCCCACTTCTTAAGCCCCTTTGCCTTTTGCGTCCTTCTCAAGCGCCTCTTCCATTGCCGTGAACAACAAACTTAGCTAAAATAAAAAAAAGAAGAAGAGTGAAAGGGGCGGAGCGGAGCGGAGTTGGGAGAGGGGGTGAACGGAGACGTTTCGTTTCCAGAAACACTTCTCTCGCTTGCTGCTTCTGCTCCTCTCTCTTTCTCTCTCTCTCCCTTGCGTGTAAAGAGAAAAGAAAAAACAAAGACTAGAAAAGACGATGCATACGAAAACGAACGACGGTTTTCTTTATTCTACAAGGAGGAGTCTCTTACCCCCCCCAAAAAAGAGCAAAAATCACTTTGAGCTCTCCATAGCCCGCGCGACCTCCGCGCCGACCCTCTCGACCTCGAAGCTCTCCACCTCGACGCAGCTCCGCTCTCGCCGTCGTCGAGCGGAGGCATTTCGCGCGCGACGCCTCCGCCGCGGCCGTCGCCGCCGCCCTGGCGAAGGCCAGCGAGAAAGCTCTCGAGGTCTGGCCCACTGCTGCTGCCGCCGCCGCCGCAGCAGCAGCAGTGGACTCGGTCGTCCTGGCGGCCTCCCTGGCGCACCTGGCCTCGGCCGCTGCGGCGGGCGGCGGCGGCGGCGGGAGGCGGAGGCCCGCCCCGCCGGCCGCCGCCGCGGCCGAGGCCGCCCTCGGGCCGAGCTCTGAGATTTTTCTTGCCGCTCCTGCTGCCGCCGCTTCCGCTGCCGCTGCTCGGGCTTCTCCCTCCGAGGGGCAGCATAGGCGCGCGGACTGGACACTGGAGCTGCTGACCGGGGACTTCCTCGGGTTCCCCGACGACGGCGGCGACGGCGACGGAGATGGAAGCGGCAGCTCCCCGTCGTCGTCGGCGTCGAGCTTCGAGGACATCGGGGGCGAAGCGGCGGCCGCCGCCGCCGCAGAAGCGGCAGCAGCAGCCGCTGCGGCGACTCTGCCCGTTCCTGCTCCCGCTTTCGCCGCTGCGGAGGAAGAAGAGGAGGACGCCTGATCTTCCCCCCCCCCCCAACGATGGAAGAGCGTGTGTGTAAACCGCAAGGGAGTTTTGTCCATGGCTCTTTTCTTCTCGGCCCCTCTCGTCTCCAGGGCCACGCGCAGGCGAAAGGCCGTCACATGAGAGCTGGTTAAAGAGGGAGAAAATAATCCACAAAAATGGCCGCCTCGTAGGCGCAAGTCTTCACTAGCTTTTTCCTTTCCGCCGCCTCGCTCATCTTCCTTCTCCCTTCACCGTCTCTCCATCCTCTCCAAAGGTGCCTTTCTTTCTTGTTTTATTTCGGAACAAGAGTCATGATGCGACCTCCTTCGATCGATGGTCGTCAAATCGATCGGCATCGGTCAAAGACGTCAGCAGCGGCGTGGATTAGAACTCGATCTCATTAGAACTCGACGGCAAAAAAACTCATTTCCCCCAAAAAAAACAGAAGCAATGGCCAACTTCCTCACTCTCCTGCTCGCTCTCTTCGCGATGACGGCCTTTAGTGAGTCGTTTTGCGATCGCCGAGAAGGAGAGAACGAAGAAAGAGAGAGGGTAGCTGATCAAAGACGCGCGGTGTTTTCGGTTTGCATGTCCTTTTTAGACAGCTTTGCTACTTGCCGTCGAGCAGGTTCTCGTCGACAAAGCGCTTGCCGTCGACAACCTCTCTCACCTTTTTTTTTTTTGTCCTCTCCCCCCTCCACCCTCCTCCACACACACAAACAAAAAAACAGCCGCCACCCCCGCCGACGCCTGGTGCAGGTGAGCAAAGAAGAGTTTGGGGCGCTTTCTCTTCCCTCTTTGATCTTCTCTTTTCCATCTCGCTGCCCTCCGCCTCCTGTCTCTCTCCTCCAGCCTCACTCAAAGACGACCCAACCTCGAAAAAATCTTTGTCTCTCTTTCCTTCAGGGGCTGGCGCTGCGGCGCCGGTCGCGGCGTCGCGGGCGCCGCCGTCGGCACCGCCGCTGGCGTCGGAATCGGCTACGCCGTCGCCAACAACCAGAACAACAACTGCTACAACAGTGAGTGGTGAAGATGAGTGGAGATTGGAGGAGAGGGAAGAGGAGAGAGAACTAAAGGGAAAAAAACGGAAAAACTCCGGGCAAACTGTACCACCGCTGACTTTGCTCTCTTACTCCCCTCTTTTTTTCCGAATCCATAAAATAAACAGACTGCTGCAACACCGGCGGCTGCGGTCGCAAGATGCTGACCTTCGCCAAATAGGAAGTTTTTTTTCGCGCCCTTATTTGCCTTCTTCCTTTCTTCTCTATCCCAGGGCTGTCTCTTCTTTTGCGAAGAGTGTCTTCTTGCGCGATTGAAATCCCAAACAGATATCTACTAAATCTAAAAATAAAGCGAGCGAGAGGGGGAGAGAAGGGTTAAAAAGAGAGAGAAAGGAAGTGTTACGCAGCCTGAGTTGTGAAAGACTCGAGGGACGTTTTCCTGTTGTTGGCTTGGCTCCGCTCTCTCCCACGCGCTCGCGCTGTTGTTTCGCCCTTTCGTTTTCGTTTCCTTGTAAAGAGAAAACATATCGAGAGGAGCGATGATGACAAAGAGAAGGATAAAAAAAGGACCAAACAATAGAAGAGGTCGAGAGAGTCTCTGAGAGGAAACTGCTCGTCCTCTTCAGCATTCACAAACTCGTCTTCAATAAAGGCCTTCCTTCCTCTTTCTTCACCGCAAGGTGCGTCTCCTCTTTTCTTTTCCCCTAAAACCTGTCTCATTGCCACACTCGAGCCATTAGCGAGAGGTTCGGGAGGCGAGAAGGGACGGTGAGGGAGATCTTGCCCGGTTTGACGGAAGTCTTTTCGATCTTCTCATGGGAATTTTGGAAAAAACAAAAAGAACTCTCGACTCCACAGGATGTCCAACTCGTTCGCGCTTCTCTTCGCCCTCCTGGCCCTCCTCGTCCTTGGTGAGTCATCCGGCGAGTGCATCCGCACATATAGAGCGAGAAAGATGGAAACTTGAAGGCCAAGATTGCGCAGCAGAGAGAGAAAGAAACAGAACTTATAAATGATGGCGAGACGTCCGCATCTCCCTTGCCGCAGGTGGTCGACAGGGGAGATGAAAAAAAAACGGACAGCGCCCCTCCTCACCCCTCCCCTCTTTTTGCCTTCACCTCCTTCCCCTCTTTTTCCCCACCACAGTCGCGGTCCCGACCCCCTCCGATGCGTGCTGGTAAGAGTTTGAGAGCGGTTTGTTGCTCTCAGAGAGAGAGAGAGAGAGAGAGAGAGAGAGAGAGAGAGAGAGAGAGAGAGAGAGAGAGAGAGAGAGAGAGAGAGAGAGAGAGAGAGAGAGAGAGAGAGGGCTCCAGAGGAGAGAAGACGAAAGAAAACCCCGAAACCTTAAGCATTCCTCTTTTTCCTCGACCCCCCTCCCCCCCAAAAAAAAGGGGCCGCGGCTGCTGGGGCGGCGGCTACCGCTATGGCTGGTACGGCGGCGGCGGCTGCTACAATGGGTGCTGCGGCTGTGGCCGCAAGCTGATGTCCCGCTTCCTTGGGAGCGCGGACGAGCAGTAGAGAGAGAGGGAAAGGAGAAAAAGTGAAGTCTCTCGATCAAAAAGGAAGAAAAGGGGCTTTTGCGCCCCCCACTTCTTAAGCCCCTTTGCCTTTTGCGTCCTTCTCAAGCGCCTCTTCCATTGCCGTGAACAACAAACTTAGCTAAAATAAAAAAAAGAAGAAGAGTGAAAGGGGCGGAGCGGAGCGGAGTTGGGAGAGGGGGTGAACGGAGACGTTTCGTTTCCAGAAACACTTCTCTCGCTTGCTGCTTCTGCTCCTCTCTCTTTCTCTCTCTCTCCCTTGCGTGTAAAGAGAAAAGAAAAAACAAAGACTAGAAAAGACGATGCATACGAAAACGAACGACGGTTTTCTTTATTCTACAAGGAGGAGTCTCTTACCCCCCCCAAAAAAGAGCAAAAATCACTTTGAGCTCTCCATAGCCCGCGCGACCTCCGCGCCGACCCTCTCGACCTCGAAGCTCTCCACCTCGACGCAGCATCGCACGCGCTTGGATCGAGGGACTATCACCATCCCCATGGCGTGGTCCTGCTGCTGATTCCGCGAGTGGTGATGGCCGTCGTCGAGGGAGAGCGGCGCGTGAGCTTCCGTTGCCGCTGCTGTCGTTGTTGCCGACGTCGCCGCCTCTCCCGACGACGACGAGGGCGCCCTCTTCTCTCCTTCTCCTTCTCCTCGCTCTTCCGCTTTCTTTCCTGCTTCTTCACCTAAACCTCCTCCTCCTCCACCTCTTTCTCCTCCGAGGGTCAGAGTGTCAGCCAGCACGAGATTTCCCTGCGGGTCGAGGCAGGAGAGCACCCCGGAGAGCACGCGGCCGTCGGAGACAGTGACCTGTTTTGAAGTTTTTTTGGATTTTTTCCTCAAGGTCGAGGTTCGTTTTTTTTGTTCCGTCGCTTTCTTTCCTCTCTCTGTCTCTCGCCCGAACGGGCAAACAAACAAGGAAAGAACTACTCTCACCCTCAGCCTACGTCCAACGAGCCTGCCGATCGCCAACAGCGAAGGGTGCGACCGGCCGTCGATGGGGAGGGGGGCGTCGGCCTCGGCGCCGAGCTGCACGACCGAGGTCGTTGCCGCCGCAGAAGGCGGCCGGGAAGTTGACGGCGACGGCGACGGCGGGCTCATCGCTGTTGCCTCGGCGGCAACTGCACTCAATCAGTCCCCGCTCTTTTTTCCGGTTCTCTTTTCGAGAGCCTCCACAGCACTGCAGATGCGTGTGCCAGCGGGTGAATGGGCGCGATAGTAAAAAGAAACACGAGAGAGAAGAAAAAGAAATTTCGGGGGACGATTGAAACGGTTTTCTGAATTTCAACGTCGTCTGCCTTCACACGTTCTCTTATGAAAAAAAACAATTCGCCCATTTCAAAATGACCACGGACCCGCCACCTCCCTCTTCCAGCCAGCGAGACGCCTTCTTGAGGGAGCTAGTGAGCGCCCTCTGCGATCTGGGCGTCGAAAAAATCGATCCCGCTGCCGCGAAGCCTGGAAACGGGAGCCGTCCGACGTCGCTGCTGACCGATCAGCATCGATCTCGAGCTCGATCCTCGGCGTCCGTGACCCCCTTTTCTTCCTCGTCTCTGCGCCTCGCCAGGGCCGCGCACGCCCGCCTCCAGTTCGACCACCCCTCGCTCGACGCCACGGCCGTCGACGCGCTGTCCAAAGCCGTTTTAGAGCTGAAATTCGTCGACAAAATCGACCAGAGGACTATCGCGCTGGCACCGACGAGGAAGCTCGTCGCGGCGCTCGCGGGCGACCCGCCGTCGCTGGCCCTCCCCGCCGGGGACGAGAGCGGAGGGGACGAAGCCGGCGAGGCCGACGAGGACAAGGCGCGGGCCAGGGCCCTGGACGCCGCCGCGGCCTCTTCCGGCTGCTGGGACCGCCTCGCGGTGAGCTACACCGTGAAGATGGTCCTCTCCGTCCTCGAGTCGCTCCCCCGTCCTTCTTCTTGTTCTTCTTCGTCCTCGACCTCCGAGGCGAAAGGCCCGGGCTCCTCTCCTCCTCCTCCCTCTGCCCTCTCGCCGCTCCTGCTGCTCTCGAGGCTCGCGGCGGAGCTCGACGAGGAAGGGGAGCGCGCGGAGGAGGAGGTGGCGAGACGGGCGGCGGCTGCGGCGGTGGGAGGCGGCGCCGGAGGGGAGGAGGTGGAGCGGGCTCTCGCCGCCTTTCTCGGGCAGCACGACGAAGAAAAAGAGGAGGGAGAAGGAGAAGCCTCTGATGCTGCTGCTGCTGCTGCTGCTCCCGAGCCCGGAGAGCGCACCGGCGAGGCAGAAAGCGACGACGACAGCGACTACGACACCCCTCTGCACCAGGAGGCGGCGGCAGGAAGGGGCGCCCCCGTTGGCGACGGCGTCGACCCCCTCTCTGCTGTCGCCGCGGGCGAAGACGACGACGACGACTCTGCGCCCTCTTCCCTCCTCGCCGCCCCTCCGTCCCTGCCTTCCGCAGTGCGGGCAATGGTATCCCTGGTCCAGACCGCGAGGTCCCGCGTGGGGAGAGGGTGGGGAGAGGCGGGAGGGATCGAGCTCACCGCGGCGTGCCTCGTGGCGGTAAGGCGGGCCGCCGCCGCGGACTCCGAGGCGAGCCCGCCGCTGCGCCGCCTCGGGACCGAGCTGCTGCTTCTCGCGAGGGACGGCGCCGTAGCCAGCCCCCTCAGGGGGGCCGCGGCCCTCCCCACGCTGCTGGAGGCCCTCGGGGGAGCGAGCAGTGGCGGCAGCGACGACGACGGAGCCCCTCGCGCCCCGGCGGCCCTCGCCGACGCCGCCGAGCTCTTCGCGGCCGTCGTCGCTGGTTGGCCCCTCCCCTCTCCCTCCTCCTCCTCCTCCGTCGCCTCCTCTTCATCTGAGTCCCGTCTCGCTCTGGCGAGGGCCTGGAAAGATTTGACGACGGGTGCGGCGGGGAGGACGACGAACCTCCTGGAAAGCCTCGCCGCGGCGCTCTTGGCGGCGACGGGAGGCGGCAGCCTCGAGGGCGCGAAGAGGGCGCTAGCAGAGTTGAACGGCGACGATGACTCCTCTCCTCCTTCTTCTTCTCCTCCTCCTTCTTCTTCTTCTTCTTCTTCTTCTTCTTCTCCTTCTTCTTCTTACCTCCTCGGCGCGGCCTGCTCGGCGCTCGCTGCCCTGCTGATGGCCTCCCAGGCCGCAGGCGCCTCGGCGGAGGAGGTCGCCGGGGGCATGCTGGGGAGCGGCGCGTGGAGGAGCGTCGCCTGCTTGCTGGGCGCTGCCGCCGCTTCTCCGCCGGGAGGAGACGTCGTCGACGACGTCGACGACGAAAATGGGGGAAGAACGCGCCTCCTGCCGCTGCCTCGAGGCGCCCTCGAAGCCGCTCTCCTGGGCTCGGCCTCCTCCCCGGAGCTCTCCAGGTACCTCGCCGCGTCCCCTGCGGGCAAATTTGTCGTCGTAGAAGCAGCAAAAATCGAAGGAGGAGGAAGCGGCGGCGTCGAGGGTGCGATGCTCTCTGCGCTCTTCGCCGCCGCTTCTTCCGCCTCGGAGCAGAAGAACTCGCCTTTTTCTTCGGCGCCGCTCGCTCGAATGATCTCCGCGAGCTACATGGAAGAAAGAGAAGTGCCCAAGGGCTCCCCCTCTGTGCGGTGGAGGGAGTCGGCGCGGCTGCTGCGGGAGATGAGCCGCGTCGCCGGCGGCGGAGGAGGCGGGGGCCACCGGTGGGGCGCCGAGGTCGACGCCGCGGTGGCCTCGCTCGAGCGCGCCCTCATCTCTGCTGTCGCTGCTTCTTCCGCTGATTCCGAAGTAGAAGTAGAAGAAAGAATCGTGCCTGCCGGAGAAGAGGCGAAGAAGAGCCCCGAGGCGGCGCACAGGAGGGAGGCGCTTCGGCTCGCGAGCGCGGAGCGGCGGCGCGCTGCCGCTGCTGCCGCTGGGGTCGCTGCCGCTTCTCCGCCTTCTTCTTTTTATGCTGCCGCTGCCGCTTCTGCTGCTGCTCTGGCAGTCACTCGAGGCAAAGACGATTGATGAAAATCAGTAGACGTTTTATTCCGTGTTGTTCCAAGTAACATTTACTTTCTCCCTTCTTTCTTCCTTTCGAAACCCGAAAATCGTTTTCATTATTATTTGTTTCATCCGAGCCTCGCCTGCGCGGGCTTCGGCGCCCCGGCCCCGAACTCGCGGCTCGGGCCCTCCAGCCACGCTCCCTGCCCCGGGGGGAACATGCGCAGCGAGCGCTTCGGCGGGACCGGCTGCTGCTGCTGCTGCTGCAGTAGCAGCGGCTGCTGCGGGGGACCGCGGCGCATCATCCCCGGCCTCGGACCCAAACCCAAAGCCAGCGGCGGCGGCGGGAACGACAGTGCCGCCCCGGGGGAGGGGGCCCCTGCCGCTCCGCGCTGCCCGGTCTCGAGAAATTGCTGCATTCGAGGGCAGTTGGCTCCCGGGGCGGCGGCGCAGGGAGGCATCAAGCTGATGCCGCCCCTGGGCCGGGGCTGGGCGACGGTGATGGAAGCCGCTGTTTAAAAAAAAAAAATCCGAGTCGTTGAGTGTCCCGAGGTCGTTTCTGTCGTCGTGCTCTCTCGTTCGTCGCCCTCTCTCTTTTTCGCTTCTCTTTTCTTCCCACTCTACTCTCTCTCTCTCTCTCTCCGCACACGCGCAGGCCCACACTCACCTGCGACGAGAACCGTAAGCACCAGGACAAGCACCGAGAGGGGGAGAGAAACAGCCATTTTGTTGCGCGACGTCTTTTCTTCACTTTTCTTCGAGCGTCGTTTTTTTTTGAAAAAATGATTCAAGTGCGTTTTCCCCCCTTCAATTTTGCTAAGTTCCATTCATCTCTCTCCTCCCTTCTTTTCCCCTTCTCCTCTACCTCGCGCTCGACCACAGCTCTCTCAGCAAGTCGAACCGCAGCCCCACCGAGTCGCCCTCCGCTCCCCCCCCAACGGCCCTCTCCAGCTCGTCCAGCTCGTCCTCGCTCTCGGGGCTCTGCTCGAGGGACAGCGGCTCGGGGACGAGCCCGCGGGCGAGCATCGTCCGCTCCGGCGCCGGCGCGAGCGCCGCGCGCAGCAGCGCCTCCAGGCCCCGCCCCTCCTCGTTCTCCCTCCGCCCGCCTCCCCCTCCTCCGTCCCCCCCGCCCGCTCCGCTCCCGTCGCCGTCCTCGTCTTCCGCCTGCTCCCGCAGCACGTCGAGCAGCCCGGGCGGCAGCGGGTCCGGCGCGTTGTCGTCGGGCTTGAACCTGGCGAGCGCGCCGCAGACGGCCCGGAGCGGGAGGTGCGGCAGGACGTCGAGGCGCGCCGAGGCGTCGGTGAGGGCGTCCTTGGGCATCATGAGGAGGTCGGCGACGGCGCGGAGGCGCGGGAAGAGGCGCGGGAGCTCGCGGACGGATGCGGAGCTCGGCTTGCCGTTCCCGCTCCCGGTTTCGTCGTCGCCGCCGCCGTCGGCGCCGCTCGGAGCTGCGGAAGTCGAAGAGGAGGAGCTCGACGCGACGCCGGCGTCCGCGGCCCAGAGCCCGATCCTGCCGACCGCGAGCTTGATCCCGACGCCCGAGGTAAAGGTCAGCGGGTAGCGAGGGTCGAAGGGCAGGAACGAAGCCGGGAGGACGTGAGAAGCCGTCGCTGCTCTGTTGCCGCCGCCGCCGCTGCTCTTCTCCTTCTCCCTCCGCTCCCCTTCTCCCCCCGTCGCCCTCGCCCCCGTCGCCGCCTCGCAGAGCAGCGCGTCGACCCTGTCCAGCAGCGCCCCGAGGGCCCGCGCCACGAACAGCGCAGCGTGCGGCTCTGGGACCGAGGCCCGCGCGGAGGAGGCCGCGTCGCGGGCGGCGGACCGCAGGATATCGACCCACCGGCCGGCCGCCGCCTCGGCCGCCGAGACCTGCCGCTCCTGCTGCTGGTCCCGGAGGTGGCCGCTGCCGCCACGCTCGGCGGAGGGGCTCGGCCGCCGCGACCGCGGCTGCTGCTGCTGCTGCTCTTTCTCGGCTGCCTTCAAGGCGTCCAGGGCGCGGCTCCAGAGCCCCGAGACGGCCCTGTCGAGCAGGCCGGCCTCGAGCGCGCGCAGGCGAGGGAGCAGCGCGTCTGCCGCCCAGCGGAGGCTCTGCTCCTGCTCCTCCTCTTCTTCCTCTCGCCCTTCTTCTCCTCCTCGTCCCTCGGACTCTCCCCGCTCTTCCGGTTCGTCGGCCGCGCTGCTGCTCTTGCGGAAGAGGCTCCTTCTGCTGCTGACGTTGCCATTCTTCTTGTCCGTCTCCTTCTTCTCCTTCTGGCTCTTCTTCTTCTCCTCCTTTGGGCTAGGGGGACTAGCTTTTTTACCAGGAGGGCTTTCCTTGCTGCTGCTGCTCCCGATCGCCATCGCCCACAGCGCCCACCGCAGCTGCATGGCGTTGGACCACCACGCGGCCGAGGTCGCGGCGCCGTCGCCGGCGGCCTCGGCTGCGGCCTCGATGGCGCTGTCGAGAATTTGTCGAGTTTTTTGTTGTTCGAAAGATGAAAAAAAGAGAGAGAAAAAAAAAGGAAAAACAGAAACATCTCTTCTCTTCCTTACCGAATCGCGCGCTCGCCAAAGGCCCTCCCTTCCTGCGGTCCCATGGAGACGATCGTGCGGGTGAGGCGCCGCGCCGGGGCGTGCGGGTCGGGAGGGGGTAGAGAAGCAGCAGCGGCAGAAGAAGCGGGAGCGAGGGCGCCCGCCGCGCCAAAGTCGCCGCCGAGGCCAGCCGCCGCGTCGCCGTCCCCCTCCTCGAGACGGCCCGACCGCCGCCGCGAGGGAGGAGCCCCCCCTTCCCCCCCCCCGCTCCTCCTGCTCCTCCTCCCTCGCCTGGGCCTCCCTCCCGCGGCAGCCAGGTAGACCGAGGCCTCCAGGGCGGCCACGGAGAGCAGCTCGGACTCGAGGGCGCGGCGGGACTCCCCCGCCGCGGCGAGGGCCTCGCTCGCCGCCGCGGCCGAGGCAGTGGCGGTCGCGGCGGTCGCGGCGGCGGCGGCGGCGACGGTCGCGGGAGTGCCGCCGCCGCCGGCAAGGAAGCCGCTGCCGCCGCTCCCGGGGCGCGACGACGAGGAGCCTCCCGGGAGGAACAGCCCCCCGGGGGTCGGCGCCAGCGAGATCGGGGCCGAAGGGGAAGCGTGCTGCCGGAAGGGCGTCACCGCCATCGCCGCGGACGTCGCCGGCGGCGGAGGGGGGGAGGCCAGGGGAGACGCCCCTCCTCCGGCTGCCGCCGCGTCCCTGCTCCCGGCGAGGAGCCTGGTCGCGTTCAGGGCCGCGCTCGTCTCCTCCAGGAGGGCGCGGGCCGGGGAAGGCGAGGGAGCGGCGAAAGGAGCTGCGGAGGCTGCGGCTGCGAAAGAAGAGGACGACGCGCTGCCGCCGCCGCCACCGCCGCCGCGCTCGTCGTCGCGCTCGTCGTCGCCGTCGTCGATCTCGTCTGCGTCCCCTCCCCGGGCTCCTCCCCGCTGTTCCTCTTCGCCGAAGGCCTGCTCGAAGAGGTCGACGTCGTCGGGGGCCAGGTCTATCGCGTCGACGGGCGGCTCCATCTCGATGGCGTCTGCGAGAGGGTCGGAGACGGAGACGGGGGCGCGGCGGCCGGAAGCGAAGGCGCCCTCGGAGGAGGTTGCGCGGCGAGGGAGGGAGCGAGGAGACGCGGGAGCGGGAGCGGGAGCGGGAGCGGCGGGGATCGAGACCGGGAGAGGAGGTCGAGCGTCTTCCTCTTCTTCAGCTCCTCCTTCCTCTTTTTCCTGTTCCTCGGCTTTCTCTTCCGCCTGCGGCTGTTCCTCCGGCAGCTCCTGCCCTGGTTCCGGGGAGGCGTCCCTCGGGGGAGGGCGCGGAGGCGGAGGCGGAGCGGGAGGAGGAGGGACGGAGGGAGCCTGCTGCAGGAACGGGTTTGTGTCGCCGTCGTCTCCGTTGTCGTCGGCAGCGGTGGCAACAGGGGCGGCAGCAACAGCAGCAGCAGCAGAGGGAGGAGGCAGAGTAACGAGAACCTCCTCGTCTTCCGCAGCAAAAGCATCCAAAACAGCATCAGCAGCACCAGCAGCATCAACAGCAGCAGCAGCAGCAGAAGCACAGGGAGCAGGCGCGACCACAGAGGCGGGAGAAGAAGAAGAAACAGCAGCCTCGCTTCCAACCTCCTCTTCTCCTTCGGCGTCCGCCGCCGCCGCCGCCGCCGCTGCTGCTGCAAGCAAACCGTCGTCGGAGGACGAAGCATCGCCATCTTCTCTTTCGGTAGCGATTCGCGCGACAGGAGGAGGGGGAGGAGGAGCACGAGAGATGAAGGGCTTCGGAGGAGGAGGAGGAGGAGGAGGCAGCGGGTCCTCCGCTGCCGCGGGGGTCCCTTCCCCTCCTTCTCTCGCCTCGCTCGCCGCCGTCGGCGCCCGAGGCGAGGGGACGGCGGCGACCCCGCCCCCTCCTCCCCCTCGGGTCGCCACCGTCAAGACGACGCTCAGGCACACGGAGGCCACGGGCGAGCCCCCCAGGTTGCTCCCGGAGGCCGTGGTGACGGGGAGAGTCACTCGGGGCGGCGAAGAAGAGGACGAAGAGGGAGGAGGAGGCGAGGCGAAGTCGGCGAGGTTGACTGCGACCCGGCCGACGACCGTCCTCGCCGCCGAGGAAAAGCTTCCCGAGGCTCGCCTCCCGGCTCCCGATGCCGCTGTCGTGGTTTCCTCTCCTCCGACAGCAAGGTCCAGGGTCAGCCACTTGTTGTCAAAGGGTCCCACGGAGCCGGGCTTGGCGACGGAGCCGTCCTGTTTTTTCGGGTTTGTTTGAAGAGGAGGGAGAAAGTGGGGTTGAAAGTGAGAAGAGCGAAAACGAAACAAAAAATCACCGACTGATCAAGTGCTCGTCCAAACGCCGGCGCCACCCGGCCCCCCCCCCCCCCCCCCCCCCCCCC